>Ga0207659_10000515_pt1 | contig 23227 bp, 21 predicted proteins | sample KBSM43metaG_FD_184330 | JGI IMG/M metagenome (GOLD analysis project Ga0207659, IMG submission 184330) | Miscanthus rhizosphere microbial communities from Kellogg Biological Station, Michigan, USA - KBS M4-3 metaG (SPAdes) (version 2) | ecosystem: Host-associated > Plants > Roots > Rhizosphere >...
AACGAGGAACCACACGGCCGTTGCGGCGCCGGCCTGCACGGGGATGCTCCAGCGCTCCCGATCGCGTTTCGCAAACGGAGGCACGCTGAGGAGGATCAGCGCCGACGACCACACCGCGAGCAGCTGCGACAGACCGATCATGACGCTGCCGAGAAGTACATCCTCGTACCCGCGGGCGTTGAGGGTGTAGGACGCCGCGAGCATCGTCCAGCTGATGATCCAGTACACGACGAACCCGCGGCCGCGATAGAGATACAGGATGGCCAGCGTGGACGCCGCGATGAGCGCGCCATACGCGACAAACAGGCGCGGGCGGATGACCACGGGCGGAGGTTCGGGAATGCGTTGAACGACGCCCTGCAGCAGATCGGGCGACGATTGCAGCACGAGCGAGACGATGGGTGGCCCAACGACCGCAAGTGCGATCAGGAGCCAGAACGCACGTGGCGATCTCCGCTTCGGCATCGGTGGCGTCAATAAAGGCGGTAGAGCATCACGTAAATCACGACGCCGGTGACGGAAACGTACAGCCAGATTGGCAGGGTCCACCGCGCCACTTTCACGTGACGACCGTACTGTGCACGCAATCCGCGGGCCGTTGTTGTCAGTGCGAGCGGCAGAATCGTCGCTGCGAGCAGAACGTGTGAAACAAGAATGGTGAAGTACACAATCCTGATCGGTCCGTGTCCTGGAAAGGGGCGAGAACCGGTATTTGCGTGATAGACGACGTACGAGGTCAGGAAGGCGGTCGAGGCCGCGAGCGCCGCGAGCATACATTTCTTGTGCATCGCCCGGCGTCCGCGACGGATCAAAATGTAACCAGCACTGAGGAAGACAGCCGATACCGCGTTGAGCGTCGCGTTCAACGCTGGCAAATCGGAAATCGAAATCACACTTTCAACTTAGCGACTTAAATCCATATTCGATCGAGAACCAGAGCGGTCCACAGCAGCGGCAGGTAAATGATCGAATAAAGGAACAGGCGTCTCGCGCTGAGGATCGTTCGTTCGCGCGCGAACATCGCCGACAGCGCAATCAGCCCCGCGCCGAGCAGCGTCGCAAGGACGCTGTACGGAACGTCGGCAAGACCGATCACTGCCGGCAACAGGCTGACCGGCCACAACGCCGCGGCATAGAGCAGCGCTTGCTGTCCCGTGCGTCGGCCATCAGGCTCGAGGACTGGCAGCAGCGGGATGCGGGCCTGCCGGTAGTCGTCACGATAGAGCCACGCGATCGCAAGAAAGTGTGGCATCTGCCAGAGAAACACGATTCCGAACAACACGATCGCACCGATCGAGATCGTACCGGTCGCTGCCGCCCAGCCGATGACGGGAGGCAGCGCGCCAGGAATCGCGCCGACGAGCGTCGACAGAGACGTGCGGGTCTTGAGCGGCGTGTACACGAAGACGTAGCTGACGAGTGTTGCCGCGGCGACAGCTGATGCCAGCGGATTGACCTTCCACGTGAGCTCGATCAGGCCCGCTGCCGAGAGCAGCGTACCGAACCACGCCCCATCCACGGCTCGCAACCGGCCGCCCGGAATCGGCCGCCGTCGGGTCCTGCGCATCAGGCCGTCCGTGTCGCGCTCCCACACCTGGTTCAAGGCCGCGGCGCCGCCCGCGACCAGCGCGGTGCCGACGAGGGCGTGAAAGAGCACTGGCAGCGCAACACCATCAGGGGCGGCGATGTACATGCCGCCGAGCGTGGTAATCAGGACGAGAAAGTTGAGGCGCGGCTTTGTCAGCGTGACGAAATCCGCCGTGCGCTGAGCGCGCTTCGCAACCGCGGGGACGGCGACGGGTGCGACAACTGCGGCGGAGCTCTTCATGCTGAAGCTCCCCTCGGCACGTGGGCCGGGTTCCGCGGAGTATAGGTGCCAAGCGACGCGGACCCGGCGATCGGAGAGGACGCGGACCCGGCGAAACGTGAGTAGTGTGCGCGAAGTGTCAGCACCAGCGACGTCACCAGTACTAGCGCGCCGTTGACGACGTGAAGCGAGTTGATGATGAACTGCTTCTGGCTGAGGACCGTCAGCGCGCCGAGCGTGATCTGCAGAGCGACGAGCACCAGCAACAGGACGGCGGGGCGAACGAGCTCGCGACGTCGGTGATGGTGATACAAGACGTGGCCGCTCGTAGCGGCAATCAACAGCGCGACAGCCATCGCACCGGCGCGATGCGCGAAGTGGATCGCAATCTTCGGATCCCAGTGCGTCGGAATCACATGGCCAAAGGAAAGCGGGAAGTCCGGAATCGCCAACCCCGCTCCCGTGTGCCGCATCGTCGCGCCCAGGACGATCTGCACATAAATCGCAATCGTTGTGATGATCGCGATCGCTTCGAGGGTGCCGTCACGCCGGGAGCCGGGAGCCGGCGGCCGGGAGTCGATGTATCCACGCTTCCAGCCAGGCGATGTGACGAGCGCGATGGTCGTCGTCAGACAGAAGACGATCTGCGCGAGGCTGGCGTGGGCAATCGAGATCGCATCGGGCAGGTACCACAGCACGGTGATGCCTCCGAGGATTCCCTGCGTGATCACTGCCGCAAGCGCAAGATATCCGAGCCGTCGGACCCACGGCCGCGGCTCGGCCCGCCACAACCAGATCGCGAGCACGACGATCAGACAGCCGACCGTGCTGGCGACGAGCCGGTGCAGGTGTTCATAGAAGATGCCGCCGACCATCTTGCTCAACGGGAACGTCCACATGAACCAGCCGTAGGTGTTTGGCCAGTCGGGGACGGACAGACCGGAGCCGGTGCTCGTGACGAGCCCGCCGGCGAAAATCAGGACAGCGGTGGATGCCGCAACCAACGCGGCAAAAATCGGAAGCATATCGATCGACGGGTCCCGAAGGACCCGTCCTACAGTTTCTCCGGAAGGACGCGCGTTACGCCTTGAAGCTGAATGCGAGGTCCTTGGTTTCCTTTTCGCCAACGGTGACGGTCTGTGTTTGCGTGCCGAGCTTCTCGTGCCACGCCTCAATCGTGTAGGTCCCCGGCGGCAGCCCCTTCAGCGAGAAGGTTCCGTCGGTAGATGTCACCGCGTAATAGGGGTGATCCAGCACGCCGATCCACGCGTTCATCCACCCGTGCACGTCGCACTTGAAGGGGATCATCACTTCCTTCGTGCTGAAGGTGTGCGTCATCTTCATCCCCTGAATCGGCTGCCCCTGATTGAATTCTTTGTTCGTTTTCGCAAGGCCGTGCACGTTGTGCAGGGTGTCGTCGCTGTTCACGATCTGAAGTGGCTGCCCAATCTGGATGCCCAGGACGTGCGGCGTGTAGTGGCAACCTTTCTGATCGAGCACGACCGGCTCAGACGGTGTGGGAAACGTCCGGTTGCCGAGGCCATCTTTCACATACACGAATACGTTTCCGACCGATCCGTCGCTGCCGACGACTTCAGTTTCGGTCTTGAGATCAGGGTTGGCTTTCTGGCAGTAAGGGTCGGAGCTCAGCTTCACCGGCTGCGCAGGGGGCGGCGTCCCGGCGAAGGTAACTTTGCCCGTGATCGTTGCGGCTGTCGCGGCGTCGACTGGCGCCGCCGGCGCGGCTGCACCCGGGCTGGGCGGCGTCGCGCTCTGCGTCGGCGTGGCGGTCTGCTGGGTCTGATTGCCTCCGCCACACGCGGCGAGCGCCGCCGAGGTTGCGCACAACACGGTGCAGACAAGAAGGTGGAACGGTCGTCTCATTCAGCGTCTCCCGAACTGCTCATTATGTCACGCTGCCGCCGGCTTCCATGATCTTGCGGAACACGCGGTCCTGCATCCACTTGGTGTCCCACCACTCCACCGGGTTGACCGCCGTCCCATTGACCAGCACGGTGAAATGCAGGTGGTCGCCTGCGGCGAGGCCGGTCATCCCGCTGCGCCCGATGACCTGACCCTTCTCGACTTTGTCGCCGACCTTCACGCCGATTGAAGAGAGATGGCCGTACAGCGTCTGCACCCCGAGACCATGGTCGATGATGACGCAGTTGCCGTAAATGCCCAGGTATGCGGCGTGGACGACGACCCCGCGCTGCGCAGCCTTGATCGGCACCTGCTGCGTGACGGCGAGGTCGAAACCGAGATGCACCTGCCGATCGATCTCTTTCCCCTTGTACGTGTAGGTGCGAAAGTCCGCAAATTTCGCTTCGACCGCGGCGTTGACGAGCGGCTCGAACGGCTCGCTCCACATCATCTCGGGCGCTGTTTTCTTCGCGAGTTCCGCGATCGTCTGCGCATTCTGCCGGCGCAGATCGCTGTTGATGTGGACGAACGTCTCGACGATGTCAGCCGGCGCTGTCGACAGCTTCAAATCCGGCGTGTTCTCGACGATCGGTGGAACCACGCGGTCGACCCAGCTGTCGACAGGGATGGTGCTGTGTGAAAACGGCTTGCTGAACGGCATGTGATCGAGTGCGGTCACCGCGAGGTTACCCGCGGGATCCCGAGCGAACACGCTGATGGGCGTTTTCAGGTCCTGATCGTACGCGAGCGCGAAGAACGCGACGCGGATCGCGGGATCGCTCTTGACGCCGACCGCGGTGCCGGGAAAGCCGGGATAGACACGATCGCCGACGCGCACGCCCGACTCGACGTCGGCCGGCGTGGCTCGATAGACGACGAATTCGGCACCACCAAGGTTGACGTAATGGAACGTCGACACCACAGCGACTCGCGGCGGTTCGAGCCTGACCTGCACATCGCGCGTCGTCTCGGACTCCGCCTGCCGCATGCCTCGCAGGACGGGACGTGCGGCGTGCACGACAATCCGCGCCGGACCGGCTTGCAGCTCCGGAATGGCGCGTTTGCCGATCGGTCGCATCACGTAAAACCGATCCGCCGAATCCTGCCGCGTCGTCGCCTGCGTCGGCTGGCTGAGCGTAAAGACGGGGATCGATTTGCCGCTTTGCTCGATCGTGACATCCAGGCGCGAGAGCTGGCCCTGCGGTGTCTGCACCATCAGGTCGAGCTCGCTCGTCTGGCCGACGTATTTATCCGGCTGACGGAACTGGACGGCGGGCCCGGGCTGCCGTCCGGCCCAGAACCACGCCACGCCGCCGCCGATGACGATCAGAAGGAGAAGAAACGCAAGGAACTTCGCAAAGCCACGCACCTGCTCATGATGAATGACGTCGACGGAGCTGACAAGTCCGCATGGGCGCGCGTGTTAACATTTTCAGGTTACCCCGCCTTCGCCGAAAGCTTCGGCGAGGCAGGCTCTGCCCCATCCGCAGCGGAGCAGTGTGCCGGTATCGTCTAGGGGTTAGGACGGGTGGTTCTCAGCCATCAAACCGGGGTTCGAATCCCCGTACCGGTACCAAAAACTCCCAACTCCCAAATCCAACTCCCAAATCCAACTCCCGAGATCCAAATCCCAAGGCGAATCGGAGTGGGATACGCGCCGTACGTGACTCGGACTCCGACAAGCGCTGTGTATGACTCCGAGTGCCCGCCAGGTGACAACTGGCAGCATCTCAAGCGATCGACCCTCCGAGAGAAATCGGTACGCTCAGTGTGCACTTGTGAACAGCTGGCGGGAACATCAGCGAGATACGCTTGCTTAGAGGAGCGTAATCATGAGCGCAAGCCATCACCCCACCGACATCCATCTGCGTCAACATCGGGCGAAAAAGCGGAACAAGCTGCGCGCGCGGATTGCGGCAGCACCGGCGAGCGGACGGGCTGCGCTCGAAGCAAAGGTGCAGCGAACTTATTCACCATCCCACTCGATGATGAAAGAGAAACTGCCTCCAACGGTGGTCTAGCCTAGCCCCGTGAGTGCTCGGTAGACTCATAGCTGAGCGGTCGCTAGGCGTCGTCATCGGCAGACGACCCCGCAGAAATCATGCATTCGCGCCAAGACCGTCGAGTCCTGACTAACTGCGTCTGAACCTCGAGGGTCACGGGGCGATGCCCACAAATTCGACGTTCCAAATCCCAAGACGCGGTTCACGTTAGAATCCGGCCGGCTCTTCCATACAGCTCATGCCTCTCGGTCCTGGTACTCGCCTCGGTCCGTACGAGATCCTCTCCTCCATCGGCGCCGGCGGTATGGGCGAGGTGTATCGCGCGCGCGACACGAAGCTTGATCGCGACGTCGCGATCAAAGTGCTGCCGGAGGCATTCGCGGCTGATCCTGAACGAACTGCACGCTTCCAGCGCGAAGCGAAGACCCTCGCGTCACTGAACCATCCACACATCGCTGCGATCTACGGCATCGAGGAGAGTGGCGGCACGCACGCGCTCGTCATGGAGCTAATCGAGGGCGAGGATCTCTCGCAACGCATCGCGCGTGGGCCTATTCCGATCGAGGAAGCGCTCCCGATCGCGAAGCAGATTGCCGAGGCGCTCGAGGCCGCGCACGAGCAGGGAATCATCCACCGCGACCTGAAGCCCGCGAACATCAAGGTCACGCCCAACGGCAACGTGAAGGTGCTCGACTTTGGACTGGCGAAGCTGAGTGATCCAGTCGGCAGCGGGCAGCAGGCAGCTGGCAGTTTGTCCCTGTCTCCCACCATCACGTCGCCGGCGCTCATGACCGGAGCGGGCGTGCTGCTCGGCACCGCGGCGTACATGTCACCGGAGCAGGCGAAGGGCCGGCCCGCAGACAAGCGCAGCGATGTCTGGGCGTTTGGATGTGTGCTGTACGAAATGTTGACGGCGAAGCGATCGTTTGCGGCGAGCGATGTGTCGGACACCCTCGTGGCCGTCCTTCGCGACGAGCCTGCATGGTCTGCGCTGCCACCCGGAACGCCGCTGTCGATTCGCAGGCTGCTCCGGCGCTGTCTCGCGAAAGATCGAGCGCGGCGTCTGGGAGACTTCCACCACGCTCGGCTCGAAATCGATGACGTCGGTGAACAGCCGCCTGACCTCGTGCCGGAGAAGGCGCGTGCGTCGCGGCGAAACGAGCGGCTCGCCTGGTTGTCGGCGCTGGGAGTCGTCGCGGTCCTCGCCGGGGCCCTTTGGCGCCAGGGCACCGCGCCATCCGCCGTGCCGACGCCCGAAATGCGGGTGGAGATCACCACGCCACCAACGACCGACCCCTCGTCGTTGGCGATCTCTCCCGATGGGCAGACGCTCGCGTTTGTGGCGACGTCCGATGGTCAGCCTCGCCTGTGGATGCGGGCGTTCGACTCGGTGTCCGCACGCGTACTCCCCGGCACCGACGACGTCAGTGCTCCGTTCTGGTCCCCCGACAGCCGATCCGTCGCCTTTTTTGCCGATGGACGGCTCAAGCGAATCGATGTGGACGGCGGACTGCCGCGAACGTTGGCAAGCGCCCCCTCCCCGGTCGGCGGGACGTGGGGTCGCAACGGCGTCATCTTGTTCTCCATGCTGGGCAATCCGATCTTTCGAGTCTCTGATGCCGGCGGGGATCCGGTGGCGGTGACTCGGCTCGACGCACGGCAAGGCGCACATTACTTTCCGCAGTGGCTCCCCGACGGTCGTCATTTCCTGTACTGGGCGGTCAATGGTCGCGAACCGAACGGCGTGTTTGTCGCGCAGCTCGACCAATCGGAGACGCACCGGCTACTCGACGCGGATTTCGGCGCTGTGTATGCGCCGCAGGGATATCTCCTCTTCGTACGGCAGCGGACGCTTTTCGCGCAACGCTTCGATCCCGCGGGCCTCACGTTGAGCGGCAGCCCTTTCCCAGTGGCCGAGCAGATTACGAATTCCAGGGCCCGCATCAGCCCGGCGGTGTCTACATCCGTTTCTGGCGCGATCGCCTACCGCACAGGCTCGCCCGTTGGCGCACAGACCCAGTTGATGTGGTTTGATCGCTCCGGCCGCGAGCGGGGTAAGGTCGGTGCGCCATTCGACGCCACACAGCTAAGCCCGTCGCTGTCGCCCGACGGCCGTCGCGTCGCACTGTTCCGGCTGGTAAACGGAAACGTCGATATCTGGTTGCTGGATGTTGTGCGCGGTGTTCCGACGCGGTTCACATTCGATTCCGCCGACGATGCGATACCACTCTGGTCGCCGGACGGTGGCCGCATCGTGTTCAGCTCGAACCGCAGGGGCGTGCACGACTTGTATGTGAAGCCGACCGCCGGGCCCGGGAGTGACGAGGCCTTGCTCGTTCAGAGCGACCAGTTCAAGTCAGTCACGGATTGGTCCTCGGACGGGCGTTTCCTGCTCTATCAAAGCGTCGATCCCAAGCGGAGCTTCGACATCCTGGCCCTGCCGCTCGCCAGAGATGGAACGCCGGACGGGCAACCCTTTCCGGTCGTGCAGTCGGAGTTCGAAGAGCATGGCGGGCAGTTTTCGCCGGACGGAAAGTGGGTGGCCTACGTGTCGATCAAGTCCGATCGGTACGAGGTGTACGTCCGTCCGTTTGCACAGAGCGCAGGCAGCGAGACACGGATCTCGACCGATGGTGGCGACCAGGTCCGCTGGCGGCCGGACGGCAAAGAGTTGTTCTATGTCGCTCGCGATGGCCGACTCACCGCGGTTCCGCTCCAGCTAACGGGCTCAAACAGGACCACGGTGGAAGCTGGCGCTCCTGTTCCCCTGTTCCAGACCCACTCAAGGGGAATGCCGCTGGGCCAGGTTCAGTACGCGGTATCGTCGGATGGGCAACGCTTCCTGATCAACACTCTCATCGAAGATGACGACACCTCGCCGATCACGGTAATTCTGAACTGGAAGCCGAAGTGAGACTCGTCATGTTCAATGCCGGGCGGCGCTTCCTGACGCCTGAGTAGTCCGTTATAATCGCGCCGCCGTCCTGACATTCTTCACGCCGCGTTGCCTTCCGTTCGTCCGCGTATTGGATAAGAAAAGCGGCCGAGTCCCCGTACCGGTACCATCCTCAACGCTCAATGCGCAGTGCTCAATGCGCAATGCCCAATGGAATGTTCAATGGGCAATTGCAAATGCCCAATGAGAATACGCGCGCACCGCTCGCCACGATGCGCGAGCACTGGTTCTAGAGTTGGTGTGAATCGATGACGCTCGACGACCGGAGGCAGACGAACCAGGAATCATCGGTGAAATGGATGAAGACGGGTTTCCCATCGTCTTCAAGCTTGTCGACGAACTGCCTCCACCCGACGTCCGAGACGCCCTCCCGACGTTAGCCAAGTGACGACGCGTAGATCACGCGGCGATGCCGACATTCCACGTTCTGCGCAACACCCATTCTCATAACCCCGTACCAGTACCATTCTTCGACGCATGCGCATGTTGGCGACGAGAACATGAGACGCTGCGCCTCTAGCCAGTTGTAAACCTGTCCGGTCCAGACGATCATCCTCATGATGACTGCGTGTTTCCGTCACCAGACATATCGTCGATTCCTTTCAGATGCCAGCGTGCTCGTCGTCATGCTGCTCGGTCTGACCACACCGGCATTTGCGTCGCAGACGCCGCCTACTCAACAAGCGCCGCAGACGACTACACAGGATCCCCCACCGCAGACAACGCCGTCGATTCCGACGCCCGACACGCCGCCGGCGACGACCACGACACCGGCGCCGGAGAAGGCGCCGGACCCGACGACCGGGGACGACAAAGATCGGATCTTCGGTGTGCTGCCGAACTACACGACCGTCACGGGCAACGACACGTTCACGCCGATCTCCGGCAAGGCAGCCATCAAGATTGCGGCACTCGACTCGGTGATCGATCCCATGGTGTATCCCCTCTACGGGTTCGTCGCCGGCGTTGCGCACGCGCGGAACGATCCGCCGGAGTGGGGCGGAGGGATCAAGGGCTACACCAAGCGCTACAGCGCGGCACTGACTGACAACACGATCTGCAGCATGGTGGGGACCGGACTGCTGCCGGCGCTGTTGAAACAGGATCCGCGGTACTACCAGGGGCTCCGGACCGGCATCCTTTCTCGATTTGGCTACGCCGCAAAGGCGAGCGTCGTCACGAAATCACGGATTACAGGACACCCGCAGTTCAACGTCTCCGAAGTCGCCGGCACACTGATCGTCGCGAGCGCCGGCAACCTCTACTATCCGGAGACTCAGCGCACCGTGACGGACACGCTCACGCGCTGGGGCATGCAAGCGATGTGGGACGGCGTTTCGAACGAGCTCAAAGAATTCTGGCCGGACATCAAGAAGAAGCTGCACCGACAGTAGTCAACAGCCGGTGTCGTCAGTGTTCAGCAGCTTGACGCGCCGGCTGCCGTCATCTAGATCGCGCAGCCGCGCGAGTGGCCTTCGCTCAGCGGCACCTGCGATAGTCCAATGCTGAGATTGGGCATTGCTCGGACGAAGACACACACGGCGATAGCCGAGGAAATCTTCTATTGAGCGTTACCGACGATCTTGACGAACTCGTCGTTTGACCCCACCCGCTGCCCCACGATGGAGACATGCTGTGAAACATCGAGCTTCAGCTTCTTCATGTTGAGGGACAACGTTCTCATGCCAGCAGTTGGAGCAGATGGTTTTGCACCTGGCTCTGGTGGCACATAGAGATCCGCGTTTATCAGGATCTTCTCTTTCGGGAGATAGACCATCAACATGTCAGCAGAGTGGTTCCCTCTGGCCAGCGATGGACCAGGGATTTTGAGGTACGTCTCTCCCACTTCGTACGCCATGTCCTGCACATGCCAGATCTGCATCTGGCGCTCGTCATCGCTGACGACGGTCCCCCCCATCATCGTCGTGCCGCCCACCGTCTGAATCGGAGGAGGCCGGCGACTGATCATGTACATCGGGTTATAGATGGTCATCCGATCCGGATCCAACGTTCTCGGAAACGGGCTGAACAGGATGTCGACGTAATAGTCCTTGTTCAACTCGTGGGTGACGACCGTGGTGCCCTGCGAGAAATACGTGCGGAGCCCGCCAGCATACGCCATATGGTGATTGGTATTGACCACGTACCGAATCATCTTGCCCGGGACGAGTTTATGCACTTCATCGATGACCGCGAGCGACCGCGCTTCGTTCTGCGGCGCTTCGACGACGGCGACGAAGTCATTGAACTCGACGAGCACGCTGTTCATGGGCCCGCCGCCCACTAGCCAGACATGGTCCGCAAGCTTCTGTGTTTGCACCTTCACCGGATCGAGTTTTGCCGTCCGCACCGTTTCAGGAACTGGAAGCTTGTTCACAACCAGATTGGGCTTCACGTCTTTCGTGTAGACCTGAAAATAATTTTCTCCAGGGTTGATCCTGGGATCGCCCTGATGGACGTGGATTAACCCGGGGAACATCACGCCGTTGTAATCCTTGTATTGCGTGTAGCGCATTTCATAGGTCATGTCGCCGTAGACGGGGTTCGCAATCCACGAGCCGGTCAGTTCGATGAGATTCTGATCGTTGATCGTGCCGTTGACTCGGGACTTTCCGTAGCTGAAGGAAACAATCGTCACCCACTGGCCAAACGCCGAAAGCCCGAAGTCCGAAGGGCCGACGATCGGTTGCCGAATGGCTTTCAGGTCGGTGGCGGCCAACGCCGCCTTGATGAATCCGTGCGGGCTGAGCACGATCTCGAGTTGCCGCAGATCGGCGTAGGGAATGCCATCGAGATACATCCGCGTGAGAGGCACCGGCGTATCGCCCTTGATGTCCCATGCGAAATTTCCGTTCACCACATTGATGACGTGGTTGCCTCCCTGCTTTTCGTCATAGTCCACGCGCATGTACTTGCCGTCGTAATCGATGGTGCGCGTGTAGTCCGTCACCTGCACCTGCGGCCATCCATCGGTGAGGTTGTACTGCGCGCCCACGTTGGCGACATACCCGTCGCCAACAAATTGAATGGATTTCACGTTCATGGTGCCCATCGCCTTGGCGGCCGCCTCAATCGCCTTACGGGCGTCCACCGCCTGAGCGGATGCCGTTCTGGCTCCCAGCGTGACGAGGACAACGAAAAGAACTGCAAGACAGCAAAGGTTTCGCCTCATTTGCCCCTCATTGGGAGTAGAAAATCCATTTATGCGCAAGCTCAATCTGCGGGTCAGATTGTATGCCTCATCTCGGCGGTCTCAGGGTGCGTCTCGGACGGTGAGATTCCCAAGCGACGCTCCCTCGGTTCTCCTTCTATCTGCCAGCAGATCGTGAAAGCGTTTGTGGTGGTCCAGTCTTGATCTAGGATTTGCCCATGAAACTGCTGACTGCCTGCGCCCTGCTCATCGTGACCGCCTCCGCCGCAACCGCCCAGCAGCGGCCTACTGCCGCTGTGGCGCCCGCCGCCGCCGATCCGGCGAAGAAGCCGACGCCGAAGCTGCCCGACGGTCATCCCGATCTGAACGGTTACTGGGCGATCAGCCGCGGGCCGGATACGCCGGTCAACAGCGAGTTCGGCCAACGGAATCCGTTCATCAAGCGCGGAGACTGGCGCAACGCCAAAGAGGCGTACGCGGATCCGAATCAGCCCCCGTACAAGCCAGAGCTCACCGCGAAGGTCGAAGAGCTGGCGAAGACCGAGAGCAAGACAGACATGGCGTTCTTCTGCAAGCCCGGCGGCGTGCCGCGCATCGGGCCGCCGCACGCGATCGTGCAGGCACCCGGGATGCCAATCGTCTTTCTGTATCAGCTCGGCGCGGGAAACACCTTCCGCCAGGTCCCTGTCGGCACCGCACACGACAAGATCGCGCTCGGCCTGGGCGATCTCTACAACGGCGACTCGATTGCCCGCTGGGACGGCGAGACGCTCGTCATCGAGACTATCGGTTTCAACACGGAGACGTGGATCGGCATCTACGGGTGGTTCCACAGCGACAAGATGAAGGTCGTCGAACGCATCTCGCGCGTCGGCGACACATTGCACTATCAGGCGACCATCGAGGATCCTGAGGTCTTCACCCGTCCGTGGACGATGAATCCCTGGGTGTCGGTGAAGACCAGCGAGCGAATCGTCGAGAACCCGCCGTGCGTCGAGACGGACTTCGACAGCCTGACCAGTCTCGACGCGAAGACGAAACACTAGTCACGGTGAGCTCGATAGGGGCGCCGATTTCTCGCGGAGTAAGATCGCAGGATTGCCGCCGCCCATCATCCGCGTCGAACGTCTGGTGAAGACGTTCGGCGACATCACTGCCGTACGTGACGTCTCGTTCGCCGTCGAGGCCGGCGAGATGTTCGCGTTTCTCGGACCGAACGGCGCCGGGAAAACCACGACGATCAAGATGCTGACGACGCTGCTGACGCCGACGAGTGGCAGCGTCGAGGTCGATGGTCAGGATCCGGCCACGCACGCCATTTCCGTCCGTCGGAAGTTCGGCATAGTCTTTCAGGATCCGAGCCTGGATCAGGAACTGACCGCCGCCGAGAACATGCGGCTGCACGCGGCTCTGTACGCTGTTCCGAAGACGGCGCGGGACGACCGGATAGAGCGGCTGCTGAAATTATTCGAGCTGTGGGACAGGCGCGACAGTCTCGTGAAGCAGTTCTCGGGCGGCATGCGGCGCCGGTTGGAAATCGCGCGTGGACTGCTGCACACACCGAAGATTCTGTTTCTCGACGAGCCCACGCTGGGCCTCGATCCGCAAACGCGCAATCAGTTGTGGGTACTGGTCAGGCAGTTGAACGAGCAGGAAGGCGTCACGATTTTTCTCACCACGCACTACATGGACGAAGCCGAGCGGGTCGCGCAGCGAATCGCCATCATCGATCACGGCGCGATCGTGGCCGAAGGGTCGGCGGCGGCCTTGAAAGAGCGGACCTCGACCGGCACGCTCGAGGAGGCGTTTCTCGCCCTGACGGGAACCACGATCCGGGAGGAGCCGGGCAGCGGTCTCGACCAGATGCGCAACATGGCGAAAATGTGGAGCGGACGGCGATGACGCTCGGGGTCGTCTGGGCGCTGTGGCTGCGCCAGATGAAACGGTACGCACGGTCGCGCGCGCGCATCGTCGGATCGCTCGGGCAGCCGCTGCTGTTCCTGGTTGCGCTCGGCTTTGGCTTCGGGCCGGTCTTTCAGCGCGCCGGGCAGGGCGACTACATTCAGTTCCTGGCGCCAGGCGTCATCTGCATGACGATCCTCTTCACCGCAATCTTCAACGGCATCGAGTTGATTTGGGATCGCCAGTTCGGATTTCTGAAGGAGACGCTCGTGGCGCCGGTCCCGCGGCTGACGATCATGGTCGGCCGGACGCTCGGCGGTGCGACCGTCTCGCTGATACAGGGTGTGGTCGTGGCGGTGATTTGTCTCGTCGCGGGCTTCCGTCCCATTGGGCTTGGCGCCATGCCGGAAGCGTTCGTGTTCATGGCGCTGGTGGCGTTGATGTTCACGGCGCTCGGCACTGCTATGGCTTCGGTGATGGAGGACTTTCAAGGGTTCCAGCTGGTGATGAATTTTCTCGTGATGCCGACGTTCTTTCTGTCGGGCGCGCTCTTCCCGCTGACGAACGTCCCCCCGCTGATTGGCGGGATTGCCGCTGTCGATCCCTTGTCGTACGGCGTCGACGGCGTGCGCGGCGCGTTGACTGGCGTGTTTCACTTCGGCGTGGCGACGGACCTCGTCGTCCTCGTGATCCTCACCTCCGTCTGCCTGGTTGCCGGAAGTTACCTGTTCTCGCGCATTCAACTCTAGGACGTGGGATAGCCCAAGACTTTCTCGCCGCCGCGCTCACGGAAGACGCTCGCGGCTTTTTGATATTCCACTTCGGCCTGCCGCAGCGTTGTCGTGAACGTCGGCGCCTTGCGGAGCGGCTCCAGCCAGGGATCGCGGGCAAACGTCGGGAAGCAGAAGCAGCCGCCGGCGACGACGCGCTCGAAGAGGGCGATGGCGGCATCGATTTCATTCAGGTGGGCGAGATGCCGCGCTGAATAGTAGAGCGCCTCAGGATCGCGGAACTCCGCAACAAAGCGGTTGACAGCTGCGACGCTGTCAGCGGCCTTGCCCTCGAGTCGGCGTCGTCGGGCAGATCATCCCGTGGAACTATCCGATCCTGATGGCGGCGTGGAAGCTGGCGCCGGCGCTCGCGGCCGGTTGCACGGTGGTGCTGAAGCCGGCCGAGCAAACAAGCCAGCAGATCAACATCAACCTCACCGACGCGCCCATCGGCTGGTATTAGGCGAGTTCCCGGGCACTGAATCACCGCTTGCTGCGCCGGCGGCTGCGCCGCTTCTTCGCCACCGGGCGCGTCGCCGACTTGCGCGTCGCCGTCTTTCGTGCCGGTGCGACGATGACATTGTGCACGTCCATCACACGCGGCTGACCCGGGTCGACGCCCAGGCTCTGCAGAATGGGCATCAACGTCTTTCCGAAGGCGTCGAAGGCCGCCTGCGTCGTCCACACGTCGAAGACATTCACGGCGTCGCCGTTCTTGAGCGCCGCGTGATACACACGGCCGCGTGGATGGCCAGCTCCCGCCTTCTTCAGGCGTTTGATGCATTCGTCATACGTATCCGCACTCATCGCGGCGGAAGGGGAGAAGTAGAAGGCAAGAGCCATGATTGCGTGTCTCCTGATAGGAATCGAGCGGCGGCCGGAATTGGCGCGGCGGCTACACTAGTGCGCCGCGTCCAAATTCGCAAGCAATTCGGTTAGTGGACTCGTCCTTGACGGAGTTCCGCTTCGGCCGCGTCGATATACGCGCGATAGCCCTCGGGATCGATGAAGGGGTCCACCGGGTTCTTCGCGGTGCCGCTCGCGGCGAACTTGCGATATCTGCCCCACGCCCGTGCATGGTTCGTGACCCAGATGTCGGCTCGAAGACTTCGTAGCACGCGGATGCTGCGTTCGCGGTCGGCCGCTTGTTCTGGATACCGTGACGTAGCCAGCACCCCGATGTCGCACACGCTCACGACGTTCAGCATGCGATCTTTGTCGCGAACTGGAAACGACCACGACGTGCAGCCACGCGTGTGGCCGGCGGTGATGTGCGCGGTTAACGCAATAGGCCCGATGCGGATCGTGTCGCCGTCCTTGAACCGATGGTCGACGCGCGCAGCCGGGTAGCCGAGGACCCCAATCCAGATGAGGGCCCTCAACGGCAGGATGACATCGGGATCATCACCGCCCGAGGCGAGGGAGTCGGCGCTCGCGTCGCTGGCCCACAACTGGGCACCCGACGCTTGCTGGAGCACCGTCAGGCCGCCCCCGTGATCGGGGTGCGGCTCCGAGTTCAGGAGCACTTTGACGTCCTTGATGTTGAAGCCAAGCTTCCCAATGCTCGCCATGATCATCGGCGCAGTGGTGGGATAGCCACCGTCGAGCACGACGTGGCCGTCGGGTCCGGTGATGAGGAAGGCCGATACGTCGTTCGCACCCACGTAGTAGAAGTTGCCTGCGATGCGAAACGGTTCGGCGGGCTGCTGTCCGCCAACCTTTGTCGCGTTCAGCCACCTGCCGACGAGTACCAGCGTGACAAAGGTCACGACTATCAGCAGGAACGCTAGTTGATGTCGCTTAGTGAAGTGATGCCGCATGAGTGGGCTCTTTCTCGTTGCCAGTTGCGCCCGCGTGTCGGTACAACCCAAAGAATCGCCCGGCGGATGCCGGTCAACCCGCGGCATGCGGCGACGGCACGACACCTCGCACCGCCCACGCGCGGGCCCGCAGATGAACGGGATGGTCTCCGCGGGCCCCGAGCAGCCGATGCCGCAGGCGAGAGGCAAGCGCATCGCGCTCGACAGGTGACAGCGCCGCGGCGCAGGCGCCGGCAGGACCTTGCTGGTCGAGAAAAGGCGACCAGTAATCGTCGAATCCCTCAAAACGAGTTTCGATCGTCAGCGGCGCGTCGGCGATGTCGCGGAGGTCGTGTTCGCGCCACAGCGCCGCAAGCTCGCCCTGGCGGCACAGCGGCATATACCTCTCGTCCCTGACATCCAGATCGGGTCTGAGTGCAACCGTCTCGTCCCAGAATAGGCGAAGCATTTCCATCCCTTCACCGTAATCCCACACCGCCGCCGCGACGACGCCACCAGGCTTCGTCACTCGGAGCATTTCGCGCACTGCGGCAGCGCGATCGGGGACGAAATTGAGGATGAGCAATGAGAGCGTGCAATCGAAAGTGGCGCCGTCAAACCGAAGGCGTTGCGCGTCGCCAACCTCGAAGTGGACTCGGTGTGAGCCCCGAGTCTGCTGCGCGAAGTCGACAAATGGCGAGGCTGGATCGATGCCGACGATCTGACTCGAAGGTGCGGCCGCGGCCAACGCGCCCGTCAGGGCACCCGTACCCGAGCCGACATCCAGCAGATGGTCGCCGTCGCGCACGCCCGCAAACTGGACGAACAGTGGCGCCAGGTGACCGCTCCATCTGCCCATGAAACGCTCATAAGCCGCGCCTGCCGAAAACATCTGCAGCTAGTTTCGCTCGATCGGGATGAACCGGCGCCGCTCAATCGTGATCATTTCGTGGCTGCGGGCCGTCGATCGCGCGCGGACTCTCCGATGAACACGGCTTTTGTCCGCGTATCGAAGCAGATCGGCTCCCGATAGAGCGGCGAGATGGGATGCACCTGCGGCAGCTCGTCGCGCATCCTGAGGAAGAGCGGCTCCATCGGCGTATCGAAGCGGCCCGCGGCCACCTCGTCGTGGTGCGTCGGCATGTAACTGCTTCAACAGTCGCCGCGGTTTCTCGATGCGGACGGAAAACCCGTCCGCTACCCGGACAACTATTTGGACAGGTACGGCATTCCTGAGGCGTCGCCGGCGCGACAGGGCACACCAGGCGCGCGCGGTGGACGGGGAGCAGCGGCGGGACGGGGAGCACAAGCCCCGTAGTTCACGCGAGCGTCAGCGGCGCGTCGGCGAGACGACCTTAGTGGGTCAAGATCCACACGGCCACGTTCACGCCGAGCGTATAGCCTTTTCCCCCATAGGTGTGAAAGTAGTCCTGGTTGTCGCCCTCTCGCTCCCAGCTGTCTGAAACGTCCGAGTTCATGCTGACGAGCACAACCAGCCTATCGTGGTCGTCGAACACACCGTAGTAGTGGACGGTTGAAGGTCCAATCTCAGAATCCTCACCGTTACGCAGCCACGAACCCAGCGACGGGATCTGCGGGAGCGTGTTGACCTGATAGAGAAGCGAGAACATCGGGTAGTCGACCGGGAGGTCGACGATCCTTGCGCCGGGCAGGATTCGCAGCAGATTCGGACGGATGTACTCGAAGTCTGGATCCCAGTTGTCGTCGATCCAGAGAAAGCCGCCCTTCAGCAGGTACTCGTGCATGCGGGTGGTCTCTTCAGGTGTGAAGTCGTAGTTGGCCGCATTCTGCATGCGCAAGTACGGACACTGGAAGAGATCGGGATCCATCACGGTGACGTTCGCAAAGCCGGGGTCGCCGTTGTTCCATCGGCTGATCTTCGCCGTGGTGAGCTCGGAGAGACGCACCAGAAAGTTGTAGTCTGCTTGCGGGTAGTCGTCGCCCCACCCGGACTTTCTCGCCCTGCGGATGTTCTGATACCGCAGGCGGCAGAACGTGAAGCCGAGCGGCTTGTCGGGAAGTCCGTGGTTGATCGGTACCTGGAGGTTCCGTCCGTTCGTCAGGATGGTGGACCGCTGCGCCGCGGCAGTCATGACCACCCCACCTAGCGCCAGCGCAAAGGGCAGTGCGAACCGCATCCATCGAGCCGATGCCCGCGTTCGCCGCATATGAGCATCGTATAACGACTCCGTGTAAGGATTCGGACCCCGGCCGGCGTGGTGCGCTAGGATCGCGGCGACGCCAGCCCGTCATCCAACTGCCCACGCCGCCAGCCCCGGTGCTCAGTGGGCGGGCCCTGTGTCCGGAAGGGAGACGCATCGTGACGATCACAAGTGACGAAGTGTTCAGAGCGCTCGAGCACGAGCTGTTTGCTGCTCATGAAGGCAGTCCGGATCTCGCGACAATTGATCGACTCTATGCAGACGATTTTCTAGCCACGAATGCTGACGGGCGAATCGTTGACAAGCAAGGCTGGCTCGACATTCTGAAGACCGGTCAGTTTCCGGTCGACACGATCACGACTGATGACTTCAAGGTCCGGACATATTCGAGCACCGCGATCATTACCGGTCGGTCGGCTTACCACTACTCTGGCCAAACGCTAGCGGAGGTAAGGCACACGCAAGTGTGGGCCAATACGAATGGCCGCTGGCAATTGGTCAGCTGGCAGGGGACCTCGGTCTCGAAAGAGAGTTAATCAGTGCCACCGGTTTCGGCGCGGACCACGTTGCAGGATCCAAGTCGACCGCTAGGGTCCTAGTCTTCGGCACGGCAGCAGGAACGCGTCGCGCGGGAACGAGCGATCGCAGCCACTCGCGCACCTTCCCCTGACATGGCGGAAGTGGATCGCACGCCAGCAGATACAGCATGACCGTCGTCAGCACCGTGAGGCCGTGCGCAACGATGAAGCTGCTCACACCCAGATTGAGAATGGCCAGCACCTGCGGATATTGATAGAGGAACAGTACCGGAAAGAAAAGCATCAGCGAGAACGTGAGGAACGCGATTCTGAGCGGCGCATCGCGCATGCGCCTGGGGTTCCGGAGTCCTCGCGACACGCGGCGATATGCGCTGTTCTCGTACGTCTCCACCGGCACCTTGAACAGGGTCTGGGTGAGCAGGTAAAGCAGGCCGGCGCAGAACGCCGCCAGTGCAATCCGGAACAGCCGGCCTCCAATCTCGAAATGCATCCCGGCCCAGACGAAGAAGACGACGATGCTGAAGTTGGTCAATTGGAAGGCCAACCACACGTTGGTCCGGCCAGTGAGCACCTGAAACCGGCGGCACAGCTGTTCCGTGAGATCCAGCAGCGCGGAATCGATGTGAAGCATGCTTCAGCAACCAATCATCGCAGTTCGCAGGCTGCATGGCTGCGGGCCCGCGGCCCGCATGGCGCTTCCGTTCAGCCGGATCACCGTCACGGTGCAGGAGCCGATCGTCGTGGAGCGTTGGAATTTGGATGAAGCCGGAGCGCGAATCGTGCGTACCCTCAGTGCATCGCGATGAAGCGACGGCGGCGCGGCGCGCGGACTAAACGAGCCGCGCGACGCTCGTCTGCGCTATGATCCGCCCGCCAATACACCCGCCATAGACCCGCGTCACGTTACGTCAGGAGGTCCTATGCCTGGACTGAAGGTCGCGTGCGCCTCCGTCGGGTTCCTCGTCATTCCAACACTGCTGTACGCGCAGGCGTCGATTACCGGAGTGGTGCGCGATACGTCGGGAGCCGTCCTTCCGGGCGTCAACGTCGAAGCGTCCAGCCCGGCGCTGATTGAGAAAGTCAGGTCCGTCGCCACCAACGACTCGGGCCAATACCGCATCGAGAACCTCAGGCCCGGTGTCTACACGGTCACGTTCGGCCTTTCCGGATTCGGCACGGTGAAACGCGAAGGGATCGAGCTGAGCGGCACATTCGTCGCCACGGTGAACGCCGATCTGCGAGTCGGCACGGTCGAGGAGACTGTCACCGTCACCGGCGAGTCGCCGGTCGTCGACGTGCAGAGCTCCAACCGCGAACGTGTGCTCACCGCGGAAGTCATCAACAACGCCCCGGTGAACCGCTATCCCTCGTTCGTGGCAGCGATGATTCCCGGCGTAAACAACAGCACCGTGGACGTCGGCGGCAACAACGGTAGTCCGACAACCGGCGGTGGCGGTCTTACGGTGCATGGGAGTCGCGCGACCGATCTCGAGATGTTGCGCAACGGCGTGTCGATCTCCACGGTCGAAACCGGCTCGAACACGCAGGGCGTGCCGAACATGGCCGTGTTCGCCGAGATGGCAGTCGAGACAGCCACGGTATCGACCGAGGAGCGTGGGTCTGGGGTGCGGCTGAATTTCATCCCGAGGGAGGGCGGGAACACGTTCAGCGGCATGCTGATCAGCTCGTTCGCGAATGAAGCGATGGTCGGCAGCAACTTCACACAGGGGCTTCGCGACCGCGGTCTGCGGACACCGAACAACTTGAAGAGCAGCGGCGAAATCAATGCCGCCTACGGTGGTCCGATTGTTCGCGACCGGCTCTGGTTCTTTGGCACGATGCTCTACAACAAAACGCAGAACTGGGTTGCCGGCATGTTCGTCAACCGCAACGCCTTCAGCCCGACGTCGTTCGCCTACGATCCCGACCCGAACCAACCCGCGTTCATCGACGTGTTGACGCGCAACGGCGCCGGACGTGTCACCTGGCAGGTGAACAGGATTCACAAGCTGGCCTTCGCCTACGAGAACACCTACACGTGTCAGTGTTCGACCGCGACGACCGCAATCGTGTCAGCCGAATCGGGATTGCCGCAGCGCTATTGGCCGAATGGCGGCTGGAATGCCGAGTGGACCGCGCCGCTGACGTCGCGCCTGCTGCTCGAAACCGTCGTCTATCACCGTTTCATCAATAGCCGCCGGACGCACCCGTTCGGACTGCCCGACGTCGGTGACAGCCTCGAGGACGTCTTCGCCTACAACGTCGACGCCATTGCGAAGAATCTGATCGGTGTGCAGGACCAGGCGCTCGGGATTACGCATCACGCGTCCACGGTGTCGAACATGCGGAACAGGAGTCACGATACGCCGTTCCGCGTGGCGCTCTCCTACATCACCGGCGCCCATAGCTACAAGATCGGCATCTCGGACAACATCGGCGGCAAGCAGAATCTGGTCATGAACTTCGACGCGCCGTATTGGTACCGCACCAACAACGGCACGCCGAACCAGATCACGATGAACGCCACACCGTTCCTTCAGCTCGCGAACCTTGACGCCGACCTCGGCGTCTACGCGCAGGACCGGTGGACCATACGACGCGCCACGGTTTCCTACGGTCTGCGCTACGACCACTTCGCCAGCTCGTTCCCGGAACAGCGGATCGGACCGGCGCCGCTCGTGCCTAATCGCCACTTCACGCTGCCACCGACCGACGGCATCTCGTGGCATGACATCTCGCCGCGCGCCGGCGTCGCCTACGACTTGTTCGGGAACGGCAAGACCGCGCTGAAGGGTTCGTTCGGCAAGTATGTGGAGGGACAGGCGCTTCGCGGCAACGACGCGAATGTGATCTTCGGCGACGGGCTCAATCCAGCGCAGCGTGTCGTCACGAGTGCGAACCGATCGTGGAACGATGCGAACCGCAACTTCCGGCCCGACTGCGACCTGCTGAATTTTGCCGCGAACGGCGAGTGTGGCGCGCTCAGCAACACTGACTTCGGCAGCCTGCGTCCTGGCAGTACCTACGATCCCGGGATTCTGCGGGGTTGGGGGAAGCGGATGTACAGCTGGCAGTTCTCCGGAGCGGTGCAGCAGCAGGTCCTCCGCAGTATGTCGGTCGAACTCAGCTACTTCCGCCGGGTCTACGGCAACTTCAACGTGGTCGACGACCGCGCTCGGTCCGCGAGCGACTTTGATGCGTTCAGCATCACCGCGCCTGCCGATCCGCGACTGCCGGACGACGGCGGATACCGCATCGGGGGGTTGTACAACGTCAAGGAGGCGATGTTCAGCACACCAGCGGACAACTACATCACGTTCGCGAAGAACTACGGGAAGCAGATTGAGCACTGGGACGGCTTCGATCTGATTCTCAACTTACGTCCCCAGGGCGGCGTGAGCATGCAGGGCGGATTGAGCAGCGGTCGCACGACGATGGATAACTGCGAAGTGGCCGCGCAGCTGCCCGAGATGCTCACGGGATTGCCCGTCTTAAACGATGTCAATGCGGGCGTGCAGTTTCCGGCGGACTACTGCCATCAGCAGTCGCCGTTTTTGACGCAGGTGAAATTCCTCGGGTCGTACCAGATCCCGAAGGTCGACGTTCTCGTCAGCGGTGCACTCCAGAGCGTTCCGGGACCCCAGGTGCTCGGCAATTTCGTCGCGACCAATGCCGTCGTGCTGCCGTCGCTTGGACGGCCGCTCGCGGGAGGCTCGAACAATCTCACGGTGAACGTGGTCCCACCGGGCGCACTGTACGGCGATCGCCGGAATCAGTTCGATCTGCGAGTCGGCAAAGTCCTGCGGTTTGGCCGCACGCGGACGAAAGTGAATCTGGATATCAATAACGTGTTCAATGCGAATCCGGTGCTGACGGAAAATCCCAGCTTTGCGGTGTTCCGCCAGCCCGCGTCGATCCTTCCGGCGCGGATCGCGCGCCTTGGCGTACAGTTCGATTTCTGATTCTCGAGCGGCGATCACGTTCCTCTGCACAGACCGTGACGGACGTTCAAACGTAGGAGAAGAGCGGCGGGAAGGCGATGACGACAAAGGCGGCCCACGCGGAGTAGACCGGCAGGTACGCAGTCTGCCAACGCTCGAGCGCCGCAAAAGAACCGTGGCCCGAAAGAAAACGGGCATACACGACGGCGGACCACGCAAGGTTCACAAGCAGGATGACATTCTCGCCGAGCGC
>Ga0207659_10000516_pt1 | contig 23205 bp, 22 predicted proteins | sample KBSM43metaG_FD_184330 | JGI IMG/M metagenome (GOLD analysis project Ga0207659, IMG submission 184330) | Miscanthus rhizosphere microbial communities from Kellogg Biological Station, Michigan, USA - KBS M4-3 metaG (SPAdes) (version 2) | ecosystem: Host-associated > Plants > Roots > Rhizosphere >...
GCGCAAGCTCAAGCGCGGACGTCGGAAGGCGACTTTGGTACCCGCTCCCGACAAATCCGTGAAGCCGGCGCCGTAGCCGTAGTCTAGCAGTCTTGATCCGTGGCGGGGAGTCCGACCCTCCCCGCCACACTCTTGCCGGAGCGAGCGACGCTACTGCTTCGCAGGGATCGTGGTCGGGTCGTTCGTCTTCGCGTCGATCATCGAAGCGACGGTGATGACATTCGTTCCCTTGACGACGGTCACGGTCGCGAAGCCCCAGCCGACGTCGGGTGCATTCGCGCGATACCTGAACGGCTCGTTGTCCTGCCGGGCAGTACCCATCGGGATCGTGAGGTTGTACGCGTGGAGCGACCGGCCGTCGGAGTCGTAGAGAATGATCGCCACCTCGGCCTCGCTCTTGCCGCCATTCGTCACGACCAGGTTCGAACGATAGGCGTCGCTCATCTGACGCAGGCCGATGAGACTGACGGTCTGACCGGCGGAGTATCCCAGGTCGGCAACGCGGCCATCGAGATTCTGTCCGAACGTACCGGCGTCGGCCTGATTGAAGATGCGGCTGCTGATCAGCAGCGGACGGTCGGAACAGATTTCCAGCGAACCGGAGTTGGTCCCGCTTCCCATCGCCGCGGTGAGATCCTCGAATGCTTTCTGCGAGTTGCCGGCGATCGTGCCGGTGCTCTCGAGATTGCCGCCGGCCTGGTGCAGGATGAAGCGCAGAGAGGCGGTGGACGACTCCAGGTTCCGCGCGACGAGATCGGTGCGCCACTGGCTGCCGCCGGTACCCGCCGCATGAACGGCGACCTCGCTCCAATAGACGTACCGGGTGGTGCAGGCGACCGCGCCGGCGCCGTTGCCCAGCCCTCCTCCGATCGCGGCAGGATTGCTGTTACCCGGCGCGGCCGGAGCGATCGCCGCGGCATTGATGGAGCTGACTCCGAAAAGCGAGATATCGAGCGCGGAGTTGACGAACGCGGGATTGTGCGCGCCCTCACTCTTGTCGCTGTGCACCATGAAGTAGTTCCACCCGGCTTTCGCAATGACCGGATCGGCGAGGGCATAGAGCTCGACGGACGAGCCGCCCGGCCGCACGACCTTCACCGTGGCCAGCGAGAGATCGTTGACTTTCGACCGGTCGGCGAGCGTGACATTCACACCCTGCCGCCCGTGGCTCTCGATGAATTCGACAGACGCAATGTCGGATACGTTCCGGATCGTCTTCACGCCGCCCAGGTCGACGGCATTCCCGGCGCGGATCTGCGCCTGCATCAGGTTCACGATCGCGGTCTCGATCTGTGCCTTCAGCGCATCCATCTTCGACGCCACCGGGCTCTGGACGGACTCCAGCGTGATGCTGCTGTGGCACTTCGTGCAGATCGTGCTGCTGGCGTAGAAGGTGTGATTGGTACCGCCATACGAGCCATCGGCATTCTTGTTGGCCAGATCGGCCGGCGGGTTCGTCGACTCCATGTGGCAGGTCACACAGGAATCGGGAATCATGGAGTGGTTGCCGCGCGTGCCGACTTTCGCGAAGTACATGTTGCGGCCCATCAGCACGTCGGCCTGAGGTCCGGAGTGAGGGGCGCGCGTCGCATCGGCGAGCGTGAAGTTCGAGTCGTCGCGGAGGCCGCGGCGGCCGTTGTGGCAGGTCATGCAGATGGCGCCGGTACCGACGTTCGTGGCCGTGAAGCCGGCCATCAGCAGCGGCGTGTTGCCGGCGACGCGGACCTTGGCATTGGTGGTGGGCCCGCCGGACGTCGTGCCGACGTCATGCGGATCGTGACAGGTCGCGCACGTCTGCGGGTGCACTTCGTCGGCCGTCCAGGTCACGTTGAGGTTGCCGGTGGCGAACCCCGAGTTCTTCCAGGCGACGAACCCCTGCGCACTATGGCATTGGGCGCAGCCGGGATTCGTTCCTTCGGCAACGGCGGTCTCGTAGTTGGCGTGCCCCGACAACTGCCATTGCTGATAGCGGCCATGCCGCAGAGGCTCTCCGTGACACGTTCCGCAGAGATCGGACGAGAGGCTCTTGCGCGAGCCGTCTTTCTTCATGTGCGCCGCGCTCTGCTGCGGCCCATGGCAGTTCTCGCACTGGATGTTGGCCATGCGAGCGGTCTGCGGGAACCTTCCCAGGATCTCGCCCCAGTTCTTCGGGTCGCCGTGGGTCAACAGATCGGTGGTCAGAAACGCCGTCCAGTCGCCGGCTTCATCGATGCCGCCGTTCTTGACCGGCTGCCCGTTGTAGCCGACGGTGTGGCAGGAAAGGCACGCCGCTGTGTAATGACCGTTGGGCGTGGTGACGTTCTGCGTGAACACCTCCGCGTGGCCGGACTTCGCCCAGGGCGTGAAGAGATCGAAGTGCGGCGTGTTCTTGACGTGGCACTGCGTGCACGCGGTGTCGACTTTCGGCCGGCCGTTCTCATCCTGACCGGTGATGATGCCGGCCCATGTGCCGGCGTGAATCGTCAGCGTCACCGGCTTCGACGTGGCCACGTCGGTCACTCTGAGCTCATAGGTGCCGGCGACGTCGGGCGTAAATTCGGGGTTCTGTGTCGCGCCCTCGAGGAGCGTCGCGGTTGAACCGTTGGGTGCGGTCAGGGACCAGTCGTAGGTCGCCTGATTCTTCCCGTGGAGCAGCACCGGCAGAAGAATCGGAACGTTCCGCGTGCCGAGCGCCGTCTCCCACGGCACGTTGACGGCGAGCGCCACGACGTTGTGGTACTTGCCGGACGAGGTGGTGACCTCGACGTCGAGCTTGATCGTCGCCGCATCGACCCGCGCATGCGGAGAGATGCCGGCGACGCCGAAGCGATTCTGCAGGCCGCCTTCGAACGCGGTCCTGGCCGGTACGTACGCAGGCAGTTGCGCGTCGGTGATGGGCTGCTCTTCGAGGACTTCGATCAGGTGTTCACGAAAGACCCTGCGATTCGGAAGAGTGACGGTCGCGGTGTCGGTGGCCGCGTTGCCGAGGACCACGGCGACGCCGCCGGCCTGACTCCATCGGATGGCGGACAACGACGAGCCGTCGTTGATCTTGACGGTGGCTTTCGCGGTGACCGTCGCACCGGGGACCGGGTCGCCCGCGACCGCCATCGTGACGGTTACGGGTGGATCGGCGGCGAACGCGCTTCCCGCGAGTCCCGCGATCAGGATCGCCGCGAACAACATGCGCATCACTGGGCGATGAAAGTGTTTCCTTTTCTCCATGACCCTCACTCCTTTTATCCGTGTGGGAGAGACGATCGCGGTGGAACGGAGAGCTCGCGCCGGCGATCGCCGCGCTTCACTTTGCAGTGAACGCGGCGCGATGGCTGTTCGACAGGTCACCGCACGAACGTATGCCGCGTCACGGGTCGACGTGCTCCCGCCGGCAGGTGACCAGCGGGAAAGGGTGCTCGCATCAGATCGCGGCCGGATCCGGCACGACCAGCACCGGCCGCCGGCTGCGGGCGAGCACTCCACCGGAAATCGACTCGAGGAAGAGATGGCTCACGCGCGACCGCGTGTGGCGGCCGATGATGACGACATCCGCTCCCACGCGCTCGGCTGTCGCGCAGATCGTCGCCGCGATGTCCTTGCCGGCCGCGGCCACCGTGTCGACGCGCGTTCCGGCGTGCCCCGATACGGCCGCCTTCACGCGATCGAGCTCGCGCGAGCTCTCGTCTGCCTCGCTGTCGCCCCGGACCACGTTCACGATCACGACGTGCGTCCCTGGCCGTGCCATCGAACAGGCCCAGGCAACGGCTCGATTGCCGCTCGGCGAAAAGTCGGTTGCGGCAACAATCGTCGTGACCGGCACCGTCTCGAGAGCGCGAAGATCCTCGTCCGCGGTGTGAAACGGAATGAGAAGAACGTTGGTCTCGGCGGAATGGAGCACTCCGTGCGCGATCGATCCGTGCCAGGCGCGCGACAGCGCCCGGCGCTGATGCGCGCCCACGACGACGAGATCGGCGTTCGCCTCCTCGGCCTCCAGAGCGATGAGCGCGCCGGTCTGTCCGAGAGTCTTGGCAATGCGCGTGGTGACCCCGCCGCCGAGAGTCACCGTCTCCGCCCGGCGTGACAGCTCACGCGACAGAACGTCGTCGATGAGCGGATGCGGCCGGTGCACGCAGATCGGACCGCCGACGCCGAGGCGGGCGTATTCGCTCGGCGGATATTCGACGTAGAGCAACTCGAGATCGCACGGACCGATCTCGCGGAGAAGCACAGCACGCCGCAAGGCGAAATCCGAGACCGCCGACAGATCGGTAGCCACGACGACCTTCAATGTTGCCGCGCCCTTCGCCCAATTTCGGAGCGGCGCGGCATCGCGGACCACGAGCATCGGAACCGTCGCGACGCGAGCCAGGCGCTCGGCGACGGTACCGATCAACCAGTGTGTCCCGGATCGATGTCCCCGTGCTCCTGCGACGATCAGCGTCGTATCGGCGGGCATTCGCGACGGCAGCTCGTGATCGGGGTAGCCGACGACCGCCTCGGTTTCGACGACCAGGCCGGAGTGGCGAAGACTCTCTGCCTCCGTCTCGAGTCGCGTCGCGCACTCCACACGGATCGGCTCCATGTACGGACAGACGGGATCAGTCATCTGCGGCTGCACCGCATGCCAGAGCAGCAGTTTCTCGCCGCGCTTCTTCGCGATGTCCGCGGCGACCGCCAGGGCGTCGGCAGCAGGTTGTGAGAAATCCGTGGCGCAGATGACGGTCATGAGTGAACTTCCTCTGCGGTGAGCACCCTCAATTCAAACTGCGGCGGCTCGAGAATATGCTTCTTGACCGCGCAGTGATCGACCGCTCGTTCGATCGCCTCGCGGTACTTCTCCGGGAATCCGGCCGGAAGCTCGAGCTCCACGCGCACCAGCGATACGCGCTTGGACTGCTCTTCGTTCACAGGGACGAGCGTCAACCGCAATCCCTCGGTCGAAAGACTCCGCTGCTGGCAGAAGCGCAGCGCATAGAACCCCATGCACGCGGCGATCGATGCGAAAAAGAGATCGAACGGCGACATCGCGGAGTCCGCACCGCCCGCACCGCCGGGTTGATCGGTGCGGATCGTGTGGCCCTTGTACGTCGCGTCCACCATCACACCGCCCGGGAATGACACAGTGACACTGTCCATACAGACAACGTACGGGGGCGCGGTGCGCCGGGCACGCATGGTCATCACACCTTCATGTGACGACGCTCGCGTTGCTGTTCCCCTACGCTGTAGGGTGTGAATGTGGACCCGTTTGCGCGTATTGCCCAGGAAGTCGCCGGCGAGCTTCGCGTCGATGCCGGTCGCGGCTTGTCCCCGGTCGAAGTCGAACGGCGCCGCGCGACCTTCGGCTCGAATGTCGTCGTGCGCGATGCCGGCCGCTCGATCTGGACCATTGCCGGCCGCCAGTTCCGAAGCATCGTCGTCGCCCTGCTCGCCGTCGCGGCCGCGATCTCCTTCGCCACGCGCGATCCTGCCGAGGGGTTCGCGATCATCGGCGTGCTCCTCATCAACGCAGCCGTCGGCTTCGCCGTGGAGTGGCGCTCCGAGCGTGCACTGGAGAGCCTCAGGATCCAGGTGCGCACGAACGCGCGTGTACTGCGCGACGGCGTGCAGGCGATGGTCGATGCCGAGGAGCTGGTTCCCGGCGACGTGATCCTGCTCGATCCCGGAGCGCACATTCCAGCCGACGCCCGGCTCATCGAGGCGATGACGCTTCGCGTCGAGGAGGCAGCCCTCACCGGCGAGAGCATCCCGGTCGCGAAATCGCCCGATCCGGTCGGCGGCGATGCACCGCTGGCCGAGCGCAAGTGCATGGTTTTCCTCGGCACCACCGTCGCGAGCGGCCGCGCAACCGCAATCGTCACCGCCACGGGCGACGCAACGGAGCTGGGCAAGATCGGCCGGCTCGTTCGCAGTGTCGAGGTTGAACCGACACCACTGGAGCAGCGGCTGACCTCACTCGGCCAGACGCTGGTCTGGATCGTTCTCGCGATCGGAGCCGTCGTTGCCGCGGTCGGCATCCTTCGCGGCGATCCGTTGTGGGAGATGGTGGAAGTGGGGATCAGCCTGGCCGTCGCCGCGGTCCCCGAGGGACTGCCTGCCGTCACCACGCTCATCCTGTCCGTCGGCGTCCTGCGGATGGCGCGGAGGCACGCCATCGTCCGTAAGCTCCCCGCGGTCGAAACGCTCGGCAGCACGACCGTGATCTGCACCGACAAGACCGGCACGCTGACGATGAACCAGCTCACGGTGCGAGAGATCGATACGGAGGATTCGGTCGAGCTGCTCCGCATCGGCGCGCTCTGCAGCGATGCCGTGATCGACGGCGCCACGCCAGTCGGTGACCCGACCGAAGTCGCTCTCGTCGTCGCCGCGGTCGGCGCAGGGATCGACGTCGCGTCGCTGCGGCAGACGCACGGCAAAGTGCTCGAAGTGCCGTTCGATCCGACGACGAAACGGATGATCACCGTTCACCAGACACCGGAGGGGACGACGCTCGTCGCGTTGAAAGGGGCTCCGTCGGTCGTTCTGGAGATGTGCTCCGATCTCGACGCCACACGCCGTTCCGAGCTCTACGCGCGCAATGAGGCGCTGGCATCGCGCGGCCTGCGCATCCTCGCCTTCGCTCGGAGCAGCGACGATGGCGATTTGTTTCACGGCTACAAGTTCCTCGGCTTCGCCGGACTGGCCGACCCTCCTCGCCCTGCGGCTGCAGAAGCGATCTCCCGCGCACATGCGGCCGGCGTGCGCGTGGTGATGCTGACCGGAGATCAGGTCGAGACGGCGCGCGCCATCGCTCGCGAGTTGCGCCTTGCCGATGAGCGGCCTCCGGTCGTCGTTCATGCGCGCGAGCTGGCCGACCAGAGCGAGGCGGAAGTCACCCGCCTGGCGCACGAGACCGACGTCTTCGCGCGCATCACTCCCGAGGACAAACTGCGCGTCGTCGAGGCGCTGCGGAAAGCGGGCGAGATCGTCGCCGTGACCGGCGACGGTGTGAATGACGCTCCCGCACTGCGTCGCGCGGACATCGGCATCGCCATGGGAAAGAGCGGGACGGACGCCGCGAAGCAGACCGCGGACCTCGTTCTCACTGACGACAACCTCGGCACGGTCGTGGCCGCGATCGAGGAAGGGCGAACGATCTACGCGAACATCGCCAAGTTCGTGCACCTCCTGTTCTCGCACAACCTCGGCGAAGTGCTGGTGGTCTTCACCGCACTCGCCGTCGGCCTCCCGCTGCCGCTGCTTCCGCTGCAGATCCTCTGGATGAACGTCGTCACCGACATCTTCCCGGCGTTCGCGCTCGCGCTCGAGCCGTCGCAGCCGCAGCGGATGCTTGGACGCCGGCAGCGCGGCGACATCCTGTCGCGCTCCTTCCTGCTGCTCGTCGGCTGGCAGGGCGCCATACTGGCGGCCATCGCCCTCGGCGCGTACATCTGGGCTCTCGACGTGTACGGCGACGGTGCGCATGCCCGATCGGTCGCGTTGTCCGCTCTCATCGCCGTCCAGCTCGGACACACCTTCAACTGCCGATCGCGTATCGCTTCGGCGCTTTCGGGACTGTTCGACAACCTGCATATCTGGGCCGCAACGGCAACCGTCGTCGCGCTCCACGCGTTCGCGATTGCATTCGTACCGCTGGCCCGCCTGCTCGGGCTGACCAGACTCTCCGCCGCGGACCTCGTCGTCATCGCGACCTGCGCTCTCCTGCCGATCACCGTCGTCGAAATCCACAAAGTGTTCGTCCGAGCCCGGCTGCGTCACGCGTGATCTCCCGGAGTGCCCAGATCAGTCGGCCGGTTTCCGATGAACGCGCCACGTTCCCCGCCGCGGCGACACGCCGCGATCCGAATACGTCACGAACGTCCCTTCGATCCACTGTCCGTCGACGCGGCCGGTGAACTGCGTCTCGAGCATCGCCTCGGGCACCTCGGGATCGGGATACGGAGCGATCTTTCCGCTGATCTCTCCTCCCGCGATGCGGACGAACTCGATCGACAGCACGCTGGCGCTGCTGATCATGCTGTGCGGCGGCCGGTGTTCGCCGTCGTTGCGGATGATCTCCTGCTTTGGGACCATGAGCACGTCGCCGTGAGCGCCTTCCGGGTTTTCGGTCAGGTGAAAGGTGATGCTCCCGCTTCGGCCCGTGGCACCGCTGTCGAACGTACCGATCCATTCGGCGGTCAGCGGTACGAGATCCGCCGGCGCGCCGATCACCTGAACCGGTGCCGGTTCCGACGAAGCGCAGGAGAACAGCAGAAACGCGAGTGGAACGACAAGAGTAACGATCATTGCTTTGCGCATGGCAAGAGCTCCCGTACCAATCTCGACCGCGATGCCCGATTGCGCACTGTCGTCCGTCACACCCGCATGTATCACCACACGCGGCAACGCGTCTGCCGAGGGCGCACTGTGAATCGTGAGGAAAGCGCCATGACTGCTCCGGTGGTACAACCCAACGCCCGCTTCGTCCTCCAGCACCGAAGACGACTCGCGCTTCTCCTGCTGCTGGTGCTCATCGCAACCGCGGTGGCGGCGACCGGGCCGCTCCATCGCGCCATCCTCTCGGTCATCGCCACTGCCGAGCCGGTCATTCAGCAGCACGCCGTCGCCGGTGCGGTCATCTTCGTATTGCTCTCGGCGATCTCGGCGATCGTCTTCTTCTTCTCGACCACGGTGATCACGCCCGTCGCGGTCGATGCATTCGGACCCGTCGCGGCGCTTTCGCTGCTCTGGCTCGGCTGGATCATCGGCGGCATCACGTCCTACGGAATCGGCCGCCGCTTCGGACGTTCTGTCGTGAGCTGGTTCATCGATCCGGTGCGGTTGCGCGACTACGAACGCCGGGCGAAGCGCCTGGTCTCGTTCCGGCACGTGCTCCTGTTCCAGCTTGCCGTGCCGTCCGAGATCCCCGGCTACGTTCTCGGTCTGGCCGGCTGCCGCTTCCGGACGTTCGTGATCGCCATGGCGCTCGGCGAGCTGCCGTTCGCCGTCGGCGCGGTCTACCTCGGCGAGAGCTTCCTCGACCGCAACTACGCCCTGTTGCTGGCCATCGGCATTACCGGGATCGCATTCAGTTGGGCCATCTTCCGTCGCGCCGCAATGGCGTGGTCCTCAGACGGCAAGCCGGTCACACGACGCGATGCTTCAGTACCTCATCCGTGTTTCGCGAGAAATAGATCACGACGACCGTGGCAAACAGGATTGCCCACTGCCACAGCTCGACCTTCGGAAGGTCCTGGGTCGCGAAGATCCTGACCGCGTAGATAACCGGCAACACGAAGAGGACAACCCAACCAAATCGAAAGATCCATTTGCGCATGGCGATCTCCTGCGGCCAATATCGAACGGTATGGACATCGGGTAGCTGACGAGCGTCACAGCTCGACGTGATCGACGTGCGCCATCCCCACCCGCCGCCGCACCGCGTCGTCACGCTCGTCCTCTTCGATGCCGTCGACGATCGCGCGGATCTCGCGCTCGATGCGAGGAAGGACGACCTTCTGCAGCGCGTTGAGGAGCTTCGTCGTCTTCCGCATCGCCGCGGACAAGCGAGTGACGGCGATCTCTTCCTGCGCCAGCGCCACGACCTGCGGGATCAGCTCCGTGAACGCGGCGCCGCACTCGTCGAGCGATTCGGCCGTCGCCGCGGCGCCGTAGAAGGCACGGTACGGTTCGACGGTCGCCGTGAGCTGCGGGATGCGCACCCCCATCACCGACGACTCGCGATGGGCGATCGCAGGGCGCACCGGCTGTGCGAGCGCGGCCGCTTCCACGCCGCGCATCCCGAGCTCGACCCGCGCGATCCGCAGCCGCCGATGCGCCTCGGCATAGCCGGCACCGACGGCATCCCGCAGCTTCCCGCGCAATCGCTCGCGCCGGGCGATCTCGCGCAGGAGCACTTCCCGCTTGCGATCGAGCAGCTCCGCGCTGCGCTGCGCCGCTCCTCGGTCGCGGCGGAGCTCGAAGAGACGCGAACGGGTAGCGGCTCCGATCATGGCGCCAGGTATTTCTCGAGCGTCTTGTCACGGACGCGGGTCAGCTCCGTGCGCGGCAGTTCGCGGAGAACCGTCCACGCGCGGTCGAGCGTCTCTGCAATCGTTCGCGACTCATTCCCACGCTGCGCCAGGAGCTCGCGCTCGAATCGCTCGCCGAATCGGAGGTACGTGCGCTCGATCTCCGTCAGCTCGTCGACGCCGATGATCGACGCGAGGCCACGCGCCCGCTCGACGCGCGCGACGGCCGCGTAAAGCTGCTTCGCCACGTCGGGATGATCGTCGCGCGTGCGCCCTTCCCCGATGCCGTCCGCCATCAGCCGCGAGAGCGAAGAGAGCACGGCGATCGGCGGATAGATGCCGCGGCGGGCGATCTCGCGATCGAGCACGATCTGTCCTTCCGTGACATAGCCGGTGAGGTCCGGAATCGGATGACTGAGGTCGCCTGAAGGGAGCGTCACGATCGGGATCTGCGTGATCGAGCCTCCGCGTCCTGCAATGCGGCCGGCGCGCTCGAACAGCGAGGCAAGGTCGCTGTAGAGATATCCGGGATAGCCCTTCCGGCTCGGCACCTCGCCGCGAGCGGCGGAGATCTCTCGCAGCGCCTCACCGTAGTTCGTGATGTCGTGCAGCACCACCAGCACGTGATATCCGGCATCGAACGCGAGGTACTCGGCGGCCGTGAGCGCGAGGCGCGGGGTGATGAGACGCTCGGACGTCGGATCGTCCGCCAGATTGAGGAATGCGATCAGGCGCCCGCGCGAGCCGCTGGTCTGCAGATCATCGAGATAGCGCGTGGCGGTATCGCGTGGCAGCCCGAGGGCAACGAAGACGACGGCGAACTTCTCGACCGACGGGGCGTGCGCCTGACGAATGATCTGCATCGCCAGCGCGTCGTGCGCGAGACCGCTCTCCGTGAAGATCGGGATCTTCTGCCCGAGGACGACGCTGTTGAGCGCATCGATGGCGGAGATGCCGGTCTCGAGGAAGTCGCGCGGGTAGGCGCGGCGGCAGGGATTGATCGGCGAGCCGCCGATCGGGCGGCGTTCGACGCACGCGGGCGGCGGCAGGGCATCACGCGGGCGTCCGAGGCCGTCGAACACGCGGCCGAGGAGCTCCGGACCGACGCCGAAGCGCATCGGCCGGCCGTGAAAGCGGACACGCGAGGTGTCGAGCTTCAGCCCATCGGTCACGCCGAACACTTCGACGATCGCCCCGCGCTCGGTCGTGGAGAGCACCCGCGCGGGACGCGTCTCGCCGTCGGAGCCGACGAGATCGACGAACTCGTGGAACGCGATGCCGGCCACGCCTTCGACGAAGGCAAGCGGGCCGCGCAGCTCCGCGAGACCGCGTCGTTCGAGGCCGGCGGTGGTCATGACGCCACTCCCTCGCGACGCATCTTCATGAACCGCTCGAGCATCTCCATCTGCCGCGCAGGCGCGCACCAGGCATCCTCGTCGTACGCGTTCTGCCGCAGAAAGTCCTCCTGGAACCGCTCCGCAAGGTGCAGGACGAACTGCTCCCGCTCCGGCAGGCTGTCGACGCCCACGAGCCGCGCCGTCTCCTCGATCAGCGCGGCCTCCTCCAGGAACTTCATCGCTTCCTCACGCGTCGCCGCCCACTGCGGCGAGACGTTCGACGACCACCAGCTCGTCACGCCTGCCGGAGTCTCGCTGTACGACGAACGCGTGCTCACCGCGGGAAAGACGCGCGCCGCGGCGAGCTGGCGATCGAGCGTCCAGAACGTGCGCACGAATCGTGCGGCGTGACGTGTCACCGGCTCGGTGAGATCGCCGGCCGGCGGCGAGATCGCGGTGATGATCGTGAGCGAGCCGCGTCCGCCGGAAAGCGTGACCACTTGTCCCGCCCGTTCGAAGAACGCGGCCAGCGCGCTGGAGAGATACGGCGGATAGCCTTCCTCGGCCGGCATCTCGCCGAGGCGTCCCGAGATCTCGCGCAGCGCCTCGGCCCAGCGCGAGATCGAGTCGGCGAGCAGCAGCACGTCGTAGCCGAGGTCGCGGTAGTACTCCCCGATCGTGGCGCCGGTGAAGAGAGACGCCTCGCGCGCCGACACCGGCATGTTCGACGTGTTGGCGATGAGGATCGTGCGTTCCGCAAGGAGACGCTTCGTGCGCGGATCGACGAGCCGCGGCAGCTCGTCGATGAGCTGCGTGATCTCGTTGCCGCGCTCACCGCATCCGACGAAGATGATGACGTCAGCCTCCGCCCAGCGGCAGAGCTGATGCTGCGTGACCGTCTTGCCGGTGCCGAAGCCGCCCGGCATCGCCGCCGTGCCGCCGCGTGCGAGCGGAAAGAACGTATCGAGCACGCGCTGTCCGGTGATGAGCGGCGCGTCGGGCACGAGACGCTCGCGCACCGGCCGCCGCACACGCGCACGCCACTTCTGCAACATGGTCAGCTCGCGGCCGTCGTCGAGGCGGGCGATCGTGTCGGCGACGCGACGCGGCCCAGCAGGCGCGATCCACTGCACCGTGCCGCTCACGCCTGCGGGCACGACGATCGGATGCGCGAGCGCCGGCGTCTCCATCACGCGGCCGAGAACGTCGCCTTCGTGAATTGCGCGGCCGCTCTCGATCTCCGGAGTGAACTCCCATAACGCCTCGCGATCCAATGCGGTCATCCTTTGGCCGCGGCCGATGAAGTCTCCCTCTTCGTCCGCCAGCTTCCGCAGCGGACGCTGCACGCCGTCGAAGACGCCGCCGAGCAATCCCGGCCCGAGCTCGATCGACAGCGGCTCGCCCGTCGCGTAGATCGGATCTCCCGGAGCAACTCCCTCGGTCTCTTCGTAGACCTGGATCGTTACCTCGTCCCGTGTCAGAGCGATCACTTCGCCGATGAGGCGTTCGTGACCGACGAGGACGACTTCTCTGAGCGCGAGCGGCGTGGCAGCTCGTGCGCGGACCACCCACCCCGAGATCTCGGTGATCTGACCGGCGGTATCGCTCATGGCTTGTACATCCCGCTGAGGGCGCCCCGCCACTCCGGCTCGAGCCGTCGCGATCGCGCCTCGAAGCTGTTGTCGAACGACAAGTCGCCGATCCTGACGATGCATCCGCCGCGCGGGCTCGCGATGACTTCGCAATCGCCATCGGGGAGCCGCGAGCGTGCCTCGCGTACGAGCGCATCGAGTGATTCGGCGGACGACGCACTCCATCCTTCCTGCGCCTTCGCCACCACCCGCTGGATCCACGCCTCGCGTTGCTGCATCACCGCGCGCCGCCCCTCCCACTCCTGTTTCGCGATGCGCTCCTCGTTCTCTCGCCGTGCGGCTGCGAGTTGCTGGTCCCGATCGCCGATGGCGACGTTCATCGACGTCGTCTCGGCTGCGATGGTCGCCAGCTCCGTGGCAGCAGCCTCCTGAATGCGCTCGACCTCCGCGTCCCCATCTTCGCGGATGGAGGCAACGACCGAGGCGGGACTGCCGAGCGTCTGCATCACGACCTCGCCGGTAACGCGACCACCAGTCGATCGCGCACGACCTCACGCGCGAGCTCCGCCGACAGCAACACCAATGAGTCCACGCCAGCCTTCGCGATCGCCTGATTCGCTTCGTCGCGCGTCCTGCAGACGACGCCCTCGATTCCGGCCAGCGCGAAACCGGCGACGTCCTCAGGCGTTCCGACGACGAACGGCGTCATTCGAGCCGCCCCAGGATCATGATCGCGATGATCAATCCGTAGATCGCGATCCCCTCGGCCAGACCGACGAAGATCAGCGCGCGTCCTGCCGTCTCCGGCTTTTCTGCGACCGCTCCCATCGCGGCGGCTCCGACCACGGCGACCGCATACGCGGCGCCGACAGCAGCAAGTCCCGCCGCGAGCGCTGCGGCCATGAACCCCCATCTCATGACGTCCGGCGATACGACGATCAGCAACTCATGCATGACGTTCACTCCTCAGCCGCAGCGTGAGCGGCGCATACTCCTCGCCGCCGCCGCGGAAGAACTTCCCAAAAAACTCGTAGTACTCGAGCCGGAGGACCTGCACCGACACCGTCAGTCCCTCCAGCAGAATGACCAGCACGTTGCCGGCGACATGGACCACAATCGAGAGCACGCTGCCGAATCGCATCGCCGCGATCGTGTCGGCGAGCGCGAAGATCGCGATGAAGATCCCCGCGTGGACGGCCGCGAAGGCGGCGATGCGCACGAACGAGATCGTGTTCGCGAAAAACGAGAAGAGCGTATCGACCAGTTCGACCGACGCCTCCAGCGCATGCAGCCAGAGCGGCGTCGTTCGCACCGGCGGGCGCGGTCGCTGCACATCGCGGCCCAGGAGCCGCATGAGCGGACGCGCGCCGGCGATGACGATGATGGCCGCGATCACGACGGCACCGAGGACCACGCCCGGGATCCGCACGGTTGCCGGAACGAACGCGCGCGCCAGGACGACGAGAACGACCCAGTAGAGCATCGCCCCCGTCACGCCGCGCGGCCCGTACAGCGCAGCCTTCCAGTCCCCGCTGCGCCAGCTATTGATGATGTTGAGAATGAGCCCGCCCGTGACGACCAGCACGCCGAAGGCGACGGCGATCATCATGAATTGCGAGAGGTTGTCGATCGGCTCGAGCCAGAGCGTCGGAATCAGACCGCGAATCCCGAACACGCTGCCGTACAGGACGCCGAACGCCGCCGAGGCGACGCCGGCCTCCATCAACAGAATCCCGTAGTCGAGGAAACGCGGGATGTAGCGGAACAGAAACCAGCCCGCCGAGAAGAGCACCGCGCCGTGGCCGACGTCGCCGAACATCAATCCGAACATCGCCAGGAATCCGAGGGCGAAGAACGCCGTCGGCTCGACCTCGGCGTACGACGGCGTGCCGTAGATGTCGACCAGCTTCTGGAACGGCCGGAGCAGCAGCGGATTGTGATGGAGGATCGGCACGCGCAACGTCCCCTCGCTGACGCCGGGCACGCTTTCGACCGGCTCGACGTCGACGATGGCGTGGTCCTTCGTCGCCGTGCGGACGCGTTGCGCGAGGCGTTCGGCGCTGTCGCGCGGCACCCATCCTGAGATCACGACGAAGCGTCCCGCGGCAGCGAAGAACGTCTGCGCCTGCAACAGGAGCATCGCCGTCTCGGCGCGGCGAGCGATTTGCTGGAGCGAGGCTCGCGACGAGCTTCGCTCCTCGTCGAGCGCGCACTGCGCATCGGCGAGCGCCTTTTCGGATTGCGCAAGCGTCTCGGCATCGAACGCAGCGTCCAGCACCACCGCCCGCGCACTCGTGAGACGCATCCCCTCTTCGAGTCGCGCGCGCGCATGCGCCGGCACGGCCGCGGCGAACAACACCGTCCCATCGCCGTCGTCGAGCGGGATCAGCGCGTGCGAAGCCGGCGCGAGAATCGCGGCAATCGACGGCAGCGCTTCCGGCGGCGCAATGCCGAGGCGGACGATGGCGAAACGCGACGCCAGGATGCGTTGCAGATCGACGTTCGCGAGGCGCACGCGTTCGGCATCCGCGGAACGGTCGCGCGCCAGCGTCAGCCGCTCGCGCGCTTCACTCGTTCGCCGCACGATCTCCTGGACGCGCGCCTCGATCGGCTCGAGCACGAGAAGGATCCGATCGCGCTCCAGCGTGAAGTCGGTAATGTCGTCGCCATTGATCGCGCCGGTGATCTCGTCGCGAGGGACGCCGAGGCGATCCGCGGTGGTGTGGATGCGATGCACGATGTCGCGGAACGTTGCGTACAGATCGCGCACGCCGGGCGGCGAGGCATCGATCGCCGCATGTCCATGCGCGATATCGACCAGGTGCAGCAACCCCTCGGACGCGATCGCTCGCGTGGCCACGGCCGCATCGCGATTCGGCACCTGCGCGCGGAAGTGAGCCATCGGAACGGAGCGCAGCATGGTCATGCTCCGAGCTGCGATCCGGCAAGGGCGCGCTGAAGCGCCGGATCGAGACTCTCGTCTCCCTGCCGCTCCACGAGCGCCCGCACCGCCCGCACCTCTTCCTCGGCGAGCAGGATCACCGCGACGGCCGGCGCGAGGAGAAACGGACTGCCGACGAACGCGCGGCGACAGAGCCGCAGCCGCTCCCTCCGCATCGACGTCACGTCCTCGGGAACCCCCGACACGCTCGTCAGCCCGTACCACTTCGCTCCGCGGCGTACGATCTCCGCATCGCGTTCGCGCACCACGGACTCGACGAGCCGGCGGGAGAGCAGTTCGCGTCGAGGCAGTCGTCTCGCTTCGTCGAGCAGCCGCTGAGAGGCCCAGCGATCGAACGCCAATTCCGCGGCGGCGATGTCGTTGCCGTGTGCATGCGCAACCGTGGCTGCGATCGTGGCGTACGGCGTGCGAACAAACGTCTCGGCGAGCTCGTAGACGAGTCGTCCGCGCTTCACCGTCTCGCGCCAGCGCAACTTCACATCCTCGATCTCGTGAAGCTGAAGCAGCGCGCGGAAGAGCGGCTCGCCATGTGGATAGCCGCGAATCGCGGTGGCGTAGACGCGAAGCAGGCGCCGGAACGGTTCCTCGAGCTCGAGGGCCGTCACGACACGACGCATGGCTGCCGCATCGCTCGCCGTGAACAGCGGCAACGCATCGGCTCGCGTCAGCAGCCGCGACTTGCATCCGCGGATGCGCGCGTGCGCGTAGGCAATCGCGCCACTCGGCATCATGACGACACCTCGCAGACGATGCGCAGATAGATCGCGACCGCTTCCTCGAACTTACGCTCGCCCGCCCCGGCGAGCGTGGTCAGATACTGCGCCTGCTGCCGCTGCAGGCCGGCGACGCGGCGGTCGCCGTCCTCGCGAATGGTGCGCAGCTCCAGCTCCAGAGCGTCAGTCGCTTCCCTTCGCCGCGCATCGATCGCTGCATCACGCTTCGCGCGCGCCGAGGTGATCTCGCTGCCGCGACGCTGTTCCGCGAGCGCCACGCGGGCTCGCGCCTCCTCGTCCGCCGACACGACCAGCTCGAGGTCGGGATGCATCGGAACCTCCGGGATGACAGTGCGGCTTCGGCGTCCAATGCGCGATGGGGTGGCGCACACTTACGTGTGATCGATGCAGCAGCGCGAAAGGCGCGCGGCCGCGATCATCGATGCATGAAGTTCCGCATCCTCGCCCTCGCTCTCATCATCGCCGGTTCCCTGATGCGCGCCAGCGCGAAGGACGTCTACCCCGGCGGCTGCGTCGATTGTCACGTGAAAGACAAGCGCATCAGCAGTTCCTTGCTCGCGCATTGGAACGGCAAAGCCGACGCGAAAACACTCGCCGCCATGCAGGCCTTCGCGCCGAAAGGCGTCACGCTGAAGGGCAAGCATCCGCTGGTGGCAACGAAAGACATCCCGGCGTCGTGCAAGAAGTGCCACACCGCGACCTCGAAGGGCATCCCGCCGCTCGCGCCGCTGATGCACGGCATTCATCTCGCCAAAGGCGACGCGGGTGAGTTCGTGAAGCAGTTCGGCGGCGAGTGCACCCATTGCCACAAGCTGAACAAAGCGACGGGCACGTGGTCGCTACCCAGCGGTGCTGAGAAGTAGAGAGCGATCGCCATGCAAAACCTCCTCGTTCCGACCGACCTGAGCGACTTCGCCGGAGACGCACTCCACTGGGCAGGCATGCTCCAGCGGCGCCTCGGCGCACGACTCACGCTCCTTTACGCCAACGAGCCATACATCCCGTTCGATGTGCTCGAAGGTCCCGCCGCGTACCTCCTGCAGCGAGAGCCTGAGTTCCATGAGCGCCTGACGAAAGAGCTGCGCGAACACGTCGAGCGACACCTGCCTGACGTCGGCGACGCCGCCGAGACGGTGATCGTCGACAAAGCCCCCGCCCAGGCGATCCTCGAGACCGCCGAATCGATCGACGCCGACCTGATCGTCATGGGCACCCACGGCCGCACCGGCTGGCGCCGCGCCCTCCTCGGCTCCGTCGCCGAGAAGGTCGTCCACCACACCGACCGCCCCTTCCTCTGCATCCCCGCCGGCGCTCCGCCATCGATCGGAAAGATCCTCTGTCCCGTCAACTTCACCCCGATCGCGCGCGTCGCGCTCGAGCAGGCCGCCACCCTCGCCGAGACCTTCGACGCCGAGCTCCTCGTCGTGCACATCACCGACGCCCTCGACCAGGCCTCCGACGTCGAAGGCGAGTTCGCCGCCTGGATCGACCCGCACGTCCGCAACCGCTGCCGCTACTCCCACATCGTCGCATCCGGCAACGCCGCCGAGGAGACCATCCGCATGGCGCGCGAAGCCAACGCCGACCTGATCGTCCTCGGCGCCCAGCACAAATGGTTCGCCGATGCGACGGTGATCGGATCGACCACCGAGCGCGTGGTGCGGTTTGCGAAGAAGCCGGTGTGGGTGGTGGTGGCGACCGGAGCCACCTAAGGCTCGGCAGCGTCAAACTGCCATCACCGCTCTCCCGCGCTTCTCGCCGTGCTCTGTCAGGAAGCCCCTGACCAGCGCCCGGACTTCTGCATCGTGTCCCAGGAGGAGATGGCCGCCGGTCGGGAAGCCGACGAACTCGCCGTCGTGGATCTGTTCTGCGGTGTAGAGACCTCCGTCGTAGGTACCGTATAGATCATCCCCCGCGCTGATCGCGAGCGTGGGAACGTGCATCGCTTCGAGCTGGTATCGCGTCAGATTGGCCGAAACAACGCTGTCGTTCCGGATTCCCGCGGCGCGTCTGCTGATGGGGAGGATGGTATCCAGCATCCGATCCACGTTCCGGCGATCGTCGATCGTTCCGGCCCGGTAGTTCTGCACCGGGGTGCCCAGGATGGTTTTCAGCAGCGTCATCCGAGCGACTTTCGTCGCGGTCCAGAACAGAAAGTCCGATGCGGCGATCGTGTTCAGGACCACCTCGAAAAACGGTGAAGGGGCATCGACGGGCGTGCGCTCCGGCGCCCACGCCAGCGGCACGACCAGTACGAGCGCCGAACAGCGTTCGGGATGTTTCAGACAGAGTTGCATCGCGGAAGGAGCGCCGGCGGAAACTCCGATGACCGGAACGCTGTCGAGCTGCAGCGCGTCGAGCAGCCGGAGGTGCGCATCGGCCTGCGCCTCGGGCGAAGCATCGGCGGGAAGCGGAGTGCCGAGGTAGCCGAAGCGGGATGGGGCGATGAGGCGGTAGCCGTCGCCGAGAAAGGCGGTTCCGAGGCTGAGTCCCTGATCGAAGCCGCCGCCCGCTCCGTGAATCAGCAGCACGGCCGGCCCGTCTCCCGCCTCGGCGAACTCGATCGGCCCGTCCGGGGAGTCGATGAACTGCCTGCCGGTTTCGATTCGTCGCCGCGCTGCTTTGATGTCTTTCCGATATGCGGCGTACGCCAGCGCGCTCGCACCTGCGGCGCACGCTCCGGTCACCTCGAGAAAACGTGATCGCATGGAAACCTCCTCAATCGATCCGCACGAGCTTCGGCGTTCCCCGTCCCGCCCCCCGGATCGACGTCTCGCGGGTGAGCTGGCCCAGCTCGCGGTTGGTCATCCGGCGCCCGAGGTCGGACTGGGCGACGATGCCGAGGAGACGGCCGTCGTCGTCGATGACCGGGAGGTGGTGGACCTGGTTCTCTTTCATCACCTGCACGGCGTCTTCGAAGTCCTCGTCGGGATGGACGGCCACGAGCGGCGCGGACATCACCGCGGAGGCGGGAAGCTCGGCGGCGTTCCAGCCGTGGGCGACGGCGCGGCAGGCGATGTCGCGGTCGGTGACGATGCCGAGGACTTCGCCGGAGGTCACGATCGGCACGGCGGCGCAGTCGTGGTCGAGCATGAGCGTGGCCACGAGGCGCAGTGTGGTCGTCGGCTCGCAGGTGGCCGGGTCGGGAGTCATGGCGTCTCGCACTTTCATGCCCACAACATGCGGCGCCGGCGATCGCCCCGCGACGACACGGAGCACAGGTGCGTGTGACGGCCGCCAGCGCGCATGTGCCACGTCGCCCCTACGTTGAAAGCGTGACCACGGCGGCTGCCGTCGCAATTGCCCCCGAGCCGGTGTTTCGCGCACGCGGCCTGACGAAGCTCTATCGCATGGGCGACGTGGAGGTGCACGCGCTGCGCGGGGTCGACCTCGATCTCTTCGAGGGGGAGCTGGTCGTGCTCCTCGGTCCGTCCGGCAGCGGGAAGTCGACGCTGCTGAACATCCTCGGCGGACTCGATGCGCCGACCGCGGGGAACGTGCGCTTCCGCGACCATGACCTCGTCGCCGCGGACGAGCGCGAGCTGACGCGCTTCCGGCGCGAGCACGTCGGATTCGTCTTCCAGTTCTACAACCTCATCCCGAGTCTCACCGCGGTCGAGAACGTCAAGATCGTCACGGAGATCGCCGCACATCCGATGCAGGCGGCGGACGCGCTGGCGCTCGTCGGCCTGAAGGAGCGCGCGGATCACTTTCCGGCACAGCTCTCCGGCGGCGAGCAGCAGCGCGTGGCCATCGCGCGTGCCGTGGCCAAGCGGCCGGACGTGCTGCTCTGCGATGAGCCGACGGGCGCGCTCGATTACGAGACGGGAAAGCTCGTGCTGAAGGTGCTCCAGGACGTGAACCGCGAGCTCGGCACGACGACGGCCGTGATCACGCACAATGCCGCGATCGCCGGGATGGCAGATCGGGTCATCCGCATGGGCAGCGGCACGATCGTCGACATCCGGATGAACGCGCGGAAGCTCTCTCCGGAGGAGCTGGCATGGTGATGCTGCGCCGGAAGATGTGGCGCGACCTGCTGCACATGCGCGGTCAGGTATTCGCCATCGCGCTCATCGTCGCCTCGGCGGTCTCGACCTACGTCACCATGCGCGGGGCTTACGAATCGCTGCTCGTCTCGCAGCGCGTCTACTACGACACGTACCGGTTCGCCGACGTCTTCGCATCGCTGAAACGCGCGCCGGAATCGGTCGCTCAGCGCCTCCGCGAGATCGACGGCGTCGCCGCGATTCAGACGCGCGTCGTGGCCAGCGTCGTGCTCGACGTTCCGGGGCTCGAGGAGCCGGCGAGCGCGCTCCTCCTTTCGCTGCCCGACTCCGGGGAGCCACGGTTGAACCATCTGCATCTGCGCCGCGGCCGTCTTCCGATGAACGCGGACGAGGTGCTGATCAGCGAGGCGTTCGCGGATGCGAACGCGTTGCTCCCCGGCGCGTCGATCGCAGCCGTCATCAACAGCCGCTGGCGCACGCTGCGGATCGCCGGCATCGCCATCACACCGGAAGCGGTGCAGGAAACGCGCGGCGACGCATTTCCCGATCACCAGCGCTTCGGGTTGATGTGGATGCGCAGACATCCACTGGCCGCGGCGATGGGTATGGAGGGCGCGTTCAACGATGTGACGATCGCGCTGGCCCCGGCTGCGTCCGAGGCGGACGTGATCGCCGCCGTCGATCGCACGCTGGTGCGCTACGGCGGCCTCGGCGCGTACGGCCGCAATGAACAGCCGTCGCACCGCTTTCTGCGCGACGAGCTCGCGCAGGATCGCATCACCTCGATGGTCATCCCGGCGGTCTTTCTCGCCGTGGCGGCGCTGCTCATTCACCTGCTGCTGGTGCGTCTGGTCGCATCGCAGCGCGAGCAGATCGCGGTACTGAAAGCATTTGGTCACAGCAACGCCGCCGTGGCGCGTCACTTCGCAGGCTTCGGCCTGGCCATCGTGGCGATCGGCTCCGCGGCAGGCATTCCCATCGGGATCTGGCTCGGGCGCAATCTGACGGGGCTCTACACGAAGTTCTTCCATTTTCCCGAGCTGACGTTTCAGATGAGCGTGTCGGCGATCGCGGTGCCGGTGGGCACGACGGTCATCGCCGCGCTGGTCAGCTCGCTCAGCGCCGTGCGACGCGTCGTCGCGCTTCCGCCAGCCGAGGGAATGCGCGGCGAGGCGCCGCTCCGCTTCGGACGCGGGCTGCTCGATCGCACGAGACTGATTCGTGCGGTGTCCCCGCCGGTGCGGATGATCCTGCGGTCCCTGCAGCGAACGCCGCTGCGCACGGCCATGTCGCTGCTGGCGCTGGCCTCGGCGGGAGCGATTCTCGTGGTCGGGCAGTTCGCGTTCGACGCGCTGGAGTCGATGATCGACGTGCAGTTCCGCGCGGCGCAGACCGATGACGCGACGATCGCGTTGAACGAAGTGCGCGGCGATGACGCGGTGCACGCGATCCGGCGGCTGCCGGGCGTGATCCGGGTCGAGCCGGTGCGCACCGTGCCGATCCGCATCCGCGCCGGCCATCGCCAGCGGCGGATTGCCCTGGTCGGTCTCGAGCCCGACGCGACGATGCGCCGCCTGATCGACGCCGAAGGCAACGAAGTCCGGCTTCCCCTGCGCGGCCTGGTGTTGACGACGAAGCTCGCGCAGATCCTCGGCGTCGGCGCGGGTGACGACGTGACCGTCGAGGCGCTCGCCGCTCCGCGGCCGGTCGCATCGATGCGCGTGGCCGCGCTGGTCGACGAAACGATCGGGATCTCCGCCTACGCGTCCCGCGAAGAGGTGAACCGCTTCATGCGTGAGGGACCGGCGTTCACCGCGGCATACCTGGCGGTGCAGCCGGCACGCGCGACGGAGCTCTACGCGACGCTCAAAGCGATGCCGAGCGTCGCCTCGGTGTCACTACGCGAGGCGATGCTGGCCAGCATGCGCAAAACGATCGTGGAGAACATCTACATCTCCGCGTCGATGATCGTCGCGTTCGCCTGCGTAATCGCGTTCGGTGTGATCTACAACGGCGCCCGTATCGCGCTCTCGGAGCGCGGCCGCGATCTCGCCAGCCTGCGCGTCCTCGGCTTCTCGAAAGGCGAAGTGGGCGCGATGCTCCTCGGCGAGCAGGCGGTACTGACGCTGGCCTCGATCCCCATCGGCTTTCTCGCAGGGTGGGCGCTGTCCGTGTGGATCGCGCGGCAGTTCGAGTCGGAGCTCTACCGCATCCCGCTCGTGATCAGCGGCCGGACGTACGCGATCTCGTTCTTCATCATCACGCTCGCCGCGGTCTTCACCGCGATCGTGGTGCAGAAACGAATCGGCGCGCTCGATCTCGTGGAAGTGTTGAAGACCAGGGAATAATGCCATGCGAATGACCAAACGGAGATGGAGTGCCGCAGCCGCGGGAACGTTGATCGTGGCCGCGGCGGCGTGGGCGCTCGTGCCGAATCCGGTCGAAGTCGACATCGCGCGCGTGTCGCGCGGACCGCTCGAAGTCAGCATCGCCGAGGACGGCGTAACGCGCGTCCGCGAACGCTACGAAGTCGCGGCGCCGGTTGCGGGACGGCTGCTGCGCGTCGAAGTGCATGCGGGAG
>Ga0207659_10000519_pt1 | contig 23127 bp, 18 predicted proteins | sample KBSM43metaG_FD_184330 | JGI IMG/M metagenome (GOLD analysis project Ga0207659, IMG submission 184330) | Miscanthus rhizosphere microbial communities from Kellogg Biological Station, Michigan, USA - KBS M4-3 metaG (SPAdes) (version 2) | ecosystem: Host-associated > Plants > Roots > Rhizosphere >...
AGTATCGAAAATGCCGTCACGGATTTTCCGCTGCCTGACTCGCCAACCAATCCCAGCGTCTCCCCTCGTGCAATCGAAAAACTGACGTCATCGACCGCTGGCGTGGGACCGCCGAAGCTCACCGAGAGGTGCTGGACGTCGAGGAGCGGATTGTCACGAGCGGGAGTCTGATCGAGGGGCTTGCCCCGAGCTTCGTCGAGGGGTTCGTTCATCAGCGGCGGGCAGCGGCCGGCGCGACAGGAGACACGTCCTGGTGTTCGCCAAACACCTTCCGCATCACGTCGGCGATCTCGCCGAGGGTCGCGCGCGCTTCCACCGCTGTGATTATCGGCGGGACGAGGTTCGTCGCCCCACGTGCTGCGGACTCAATCGCGTCCAGCGCCATCCGCCACTCGGTCTGGCTGCGTGATGCGCGAAGGGCGCGCACCCGCTCCACCTGCCGCGGCTCGATTTCGGCATCGAGTTGGAAAACGTCTGTCGCCGCAGGCGAGCGATCTGCAAACCGGTTCACGCCTACGACGATTGTCTCTCCGGAATCGATTGCCTGTTGCGCGACATACGCCGCGTCTTGAATCTGCTGTTGGATGAACCCGGCCTCGATAGCCACCAGCGTCCCGCCGATTCGGTCTATCTGATCGAGCAGGGTCGACGCCTCCCGTTCGATTCGGGACGTCATCTCCTCGATCGCGTAGGAGCCTCCAACGGGATCGACGGTATTCGCGGCGCCGCTTTCACGAAGGATGATCTGCTGGGTGCGGAGCGCGACTATCGCGCTCTCCTCGGTCGGGAGCGCCAGGGCTTCGTCCTTGCCGTTGCAGTGCAGCGATTGGGTGCCGCCGAGCACGGCGGATAACGCCTGCAGCGCTACACGGACGATGTTGTTGTCGGCCTGCTGGGCGGTCAGCGTGCTGCCCGCCGTCTGCGTATGAAAGCGCAGCTGTTGGGCGCGCGGGTTTGTCGCGCCGAACCGCCCGGCCATTCGCCTCGCCCAGAGGCGCCTTGCAGCCCGAAACTTCGCGATCTCTTCCAGAAAGTTGTTGTGCGCGTTGAAGAAAAACGAGATCCGCTGTCCGAAGGAGTCGACGTCGAGTCCTGCATCAATCGCCGACTGGACATATGCCGTCGCATGCGCGAGCGTGAAGGCGAGCTCCTGGACGGCCGTCGATCCCGCTTCCCGGATGTGATAGCCACTGATTGAAATCGAGTTCCACTGCGGTATCTCGCGCTCGCAGTAGGCAATGATGTCGGTGACGATGCGAAGCGACGGACGCGGCGGATAAATATAGGTGCCGCGCGCGACGTACTCCTTCAGGATGTCGTTCTGGACCGTGCCGGACAGCGAACGCGTCGGCACTCCCTGACGTCTCGCGACGGCGATGTACAACGCCAGCAGGATGATAGCGGTCGCGTTAATCGTCATCGACGTCGAGACGCGCTCGAGCGGAATTCCGTCGAACAGTGCTGCCATGTCCTCTATCGAATCGATGGCGACGCCGACCCGACCGACCTCGCCCGCCGCCAGCGGGTGGTCAGAGTCGTAACCGATTTGTGTCGGGAGATCGAACGCGATGCTGAGGCCACTGACCCCTTGCGACAGCAGATACCGATATCGCCGGTTGGATTCCGTCGCATCCGCAAACCCGGCATATTGCCGCATCGTCCAGGGGCGCCCGCGATACATCGACGGCTGGACCCCTCTCGTGAAGGGAAAGCTGCCCGGAGCGCCAAGGTCGGTTTCTGGATTGAGGTCTGAGATGTCGGCAGGCGTGCGGTAGAACCGGTCGGGCGGACCGCTCGTCATGGTGGTGCTCGGCGATTCTACTCCAACCCCTTGTGTGGCCCCGTTGACACTCTGCAGTAGTGTCTCTACAATGCCGATAGCCTTCCCATAAGGCTAAACCCATACAGATGAACGTTTTTGGCGCCCGATCCCTGCCACGTCTCCCCGGCTTGTGCAGGTTCGGATCGGGAGACGCCCCGGATCCCGGCCCGGCGGCGGTTTGAGGAGGAAGCAGGTATGGATGACGTCGTCAACCGGTTCGCAAAAGAGCTGGCCGACGCGATCGCCGCTGCCGTTGCTGACAATCCGCAGGTTGAAGCATGTCGGGCGAAAGCCCGCGAAGCTGGCTTCGACATGAAGGTGACGCTTGAGGCGGTGGTTGGATTTGTAAACCGCAACAACGGGGCGGCCGTGACGAAGATCACGACCCCCGCACGCCTGCTGCCGGCGCGCCGCGCGTTCGAGCTGACGGCGAACGACAAACGATTCCTCCGTTCGCTGCGGATCGGCGCGGACGAAGCCAAAGAACCGACCGTCGAAGGGAACTAGAACTAGAAGGTTTCAGGTATCAGGGGCCGAAGCGCCACGCGCTTCGGCCCTTTCTACGTACGCGCTTTGCCCTGATTCGCGACGGCGACCATCTTGGCCTGCACCGCCTCCTGGTTCCCCAGGTAGTACTTCTGAAGCGGCTTCAGATCCTCGTTAAGCAGGTACACAAGCGGAATACCGGTCGGAATGTTCACCTCGACGATGTCGTGGTCGGACACGTTGTCGAGGTACTTCACGAGCGCGCGAAGACTGTTGCCGTGCGCCGTGATGAGGACCCGCTTGCCCATGCGGATGTCAGGGGCGATCGCGTCGTGCCAGTAGGGCAAAAACCGCGCGACAGTGTCCTTTAACGACTCAGTGACTGGAACTTCTGTGCGCGACAGCCCGGCGTATCGCCTATCGTGCGACGGATGCCGCGGATCGTCCGGTGTCAGCGGCGGGGGCGGGATGTCGTAGCTCCGCCGCCAGATCTTCACCTGCTCTTCACCGTGCTTGGCGGCCGTTTCCGCCTTATTGAGCCCCTGCAGCGCACCGTAGTGCCGCTCGTTGAGACGCCACGACCGGTAGACCGGAATCCACATCAGATCCATTTCGTCGAGGGCAGTCCAGAGCGTACGGATTGCCCGCTTCAGGACCGACGTGTGCGCCACGTCGAACTCGAATTTTTCCGCCGTCATCAGGCGGCCCGCTTCGCGCGCCTCCTGGCGTCCGCGGTCGTTCAAGTCAACATCCGTCCAGCCGGTGAACCGGTTCTCCTGATTCCAGACGCTTTCCCCGTGGCGAACGAGTACGAGTCGATACATAGATTCCTCTGGTCCGCCTGAAGCCGGACCCCACGGCATGCGGCGGGCTTGCCTTCAGAGGGACCCGATTGCGGCATGCGGTGGGGTCCGCCTTCAGGCGGACCGGATTGCCAACTGCCGAATTGCTGCACGGCCGGCATACTTCGCTTGGCTGCCAAGCTCCTCTTCAATCCGCAGGAGCTGGTTGTACTTCGCTACGCGATCGCTGCGACTTGCCGACCCTGTCTTTATCTGTCCGGCCGATGTCCCGACGGCGAGATCGGCGATCGTGCTGTCCTCGGTCTCTCCCGAGCGGTGGGAAATGATTGTTCCGTAGCCCGCGCGGCGCGCTATTTCAATCGCGTCCAGCGTTTCGGTAACGGTGCCGATTTGATTGAGTTTGACGAGCAACGCATTGCCCACGCGATCGGCGATGCCTCGCCTCAAGATCTGTGGATTAGTAACGAAAACGTCGTCGCCAACCAGCTGGACGCGATCGCCGAGCGCGGCCGTCAGCGCTTTCCAGCCTTCCCAGTCTCCCTCAGCGAGCCCGTCTTCGATCGAGATGATGGGGTACTGCCGAACCCAGTCGGTCCAGAGATCGATCATCTGGGCGGATGTCCGTGCCGGCTCGTTCGACTTCCTGAAGACGTACTTGCCGTTTTCCCAAAGTTCGCTCGATGCGACATCGAGGGCGAGAAAGACATTCGCTCCCGCGGAGCAGCCAGCTTTCGCAATTGCGTCGAGTACGACGTCGAGCGCCTCGCGATTGGACCGCAGGTTCGGCGCAAAGCCACCTTCGTCGCCGACCCCGGTCGAGTGCCCCGCCTTTTTCAGAATCCCGCGCAGCGTGTGAAAGATTTCAGCCCCAGCCCGCAACGCCTCCGCAAATGTCGGCATCCCGACGGGCATCACCATGAACTCCTGCAGATCGACGCTGCTGTCGGCGTGGGCACCGCCATTGAGGATATTCATCATCGGGACGGGCAGGGTGTAATGCCGCTCGCCACGGCCGGAGAGCTGTGCGATGTGCGCGTATAACGGACGTCTCGTCGCCGCCGCCGCGGCTTTCACGGCCGCCATTGAAACGCCAAGCAGCGCGTTGGCACCGAGCCGGCTCTTGGCGGGGGTGCCGTCGAGCGCAATCATCTTCTCGTCGAGCGCCCGTTGATCCAGGTCTGCGCCAATCAGTGCGTTCGCGATTTCGCCGTTGACGTTCGAGACCGCCGTGCGAACGCCTTTGCCTTGGTACCGCGACTTATCGCCGTCGCGCAGTTCGAGTGCTTCACGCTCACCCGTCGATGCGCCGGACGGCACTGCGGCGCGGCCGAAGCCGCCTTCTACCCTGACGTCGACTTCAACGGTTGGATTGCCGCGCGAATCGAGAATTTCACGCGCGTGAATAGCGAGAATTTTCATCGGTGTTGACTACGCATGCGCCGGTCCGCCGCGGTCTGCCTCGGCTTCGGCGCGAAGCGCCTCTTCCGTGATTGGTCCAATCAACGGTTCGTCCTCGGCGGTCACGACGACGATGCCTTCTTCGGTGACCGTATGGCGACGCCGGTCCTCTTCGACGTTATATCCGATGAGCGCACCGCGTGGAATGAGGACGTCGCGATCGACGATCGTGCGCCGGAGCCGCGCATGACGTCCCACGCGCACGCCGGGCATCAGAATCGATTGCTCGATTTCGCAGAAACTATGGACGCGGACGTTCGGACAGAGGATGGTGCCCATCACCCGGCTTCCCGAAATGATGCAGCCGCTTGAAATGATCGAGTCGAGCGCCTGGCCGCAGCGTTTTCCTTCGGCCGCGAAGACGAATTTCGCCGGCGGCGCCTGCGGCTGATACGTACGCAGCGGCCACTCCGGATCGTACAAGTTGAACTCGGGGTTTACCTGACACAGGTCCATGCTGGCTTCGAAGTACGCGTCGAGCGTCCCGATGTCGCGCCAGTATTTGGCCGCCTTCTTGTTCTCGTCGTAGAACCTGTAGGAGTACACCGGCGAGGATTGAATCAACGACGGAATGATGTTCTTGCCGAAGTCGTGCTGGCTGTCGACACGCGCAGCGTCTTCTTCGAGCGCGCGCTCGAGCACGTCCGCGCGAAAGATGTAGATCCCCATCGATGCGAGCGCGGTATCCGGCGAGCCGGGAGCCGGCGTCGGGGACCGTGGCTTCTCGTCGAAGCCGATCACGCGATCTGACGAATCGATGCTGACGATGCCGAACCGGGACGAGTCCGTGATCGGCACCTCGATGGTGGCGATCGTCGCGTCCGCACTCTTTTCGACATGGAACCGCAGCATCTTGGCGTAGTCCATCTTGTACACGTGGTCGCCCGAGAGCACGATGATGTGGCTCGACGATTCGCGAGTAATCGAATAGAGGTTCTGATATACCGCGTCGGCGGTCCCCAGATACCAATGCTCACCGACGCGCTTCTGCGGTGGGAGAATTTCGATGAACTCGCCAAGCTCTTCAGAGACGACGTTCCACCCCATACGGATGTGCCGGTTCAGCGACAGCGACTTGTACTGCGTCGCGATGTAGATGTGGCGGAGTCCCGAATTAATGCAGTTGCTCAGGGTGAAATCGATGATGCGGTACGGGCCGCCGAAGTACACCGCTGGTTTCGCGCGATCTTTTGTCAGGGGATAGAGGCGTTCTCCCACTCCGCCAGCGAGCAGGATGACCAGGATTTCGTCCAGTTCCATGGGTTACTGATATGCGCCTAGACGCGTGCGGTAGACCCCTGCAGGGGCAGCGATAATAGCACGCTGGTTGTTTGACTTATTTGTGATCGGATCCCTATGATCAGCGGATTCGAATTCGAGAAGTTTCCTGACAGCCACGTCAGCTGTTTGTCAGTCCGCATTCGGGAGAGAGGCATGAACAAGAAGATGAGAGGCATCGTTGCTCTCGGCGCTGCGCTGACTATCGGTCTTGGATCGTCGGTCATGGCGCAGAAGGCCACCGATGCCAAGAAGGAAGTCAAGCGCACGAAAGCCGAGCAGGTTGACATCGACACGCTGGTCACCGTGGTCGACTCGGTTGCCGCTGGTCAAGCCGCCCCGTCGGATATCGCCGTCACCTGGGACAACAGTCACTTCTTCCGCGCTCCGGATGGTTCGACGTACATGCCGTTTTCGGTGATGGTTGACAAAAGCAAGATTACGACGCCGACGGCTGCGCTCTACGTGCGCGTGGCCAACAAGGGAGCCGCCGCTGGCGCGCCTGTGAAGGGGAAGGACAAGGCCGCAGCGGTCTACCCGTGGGAGAAGTTCGATTTCGCCACGGTCGGCGCCGACGGCAAGGTTGCAAGGTACATCCAGGTGAAGCCGGGCGATTACGACTTATTGGTCGCGGTCAAGGATAAAGGGACCGTCGAGAAGGCTGACAAGAACTACATGCCGAAGGTCGGCGTTCTGAAGAAGGACCTTACCGTTCCCGACTACACCAAAGCCGAACTCGGGACGAGCAGCATGCTCCTCTCCACGGCGATTCAGCCCGCCGCTGGCGGTCTGACTGCCGATGACGATCCGTACATCTTCGGCCAGATGCAGATCGTGCCGTCGAGGGATGGCAAGTACAAAAAGACCGACACGCTGAGCGTTGTCTACTGGGTCTATGGCGCGACCGGCGATGCCACGGGCAAACCGGACCTGACCATCGAGAACAGCTTCAATCAGAAGACAGCGGAGGGTGAGAAATTCTTCAACAAGACTCAGCCGCAGGCGGTCAACGGCCAGAGTCCCTACAACGTCTCAACAGGCGTCCCGAATTTCCTCGAGGTGCCGCTCGTCAGTTTCGCGCCCGGTGATTACCGGCTGGAAATCAAGATTACCGACAAGCCGTCGGGCAAGACGATCACCCAGAGCGTCAATTTCACGGTGATGGCGTCTTAAGGCGTAAGATGTGAAGGTGCGCCCATTCGCGGTGCTGGTGATCGTGGCGGGACTGAGCAGTCCCGCCACGTCCTTCGCACAGGGCGCGCCTGTCTCAAGACCCCCCGCGATTCGCCAGCTTGCATCCGTCACCCCAGTCGAATTACGCGGTGTCGTTGTTGACGAACGTGCACAGCCGCTTCCCGGAGCGGTGATTTCGGCGCTCGGCGGCGCCAGCGCATTTGCCGTCACCGACAGGAGCGGACGGTTCGCCCTGCGCGACCTGCCAGCCGGTCCTTACCTCGTTCGCGCTCACCTGCAGGGCTATGCATCCGCCCGCGATCGGATCGTGCAGGTGTCGACAGCGAACCGCGATATCTCCATTTCGTTGACGAAAGTCGCAGCCAAAGAGGATCAGCCGTCGGTGCTGCAGGCAGGAATCGGCGGTGTGGACGAATCGTCGACAGGCGACGACGAAGTCGACCACCCGAGCGACATCGCGTGGCGGCTCCGTCACTTGAGACGTAGCGTGCTGAAAGACCTCGATCACACGCCAATTCCGCCGCAGACCGATCCGTCATTCATGGAAGACTCGCTTGCCGCCCTTAGCAGGGCCGTCGGCAGTCCCGTTCGTTTTGCGTCTGACTTCATCAGCGACCTGCCGGTGAACGGTCAAATCAATCTGTTGACGAGCACGTCGTTCGAACGCCCGCAGACTCTGTTTTCGCTTCAGAACGGATTGCCGACGGGTGTGGCGTTCGTATCGCTGAGTGCTCCGACAATGACGGGGAGTTGGAACGTACGCGGAGGCGCGACGCAAGGAGATCTGTCGTCGTGGATCGTGGCGGGATCGTACGCTTGGCAGCCTGTCGGCTCCTCGCACAGTTATCGCGCAGGCATGTCTTACGCGATGCAGCGCTATCTGAGTGGCAACGTTGATGCGCTCGCCGCGATGGCGGACGGACGGCGGAAGGCAGGCGAGATGTACGCCTTCGATCGCTGGACGCTCGCGCCGCGGCTCGACATCAGTTACGGCGCTCGATACACGCGCTACGACTACCTTGCGAACGAAACGCTCTTCAGCCCGAAAGCCAGCATCACGGTCACGCCGCTGCCGCGCGGTTCGCTGCGGCTTCGCGGCATGGTTTCGCACCGTGAAATTGCTCCCGGGGCCGAAGAGTTCCTGGTTCCGTCCACCGGGATGTGGGCGCCACCAGGCCGTACGTTCTCACCGGCGTCGATGCGCGCGGGGTTCGATCCTGAGGAAATCAATCACTACGAGGTTGCCGCCGAGCAACCGTTCGCCGACGATGTCGTGCTCGGAGTACGGGCGTTTCGTCAGCAGGTGAACGACCAGCTGGTGACCTTGTTCGGCCTTTCGATTCCGGGCGCTTCGCCTGGCGCGATCGGACACTACTACGTCGGCAATACCGGCGACGTGGATGCACGCGGATGGGGTGTCAGCGTGAGCCGCACCGTCGCGGACGGCATACACGCGTCGATCGATTACACGCAGAGCGATACGGAATGGCTGCGGCCGTCTGTCGCCTCGGCGGGTCTCGCACTTGTGATGCCCTCGGTCGTGCGCCGACAGTTCGAGCAACTGCACGACCTGACGACCTCGATCGATAGCGAGTTGCCACGCTTCGATACGCACGTCTTCGTGATCTACAAGTTGAATTCGGGTTTCAGCAGTCCTGATGCCGCCACGCTTCGGCCGCGGTTTGGTTCGCGGTTCAACGTCGAAGTGAGCCAGGCATTGCCGTTTCTCAACTTCGCCTCGGCGCAGTGGCAGATGATCGTCGCGGTTCGAAACCTGTTTCAGGACGATCTGCTCGAAACATCTGTCTATGACGAGCTGCAGGTCGTGCGTCCGCCAAAGCACGTTGTCGGCGGCGTGACCATCCGCTTTTAGGCTTTTACGCCGACCGGTCGAATACGCCGTGGTGGTCAAAACCCACCGGTTCAGCACCACTGGACCTCCATACGGTTGGATGCCCCGTGCGCCGTTGTTGGATCGACCGCTCGTTTTGATATCCTGATCTCCGGTAACTAACTGATTTTCATTGAGTTACGACCAGAACGATCCCGCCGTGAGTGGTATATGGTTTGCTCCCCTCCACCGCGCCGTCCGCCCTGAGCGCCTTCGCCGCGCTCAAGGCCGCTCAAAGCACGGCAATGGGCGGCGTGCCTCCGGTCCGGCCCTACGCAGGATGAGAACGCTTGGACGAAGTTCGGACGCGTCCGGCACCTGGACGCCATGGCGGGGCCCCGCACTGCCGGTGGTCGTCGTTGCGGCACTTCTCTGTCTCGCGATCGCGAACATTTCCGCTCGCGCCACGTTACATGTCGTCGAGGACGGCGTGCTGTGGAAAGCACAGCCGGAAGGGGTCATCGCGGCCGATGTAGCGCCGGGGACGGGCGCATCAGCCGCGGGCATCAGACGGGGTGATGTGCTGATTGCCATCGACGGCCGCCCGGTCCAGCAGGTTGGCGACATCGAAGCGGTGCTGCAAAGCGCAGAAGTGGGGCAGTCCGCGCGCTACACCATCCTTCGGCTGGGCACTCGTGAGGTCGTGGAACTGCGGATCGCGCCGATTCCGAGCGGTCCGCGCGTCCTGTATTACTTTCTCGCCGCGGTCGGCATTTTCACGCTGCTCATCGGCGCCGCCGTCCGGCTCCGCCGGCCCCGCGATCCCGCAACGCTGCATTTTTTCTGGCTCTGCGTCGCGTTCTTCGGTGTTTTCACGTTCTCCTTCAGCGGACGCCTCGATCGTCTCGACTGGGTCTTCTACTGGGCGGATGCCGTCTCGATGCTCGTGCTGCCGCCGCTCTTTCTGCACTTCACCCTCGTCTTCCCGGAGCGATCGCGTCGGTGGACAGCGGGTCGGATCGGCCACGCGATGATCCCCCTGGCGTACGTGCCGGCCGTGTTGCTTGGTCTTGCGCACGTGAACGCCCTCGTACAGGGTGGCGCTGACTCGACACGAGTCGTCCAGTTGCTGGGACTGCTCGATCGACTCGATTCGCTGTACCTCGCAGGATGTTTGATTGCGGCGCTCGCGGCACTTGCCCGGGCGCTTGCAGAGGTCCGCTCGATCACCGGACGCCGGCAGCTGCGATGGATCGCATGGGGGACGGCGCTCGGCGGCGCGCCATTCGCACTTGGCTACGCTGTTCCATTCGCACTCGGGATGGAGACGTCGCTGCCGATGCAGTTGTCGGCGATTCCTCTCGGACTGATCCCGCTCGCCTATGCCTCGGCCATCGTGCGATACCGCCTGATGGACATCGAGGTGATCGTCAAGCACGCGCTCGTATACGCCGCCGCGCTCGCGGCGATCGTGGCGATCTACGCGCTGATGCTGCAGGGCGTCGAGCGTGTGTGGCTGAAGGGCGACCGGGAACACAACTGGGTGATTGCGTTTTTAGCGACGCTCGTTGCGCTGCTGCTCGCCCCGCCCGTCAAGAACGCGGTGCAGAACGCCCTCGACCGCGCGTTCTACCGGGACCGGTACGACTATCGCCGCGCGCTTGTTGGCTTCGCGCGGGATCTCAACAGCGACCTCGATCTGCACCGGCTTGCCGAGCGCCTCGTCTCTCGCGTTGTCGAAACACTGCTCGTCGATCGAATGGCGCTGATGCTCGAAGACGAGTCGGCGCCGCAGTATGAATCAGTGCGCGCCTCCGGTTTCGGCGACATTGTTCCCCCGCCGTTGCCGAAGCGTTCGGGAATCGGTGATCGTCTTGTTTCGAACGAGATCGTCGCGCTCGACGACCCGATTGCCTCGGCGCGATTTGCCGTTGAGGAAATCGAATTCTGGCGTGATGCCGGTCTGTATTACTTCGTGCCGTGCGTGTCCAAGGAAGGCATGGTCGCGGTGCTTGCCGTTGGTCGCAAGGAGACGGGCGAGCCACTCAACAGCGAAGACATGGCGTTGCTGTCCGCCGTTGCGGGGCAGATTGCGACGGCGATAGAAAACGCGCGCCTCTATCGGCAGCTGCACATCAAGGCGTTCGAACTCGATCGGATGCGGGCGTTCAACGAAAATATCCTCGAGTCGCTCGATGACGGCCTGCTTGTTCTCGATTTGAACGACCGGATTGTCCGCTGGAACCGCGCGATGGAGACGCTGTCGGGGATCGCAAAGGGTGATGCGACGGGCGGTCGCGTGGACGAAGTCTTTGACCTTCCGTTTGTCGAGGCGTTGCGTGCCGCCCGTCGCGATTCGCCGGAAGGAACGACGCTATCCCGCCTGCAATTCGGCCGGCGGACTGACGTCGGGTCGTCACTGATCGTGAATGCCGCGATGGTCCCGCTGCGGGCGGCCGATGGCAGCGGCATCACGACCGTCGGGACGATCGTGATCATCGAGGACGTCACACGGCGAGTGCAGCTCGAAGAACAACTGCAGATTTCGGAAAAGATGGCGTCGATCGGACTCCTCGCCGCCGGCGTCGCGCACGAAGTGAACACGCCGCTGACCGGCATTTCCAGTTTCACGCAAATGCTGCTCGACGGCGCCGATCCGGACGATCCGCGCACCAAGGTGCTCGAAAAGATCGAGCGACAGACGTTCCGCGCCGCGAAGATTGTGAACGGCCTTTTGAACCTGGCGCGCCCCGGCTCTGCGGTGACCACCGATGCCGCAATCGTCGACCTCAATACCGTCATCTCGGACGTGCTCTCTCTGCTCGAACATCAATTCCACCTGCAGCACGTAACCGTACGGCGTGAGCTGAGCGAGCATCCGCTTGCCGTCGCCGGGGCCGAACAGAAACTCCAACAGATCTTCCTGAACCTGTTCCTGAACGCAAAAGACGCGATGCCGAAGGGTGGATGGTTGTCGATTGCGACGCGTGCGGAGGATGCGCAGGTCGTCGTCGAGATCGCGGACACCGGCTCGGGGATTCCCAGCGAATACCTAGCGCGTATCTATGATCCGTTCTTCACGACCAAAGCCATCGGACGCGGCACGGGGCTGGGCCTGTCAATCACCTACGGGATCGTGCGCGAGCACCATGGCACGATCGATTGCGAGAGCAGCGTCGGCCACGGCACACGATTCACGCTGAGATTTCCATCCGCGCCGGCCGAACGTCTGGCCCGCGCGGCACAGTAAGCTCGTAAGAACACCATGGCTCGTAACGGATCCGTCCTCATCATCGACGACGAAGAGATCATGCGCGAGATCCTCGAGGCGCTGCTGTCGCGCGAAGGCTACTCCGTGCGCGCGGCGTCAGGCGGATCCGAAGGGGTCGAGCTGGCCAAGTCGGTGCCATTCGACGTCGTCATCGTCGACGTGATGATGCCGGGAATGGACGGGATGGCCGTTCTCGAGGAGTTGAGGAAGTTCGACGACGATCTGCCGGTCATCATGATCACGGCCTTCGCGTCGGTCGAGAACGCGATTGCCGCGATGAAGCGCGGCGCCTTTGACTACATCACCAAACCGTTCAAGAACGACGAAGTCCTCGTCGTGGTCCGCAATGCGGTCGAACGGCGGCAGCTGATCGCCGAAAACACCGCGCTCAAACGGAATCTTCAGGCGCAGGCGCAGAATTTCGCCGGGATCATCGGCCGCAGTCCGAAGATGAAGCAGGTCTTCGATCTGATCATCCAGGCGGCGCCGAGTCGCTCGACGATTCTCATCACCGGCGAGAGCGGTACGGGCAAGGAGCTGGTCGCCCGTGCGATTCATACGCACTCCTCGCGTCCCGATCGCGGGTTCGTGCCGGTCAACTCCGGCAACCTGCCGCCTGAGCTCCTCGAGTCGACGCTTTTCGGCCACGTAAAAGGCGCGTTTACCGGTGCCGTGTATCCGAAGAAAGGTCTGCTCGACCTGGCCGACAAAGGTACGATCTTCTTCGACGAAATTGGCAACATCCCGCTCGAAACACAGGCGAAGCTGCTGCGGGTCATTCAGGAACGCGAGTTCATGCGCCTCGGCGGCATGGAGACGATCAAGGTCGACGTGCGAATCATCGCCGCGACCAATTGCGATCTGAAGCAGATGCTCGAGGCAGGCCGTTTCCGGGAGGACTTGTACTACCGACTCCACGTCATCAACATCTTCCTGCCTCCGCTGCGGCAGCGAAAGGAAGACATCCCGGTGCTCGCCCAGCACTTCCTCGCGAAATACGGCGAGGAGAACAACAAACTCAATCTCGAGCTCGCGCCGGAAGCGCTCGACCTGTTGATGGAATATCACTGGCCGGGGAACGTCCGCGAGCTGGAAAACGTGATGGAACGGGCGGTAGTGCTCGCGACGACACAACGCATCGGACCGGAACTGATTCCGGATCATGTCCGTACCGCGCCGGCGTTCCAGGTTCCGAAATTCGTCGTGCCGCCGGAAGGCATTTCGTTCAAAGACGTCATCACCAGTGTCGAGAAGCGCTTGATTGAGTCGACGCTCGAGGCCGCGGGAGGCGTCCAGAAGCGCGCCGCTGAGCTGCTCGGCATCAAGCCGACTACGCTGAACGAAATGATCAAACGGTACGAAATCGGGGTACGTCGCGGACGGAAGACTGGCAGTGCTCCCGAGGACGACGAAGGCGTATCAGGTTCGGGCTCGTACGAGAGTGACGAGACGTTCAAGACGTCCTAACACCGCGTCCCACCGGTAGTACTGCCGCACATACTGACGCCCGCTTTCGCCGAGCTGTTCGCGCAGCTTGTGGCGTGTCATCAGCATGCGCAACGCCTCGACGAATTCCTGCCTGGTAGCGTAATAGAGCCCAGCTCCGGAACGCCTGCAATGTTCAACAGCCGCGGCGTTGCGGGCGCAGGCGAGGACGGGCGTTCCGACGGCGAAGCTCTCGAGCACGGACAACGCCAGAGGATCGTCGGATCCGGGCGCAATCGTGACGTCCGCGGCTTCGTAGGCGACCATGCGCTCGCGATCTGGAAGCACACCCGCCTGGCGGACATAGGGCTCGTCGGGCACCTTCATCATCTTCACGCCCATCAACACAAGCGCGGTCTCGCCGTCGTTTGCCGCATAGGCGTCGAAGTACTCGAGCATCTCTTCGCAGCCGTTGTCGGGTTCGATGCGGCCGCCATATAGCGCCATCGATCCGTAGAGTCTGTGTCGGCGGCGGAAAGGAATGCCCCGATCCGCGCGGTCATCATCCGGATCGACGTTGTCGTCGGCTCCGTCATTGGTGTCATCATCGGCGACGGGTTCATCCGCGGGATCCTGCTGATGCCTCGGATACGCCTGCCGGTGTGATGGATCGATGCCGACCCCGACAAGTTCCTCATGCGGCGGCAAGGCGCCGATGTATGAGTGGAGAAGCTTCCGTTCGGCGCCGGACACGAGGCCAATCGCTTTTGCCGACGCGATCAAATCCCGCCACAGACCGAAGCGAAGGACGGGACCAGGTCGGAGACACGGAAACAGGACACTCCGTTCGGGGGCGACCGCGATCCCGTGCACCGTCGTCCAGTGAATCAGCGAAAAGAAGATGAGCGCATCGTACGAACGTTGCTGTCGCTTGAGGTGTTCGACCAGCCCGGGTGCGGACGGTCCCAGCCGACGCACCCATTCCATCTCTTCTGCCCGCGACCGCGGCACGTTGAGAATGCGATCTGAAAAGTGCTGGAACGCCTGTGATTCGTGCGGCTGGTTAACAGCGAATCGCCGCACCAGTACGCTACGGATGCGGTCCGCTCCCTCCGCGTACTCGTTCTTCCACGTTCGCTTGTCGCGAGCGGTGGTCGTCAGCACCTCGACATCATGACGGAGGCTCAACTGTTCAGCGAGCAGGCGGCACGCGTATTCCGCGCCCGTGGAGATCTCGCCGCCGTAACGCGGTGTGATCAGCGCGAGCTTCATGCAATCGCTCCCTGGCTCTTTGGCGCGGGCTTTTCAGATCCGCGCTCGTCAACGTCGACGGCGGGCCCGGTCGGCAATTCGTCCAGTACCTGTGCCGCGGGACGAAGCGACCGCAACCTCCTCGCGACCCATCCGGGCATCCGTTCCATCCGGTATGTAGCCGCGGTCGATGACAGCAAGGCAAACATGTCCAGGTATTTTCTTTCGATCACCGACCAGCTGTAATGCTGTTGGTAGAACCGACGGCCGCTTCGCCCCAGCTGATCGACGAGCGTGCCGTCAGCGAGCACCCGATCGAGCACTGCGCCGAATTCGTCGGCGTCGGCGTAGTACAAACCCCCGTTGCTGCGGAGGCACTGGCCGACCAGCACGTCGCAGTGCGCGTTGGCGATGACGGGCCTGCCGAGCGCCCAGGCTTCCAGCGCAGCCATCGACAAGCTTTCATAGTACGAGGGCATGATGAGCGCCGTCGCGCCCGCAACAACGTCGAACTTATCAGAATCCTCGACGAACCCGATGTGCCTGATCGATCGATGCTTCGGGATGTCCAGAACTGGTCTGCCGATCAGGACGAGTGTGGGAGCGTCAGGGCGATTCGCAGCGTAGCGTGTGAAGAAATCAAAGAGCTCCGCACATCCTTTGTTGGCGTCGATGCGGCCGACATAGACGACGTATGGACCTGTCAGACGAAATTTCGCCCGCGCGCGTGCGGGGTCGACGGCAGCAGGGATCTCTGAGCCGATCCCGACCACGACGCCGGGGACGTGATCGTTGGAGGCCGCCGCGCGAATCAAGGCCTGCTCTTCAGGCGAGTTGTACATAATCGCGCGAACGCCGCGGAAAATCGGTCCGAACATTGCCAGCCCGAGTGCCGAGTCGCGTTCGGCCGTCGGGACGAGCACGGCACGTTCAGGAACGACACGGGCACCGTGGTACGCGTGAAAGTACCGGGCACAGAACAGGAGCACGAAGTCGAACTCGTTGCGGTCGCGGGAGAGTCGCGCGAGCAGCTCGGGACTGGTCGGCCCCTCGCTGGCCAGCCAGTCAAGTTCGTCCTGGAGCGAATGTCGCCGGCTGAAAACGTGATCGGAGAGCAGACCGAACTCGGCCTCGTCGCGCTCGCGCGCCACACGGAACCGTTCGACCGTGATCCCGTTGACACGATCGACACCTGGATCGAATTCGTTGCGCCACGTCAGGTAATCGCGCGCGCATGTGGTCAACACACGCACGTCGGCGTAACGAGCCAGATGTTCGGCGATGTATCGCGCATGCAGCTCGGCGCCGCCATTGATATCGGCGCCGTATCGCTGCACAACGATCGCAATCTTCATTCGTCGCGGTGATCGGGCTCCGCGGGTGGGGGCAGTTCATCGTCGCGCGTCCCGGACTGGCCGACAACCGGTTCGACCGCGGCGACGGGTTCAGACGAAATCATCGGCTTGGATGGGACGGACTCGAAGGAGGTAGCCGGCTCAGCCGAAGCGATCGGCCCAGACGGCCGCGTCTGTTCAGGTGGAATCACCGGTTCAGGCGAAGGCGCAACCATCGGAGACACTGCGATCTGCTCGGATACCACGGCTTGCTCGGTCGCGTTGATCGGCTCCGGCGCCGCTTCATCATCGAAATCGTTCTCTGTGTCTCCTTCGTCTGGTTCCATTACGGCCGGTGCAGACGAAGCGTTCGTGCCCGCCTCCGCGGGAACGTTCATCCCTGGTCCACGTCGGCCGCGGCGACGACGACGGCGGCGGCGCGCAGGTTCACCGGGCTGGGCGGCGACAACCTGCGGTGACGCGGGAATGCTTTCGGAGGCGGCAGTCGAGACAGGCTGCACCGGTTGAACAGGTTCCTGTGGCCGCACCCGGACTTGTGTTCCTTCCATGGAACGAACGCGCCGCTCGTTGAAATCGACCTTGGCGGCCAGCGACTCAACACGCAGCAGCAAGTTCTGCGAGTCGATGCTGCCGCGCGACACTTCCAGGGCGAGCCGCTGCAGGATCTCGTAGTGAAGCGCGTTCCATTCGGCCTGACGCCGATCGCGTTCCGCCTCCCGTGCCGCGATCTCGGCGTTCAAACGGGACTGCAGCGCGAGCGCGTGGGCGATGGGCGTCGGGTTGAACATCATCCGAAGGAGGGGCTGCAGCAGCTTGCGGATGAAGCGGAGCAGCGGGTTCGGTGAATCGTACAGAGCCGCTTCGTCGAACGGGTACGATTGCGCGCTGCCGGCAGGCACTACATCGACGGACACTGAACGGTCTCCGGCGCTGCGGCGTAGCTGGTCGAGCAGCTCCGGCTTGAGGCCGCGCGGATCGAGAATCGCCTCGAGGCGTCGTGCGGCAAGCTCCTGAATCTGCTGGTTCGACAGTTCGATGCCGCTCCGCTGCGCGATGCGCGTGCGGATCTCGCGCATGATCTGCTCAACGTCGAGGCGATCGGTCCGTTCCGGCCTGTTGCCCTGATCGGGCGGTGGACCCTGGCGGCGCTCAGGTCCGCGCCGATCAGGACCGCGGCGGCCGCGGTGGAAATGACCGCGGCGTCCTTGATTGTGATCCATCGGCATGGCGTCAGTACTCTCTAAACAGCTGCCCCCACTCGGTTCGCATGAACTCTCGAATACGGGCACGGCCGATGGTCGGGTACCACACGGCGTCGTGGTAGACATTCGACGCAAACGGCGCCCATACCATCAGCGGCGAGTGCAGGAGGATGCGCTCGAGGGGGCGGAGAAAACCTTTCCGGATCATCTGGTCGCCCCAGATGACGAGAGATTTCCTGGTCTGGAATCCGAAATTTTCCGTCGACACATCGTCGCCGACGATTTCGATCTGCCTGGGATCGGCGATCCCGAGACCTCGCTCGTGAGCCATTCGGAGGAACGGAATCGATAACGGGTCGAAGCCCATCAGACGCGCGGCGATCGCATCGATTGCGACCGAATCGGCGGCCGCGAGGAGGAGATTCTTTACTCGCGGAATCATCGTGCGCGGTCCGGCACCGTCGCCGGCGACGGTGCCGTCCATCACCGTGAATACGGCCGGATGCAGCTCGCGCTGCATGTAGAGCAGATCGACGAGCACTTCGTGCATGTACTTATGCGCGTAATGTCGCACTTCGCGAAGCAGCCCGCCGAACGAGTTCTTGACTGCTCCGGTCATCACGGCATGACCATGAGTTTTCACCGTCGGCAGATGCAGGATCTGCCGGCTCGGATAGATCGCTGGAATCTGGATGCCTTCCGGAAAAATCTCGTTCAGCTTCAGCAATGGACTCTTGAAGCGGTACACCTGCCAGTCGACTTCAGTCAAAGGCTGAAAGGTGAGTCCGTGCTTCTGCAATACGGGCTCCCATCGATTGTTGCGGCATCCTTCACGGGGATTGGTGACGACGGTCTTGTTTTCGATTGGGATCAGGCGGTTGCGGGAGAAACCGTCCGTCAGCATCTTTCCAATCACCCCGTCGACTTGCCAGGGCTGAGACGAGCACGAGGGAAAGTACTTTGTCCACGAGAGATTCAGCTTGATGAGCGTGTCACGGTCGCGGGACAGCGTGTTGCGGTAACCCGCCAGGTCCATCACTCGCGCGTAATCGGCGATGACGGTTTCCGGCCGCGTCCGCACGACAGCCACCCTCGCGGTCTTTGTGCGCGGCGGGGCATCTGGCGGTGTCGGCGCTTCAATCGTCGTAACTGGAGACATTCATTTACCCAGCGGCGTATAGAGCAGCACGATGACGCTGGCCGCCCAGAGCGCCACACAGCCCAGAAGCGGCCGATCCGTCAAGAGCATCGCGGCGGGACTGCCGCCGCCGCGCTTCTGGTGCACCAGATAGAGATATCGGAATATCCCATAGAGAACAAAAGGAATCGTCAGGCCGAGCTTCCCCGTGCCGAGCCTTTCGGCCGTGTCGGCGCTCGTCGCGTACACCGCGTAGGCAATCAGCGTTGAGGAGGTGACTACGCCGATCATCTGGTCGAGCAAATACGGCGAGTATTCCTCCAGGATGCGCCGATGGTCCATCGCGCCCTCGGCGAGCAGCATGAGTTCATGACGACGCTTGCTCAGGGCTAAAAAAAGGGCCAGCAACGTCGTGCAGACGAGCAGCCAGTGACCGATTGGGACATTCACGGCCACCGCGCCACCGACCGCGCGAAGAACGAAGCCGGCGGCGATCATAAGGACGTCGACGATCACCACATGCTTTAGCGCGATCGAATAGAGAAGGAGTGCGGAAACGTAGGTGGCCGCAATCAGGCCAAACTGCGTGTTGATGGCGAATCCGACGCCAATCCCCGTGGCGCTAAGAATGATTCCGGCTGCGACGGCCGTTGACGGCGCGAGCTGCCCGGACGCAATCGGCCGTTCACGCTTCAGCGGGTGCCTCTGATCGGCTTCGCGATCCGCGACATCGTTGAACAGGTAGACCGCACCCGAAAGCACGCAGAAGATGCCGAACGCAGCCGCCGCATTTGCGACCGCCGGCAGCTCCAGCAGACGTCCGCCGAACACGACGCCCGCGAGCACGAGCAGGTTCTTGGTCCACTGTTCGGGCCGGAGCGAGGCGAGCAGCAGTCCGGGAGTTGGTTGGGCCCGGATGGCCCGTTCCGGTGCGACGTCGAACTGGGCCGTTACACCCTCGCTGAAGCGGAGAAACTGCGGACGGCGTCCGCCTCGCTGTCGTAGGTCTCGAAGACCGTCAGCAGTTTCGTGATCGACAGCAGGTCGGTGATCCGTTTTGTCAGGTTGAGCAGCTTGAGACTGCCGCCCTGCCTGCTGATCGTGGTGTAGGTGCGAACGATCTCACCGAGACCGGCGCTGTCGATGTACGGCACCCCTTCGAGGTTCAGCACGACTTTCCGACGCCCTTGCTGAACGAGACTGTTGATCTTGTCCTTCAACAACTCGTCGCCCTCACCGAGCGTCATTTTTCCCTTGAGATCCAGGACAGTCACGTCGCCCGCGGATCGTTCTTCGATCTGCATGGTTGAAGATTATAAGTGGTGAAGGGCCAGACGTCGGCCTGGCCCCCGGTTGTTATTGCCGGTGGCGGTGATCGTAGAGCGTTGAGCGGCTAGCCGCCGACGCCGGCGAACTTCCGTTGCTGGAAGCACTCCTTGCAGAACACCGGGCGTCCCTGTGTCGGACGGAAAGGCACGGTCGTCTCCTTTCCGCACGCGGAGCATGTGGTCTGCGTCTCGATCCGGTCACGCATCGAGGCACCCGCATTCACGCGGTTCGCCCGTTTGGCCTTGCACGCTTTGCAGCGTTTCGGCTCGTTTTTGAACTGCTTGTCGGCGAAGAAGAGCTGTTCACCGGCTGTCCAGATGAAATCTGACCCGCAGTCCACACACCTCAGGGCCTTGTCCTGGAACTCCATCGGTCGCCACCTTTACTCGTCGTCGGTCCCGCTCCGCCGCCGCCTTACTCAGATTCGCGTCGAAGCTTCTTGCGATTACGCTTTCTCGCCAGCGCCTGCTTCGCGCGGCGTTTGTCGCCCGGCTTCAAGTAGAAGGAGTGCTTCTTGATATCCTTGATGATGTCTTCCTGCTGCACCTTCCGCTTGAACCGTCGGAGAGCGCTCTCGATCGATTCGCCCTCCTGAATCTTGACTTCAGCCACCCGGTACCACACCCCCCTTACTCGGGTTCGTTTCAGGGAGCGCCACGCGCTCCTGTTATGAGTTGCCCGCCGAAGCGACTATCGCCATGACGGTAACGACCTTTGGAAAAGGCCGAACATGCTACGCTATCACGGGCAGGCGCGGATTCTAGGGCGCATTACCTCGCCGCGTCAACGAAATACTCCGGCTTGTCGTTCCTCGCGTCCTCCTCACATATTCCGCGCACGATTTTCGTTCTAAATTGTTGTCACTAATGTAGTTAATAAAAGTATTAATGAAGATTTTCGTTATCGGGAGTGGCGCGCGAGAGCATGCGTTTGCGTGGAAGTTGTCCCGCGAGCATGGTGCGGGCTCGATCATTTGTGCACCGGGCAACCCCGGAATCGCGGAGATCGCACACTGTTTTCCTGCCGATCCCGCCAACCCGGACACGCTGCTCGCGATTGCGAAACGAGAGCAGGTCGATCTCACTGTTGTTGGCCCTGAAGTTCCGCTGAGCCGCGGTGTCGTCGATGTGTTTACCGCGGAACGCCAAACGATCGTCGGTCCTACCGCAGCAGCGGCCGCGCTCGAATCGAGCAAGGCGTTTGCGAAAGACTTCATGGCGCGCCAGAACGTTCCCACCGCGCGCTTTCGGATTTGTGATTCGGCCGATGTTGCACTGCGTGCGATCGCACGCGGCGAATTCGGTTATCCGCTGGTGATCAAGGCTGACGGTCTGGCGGCAGGTAAAGGCGTTTCGATCGCCGACGATCGTGCTGCGGCAGAAGCTGTCATTCGCGACGTGATGGTGAGCCGCAAGTTCGGCGCGTCAGGTGAACGTGTCGTGCTCGAGGAATTTCTTTCCGGACAGGAGGCGTCGTACTTCGTCCTCGCTCATGGCGTGTCGTTCATGCCGCTGTCCTCTGCGCAGGATCACAAACGGATTCTTGACGACGATCGCGGGCCCAACACGGGTGGCATGGGCGCTTTCGCGCCGAGTCCTTTGATCACAGCGGACGTCGAGCGGCGCGTCATCGAGACAATCGTCGAACCCGTGCTCGATGGAATGGTTCGCGAAGGGTATCCGTATCGCGGATTCCTCTACGTAGGGTTGATGCTGACCGACGAGGGGCCGAAGGTCGTCGAGTTCAATGTTCGCTTCGGTGACCCCGAAGCTCAGGTGATTCTGCCGATGCTCGACGAGGATCTCTCCTCATTGCTGATGTGTGCGGCTAATGGGGCGCTTCCCTCGCGGCACGCGCGGTTCAGCAACCACGTCCACGTCGGCGTCGTGCTTGCGGCAGGCGGGTATCCGGAACATGTCGAAACGGGGAAAATCATTTCCGGCATCGAAGCTGCGCGTGCCGTGCCGAGCGCCGTCGTTTTCCACGCTGGTACCGGTCGACAAAATGGAGACCTGGTGACCGCGGGCGGCCGGGTGCTGACCGTTGTTGGCGCGGGCGGCACATATCGAGAAGGGATCGATACGGCATACGACGCAGCGTCAAGGATCAGCTTCGAAGGGATGCAATATCGCCACGATATCGGCCGCAAAGCGTTGATTGTCGTGAATCCTCAGGCATGAAGCCGTGAAGTACGCAATCGTCACATTCGGCTGCCGCGTGAATCAGGCAGATTCATTCACAATCGAAGAGGAGTTGCGTCGGCGCGGCGACGTCACCGCCGCTCCTGAACATGCCGATCTCGTTGTCGTCAACACCTGCTCAGTAACGGCGTCTGCCGATCAGGGAGCGCGGCAGACGATCAGGAGAATTGCTCGCACCAATCCTGGCGTCAGAGTCGTTGTCACCGGTTGCTACGCGACGCGAAGACCCGAGGAAGTCAGTCAGCTTCCAAACGTCGTGCGCGTCATCGCCAATAACCGCAAGGACTCGCTCGTGGGGTTGCTTGAGGCCGAAGGCGAACTGACCACCAAGGAGCGGTTCAGCGGCGGCGACGGCCCCTGCGGTCTGGCTCTCGAACCGGGCGTCGCAGGACGAACCTCGCTGACACTGCGCGTCCAGACTGGATGCGACCAGCACTGCAGCTACTGCATCATCCCGACTACGCGCGGTACGGGACGTTCGCGACCGATCACTGCGGTGCTTCAGGAGGTGAGCCGTGCTGTCGAGGCTGGGTATCGCGAGATTGCCATCACCGGCGTCCATCTCGGTTCGTATGGACGGGACATCGGCGACGGGACCGATTTGGCCAGGTTGGTACGCGTACTCAGTGACTGGCCAGACGACGTCGTGTTTCGAGTCAGTTCATTGGAACCGATGGACTGTACGCCTGCGATCATCGACGTCGCCGCGCACTCACTGCGCATTGCGCCGCATTTTCACCTGCCGCTGCAGCACGGGTCCGACGTCGTGCTTCGTGCGATGAAGCGGCCATACACCTCTGGGGACTTTCAGCGCGTCGTTGAACGTGTTCATGCGCGGCTACCGTCCGCAGCAATCGGCACCGACGTCATCGTCGGTTTTCCTGGTGAGAGCGCCGAACAATTCGCTGCGACGGCGTCGCTGCTCGAGTCGTTGCCGATCGCCTACGCGCATGTATTCCCGTATTCGGATCGACCTGGTACCGCGGCCACGGCTCTCGAATCGAAGGTCGACGGCAACGTGATCCGGGATCGTGCCCGTGTGCTGCGCGACGTCGGAGCCGCGAAGTCGCGTGAATTCCGTCG
>Ga0207659_10000521_pt1 | contig 23091 bp, 14 predicted proteins | sample KBSM43metaG_FD_184330 | JGI IMG/M metagenome (GOLD analysis project Ga0207659, IMG submission 184330) | Miscanthus rhizosphere microbial communities from Kellogg Biological Station, Michigan, USA - KBS M4-3 metaG (SPAdes) (version 2) | ecosystem: Host-associated > Plants > Roots > Rhizosphere >...
GCAAACGATGAGGCCATCGGCGGTGACGACTTCGACCGAGATAAGGTTGTCGCTCGCCCAACCGCCCCTCCGGGAGAGATAGCCGAATCCACCACCCAGAGTCAGGCCCGCGATGCCCGTGTTCGAAACGAACCCCAGGACCGCCGCGAGGCCATGCAACTGCGCTTCGCGATCGAGATCGCCGAGCAGGCAACCACCCTGGGCCCGCGCCACGCGTGCGACCGGATCCACAAACACGCCCCGCATTGGGGAGAGATCGATCATCAGTCCGCCGTCGCGAACCGCGAGGCCGGCGATGTTGTGCCCGCCGCCCTTCACCGAGAGCGGCAGGCGTTGCGCCCGCGCGAAATTCACGCAGGCAACGATGTCGCCGACGCCGACGCAGCGCGCGACGAGCGAGGGCCGCCGATCGATCATGCCGTTCCAGATCGTGCGCGATTCGTCATAGCCCGGCTGGCCGGGAGTGAGAAGGGTTCCGCGCAGCTGCGTTTGCAGTTCGGCGCCCAGGGTCGCCGTCGTCGTTGTCACGCGTGCTCCAGTTGACGGCCCGACGGCAGCGCGCGAGTCTTGTTCGGGTAGACATCCTCGAGTCGATCGTCGCCTTCCACGATCCGGATGGTGTTGTTCGCGGCGATCGGTCCGGCGATGCGCTGTCGCAGACCGCTCGGCCACCAGATCTCGATCGCATCGATCGTCGTCGTTTCGACACCGAGTCCGAAATGCTGTTCGTACGGCAGGCAGCCGAATTGGGATCCACCCGACACGAGGCGGTGCTGCTGGCGTCCGCCGGCGTCGAGTTTGATTCGCGCGCCAATCGCGCTGCGGTTGCTCTTGGTACCGACCAGGCGCACGTTCAAGTAGTTTCCGAGGCGTTCCTTCGGGCAGAACGCGCCAACCGTCAACAGATCGCCCGGGTAGGCGCCGCCGCTGGCGACGATCAGCGTCATCCGGCCGTCGCCAAACAGATCGGCGAGGTTGACGCCGTGCGATTTGCCGGTGATCGGCAAGCCGGCCGTGAATGTCACGTCGTGGAATCGGCGGCCGTCGCTCTGCAGCAGCGTCAGCGGCTCGACGCGCTCCATGCGGGGACTGCCATTGCCGAGAATGATGTCCTGGTAGCCATCATTATTGATGTCGCCGGCGTTGCCGCTCATGCTGCCCCAGCAGCCGGTGATGCCAAGCTCGCGGCTGCGCAGCGAAAACGTGCCGTCGCGGTTGTTGCGCCATACGCGGACCGCCTGGCCGTCGGGCGGTCCCTCGCCGTTTTGCAGGGTGTGGATGACATCCTCGGAATCCGACCACACGTTCTGGACGATATCGAGCCAGCCGTCGTTGTCGTAGTCGATGAAGTAGCAGATGCTGCCGAGACCGTAGCTGTCGACGCCGGCTTCGCGCCCGACTTCAGTGAACGTACCGTCGCCGTTGTTGTGGAACAGCTGCGAGCGCCCGAGCGAATTGCTGACGAACAAATCCGGCCGGCCGTCGTTGTCGTAGTCGCCCCAGGTGTGGCCAATCGTCGGCCACTCCGTGACCAGACCCGCCAGGTCGGTCACGTCGGTGAAGGTCCCGTCGCCGTTGTTGTGGAACAGCCGGTTTCTCGTCTTGCGCTCGTAGAGCGATCCGAGGTTGTAGGCGACGTAAAGATCGAGCCTGCCGTCGCAGTCGTAATCGATCCACGACGCGGTGAACGCCGGGCCCCAGTCGGTGATCCCGCAACCCGCGGTCACGTCGGTGAAAGTGCCGTCGCCGTTGTTGTGGTAGAGCGAGCACGCGCCGCTGAAGAATCCGTTGCGGGTGACGAAGATGTCGGGATGACCGTCGTTGTCGTAGTCGCCGACGACGGTGATGAACGCCGTGAGACACGTGTCCATGCCCGACGAGATCGACGCATCGCTGAACGTGCCGTCGCCGTTGTTCTTGTAGAGCGTGCAGCCGCCGTGGGCAGCGGCCACCAGCACGTCGAGATAGCCGTCACCATCGAAATCGAAGACAGCCGTACCGCGTCCGCCGCTGGTCTTGTCCAGGCCGACCCGCGCGGCGATGTCGTCGAGCCGGAGCGATGTCGGCTGCTTGCCGGAGCGCACCTGCATGCGTTGTCCGGCGGGAACGTCGGGCGCGTAGCCGCCGAGTTTTTCCGACGCCAGCCAGAGCACCAGCTGCGTTCGCTTCGACCCGGTGATTGCCATCGAGTCGGATGCGAACTGCGCGGCGTTGGTGTAGCGGCCGGCGCGAAACGATGCCACCGCCAGTTCGTGCAGCACTTCGGGCCGGACCCGCGGATCTGGCAACGCGACCTCCAGCTCGCGGATCGCATCATGGTAGAGACCGCATTTGATCAGCGTTCGGGCCAGTTCGATGCGCGCGGCGCTGTCGCCAGGGTTTCGTTCCAGCCGCTGCGCGTAGCGAGCGAGGACTTCGCGGTACTGAAGCGTCGCATAAATGTGCGCGTCGTCGAACACTTCGAGGACGTTGATGACGAATGTGCCGAAGGCTCCTTCGGGCGAGGTGTGATGACTGACCAGGCCGCGCAGCGTTTGCTGGACGGCGAGGCTGCCTGACGACAGGGCGATGTCGGCGCCGAACTGCGTTCCTCCCGCCGGTCGTTCGATTTCGGTGAAGCAGGCGCGGGCGTCTTCGAGGACTTCGCGCCACATGTTCGGCACGTCCTCGACGGCGGTCATCGTGCTCAGGCGGGTCACGCGGTTGCTGAGTTCCGACACGGCGCCGTCCACATTGCGGGGCCCCATCGCATCGGTGTGGACGTGGGTGCGCTGGTCGCGCGGCTGCAGGGCGTGGCGCATCTGCCGGAACGCCCCGTCGAGCAGCCGCAGACCGGTTTCGATCAGGTCGGTCGATTCGCGGATGGTGGTACTGAAACGATTGGCCATGTGTCTGTTCGCTCAGACTTTCGGTAAGTTCTTGAGGGGCCGGGGAATCGTGTAATAAACCGATTGGATCGCGCAGCCGAAGCTCGGAACTTCAGGGCGCGCAATCGGTTTGCCGGCGAGCATCTGTTCGATCGCCGGCTCCAGGTAGGCCTCGTATTCGTTGTCTTCCGGGTACTTGAAATTGTCGATCGCGCCGCGATAGAGCAGCCGGCTTTCGGCGTCGACCAGAAACGCCCGAGGGGTCTGCTGCGTAAACAACTCGCGCGCCACCGCCATGCCGGTGTCGTAAAGCGTGATGAATGTCAGCTTGCGGGTGTCGAGCGCCTTGCGGATCTCGTCGGGGGTTTCGTTCTGGCGCGACGCGATCGCGGCGAACGCGAGCTCGGGATGCTTCTGCGAGAACCGATTAAGGTATTCGTCGTAGCGCGCACAGTGTGAGCAGACGCTCGACCAGAAGACGATCAGCGCGCCGCGGCCCTTCGCCGCATGGTCGTACAGGCTCCACGTCGTCTGAGGAGCGACGACCGAGGCGAGCGTTACATTCGGCAGGGTGCTGCCAATGCGTTGTTCAACGCGTTCTTCGGGCGACATCAATCACACCCACTCGCTGTGAGCCGCATTGGCGAATGATGGGGCCGTTGTCATCAGCGTGACGATCGCGCTTTGCGCCAGGTTGAACAGCACCGTGGCCTGATGCGCGTTCAACGGCTCGCCGCCGCAGTGCTCCCGGATCTGGATCATGAGGGCCATCGCTTTCGAGTCAACGCTGCTGGCGCCGTCGGAGTCGCGCATCGCCGACTCCGCTGCACGAAGGAGATGGAATCCACAGGCGGTGTGCAGATTGAATGCGAGGCAGCGTCCTGCCGAGCGCCACTCCGCGCGCGTCCGCTCGCTCAACCGGTCCAACACATCTGCCGCAAACACTTCGTCCGCGCGATTCACGAGCAGCGCGGTGTGGTAGATCCCGATTCGTTGAATTCGAACAAGCGCTTCGTGTGACGAGCCTTCATCAACCAGCAGTTCCGGTGTGGGCGCCGGCGTTTTGCGCGTCGGCTCCCGGTCGGGCGCGGCACCGGCCGGCATCGGCGGCCGCGCTGGCGGCCGCGCCGGCAATTCCAGATCGAGCGGCGTTACCGGCGCCGCGGGTGCAAGCCGCTCCGATAGATCGACCGGCGCCGGGCGAGGCGTAATCGAGACGCGTTCAGCCAAGTCGAATGTCCCCCTTTGCCGCTCGGTTCGCTCGCGCTCCGACGGCGCCAGCAACCAGAGTCCGGCACCGCTCAACGCTGCGAGCGCCAACACACCGCCCCAGAGCGCGGCTGACGGCCGTACCTGATTCACCGTGACAATGAATTGTACCAAGACGAGGACGCCGATGATGCCCAGAAGCACACGCCGGGGCATCCGCGTGGAGATATACGCGCCGGCCGGCGCGCCGAAGATCACGATCGGCACGCATGCCATCCAGGTGGGGAAGACCGCCGGGTGAATACCCGACGTGATCGCCCGGAGCAGCAGGCCGACCGGCGACACCAGGGCCGTGGCACACACCGCCGTCGGCACCGCGGCCTTGGGCCCCCATCCAAACCGCAGCACGAGCGTTGCGTAGACGAGCATCTCGACGCCTACACCAATCAGGGACGCAACCGCGCCGCCGACGACGCCAACGATCAACCCAAACGCCACGACGTTGGCATTCTCGGTCGGAGGCCGGGGTTCGCTGGTCGCCCTGGCAGTGCCCGTCACGAGCCAGCCGCCAAACGTAATCCACAACGTCGCGAACAGCAGTTTCACCCAGTCGGCCGGCACGCGGCCCGCGAGCAGATAGGTGCCAAGCGTCAGCCCGATGACCGCGCCAATGCACGACCATGTCAGCATGCGCCGCTCGACCGGGATGCCGCGCATGACGATGAACAGCAGCGCCGAGGTCATTCCGATCGACTGGATGGCCAGACCGAAATCGCGCGCCATCGCCGGCGATTCTTTGAAGCCGAGGACGAGCGCCGGAAACGCGATGGTGCCGCCGCCCATTGGGGTTGAGCCCGCGACCAACGAACCGCCGATCATCACCAGCGCCATCGGCCAGTGCGAAAGCGCCACCAGCCAGGCGTCTGGTGCCGTGATCAGCACTCCCCACAAGAGGAGGCACAGGCCGATGTAGGTCTGCCATCCGTACTGACGGATCACGGGGTCGACCTGCGGAACACCGTCACGATCAGCGCGCCGCCAAAGACACCGAAGATGGCGGCGCCTGCCGGGTCCGCCCACGCGACGCCGGATTTGGTCAGCGCCGGCATCGCGATCCCGATCGCGGTCAACGCGAGCAGCAGTGCGCCGGCAACCGGCAGCGGCAACCCCGATCCGCCCGCGGCGACGCGATCGGGCGCCAACGAACCGGACGCCATCGCGGTCAGGAAACGCCAGCCGGCTTCGCGGACGGTGCGCGTCGCGGCGGTGGTGATTCCCGTCAACGCTTCAACTTGATAGGCCATCAACCGTAGCTGCAGCGCTTCAAGGGTATCGCGCAGCACGTCGGTTTCGGCGCCGTATGCGGTCGCGGCGGTGACGGCGGCAAGGCAGCCGCGATAAAACGACGCGAGTCCCGGCTTCGGTTGATAGCCGTGTTCGACGGCGATGCGCCAGTGGAGCAGCAGTTGCGCCATCAGCTCGCTGCCGCCGGCCGCATCGGCATCGACGCTGTAAGCGTGACGCATGCGCCGCTGAAAGCCTGCCGTATCGACACGACCGCCTGCTGTCAGTTCACGCAACAGATATTTGATGGCGAGATCGGGATCGCCCGCGGCGGTTGCGACCAGATAACCCTGGATCGTCAGCTGCGCGTCGGTCGGAATGCTCGTGAACAACCGGCCGCCGACAGCCACCTGGCGCCGACCGGCGATCACGAAATCGGCGGCGACGGCTTCTTCAGGAAAGGCGCGTCCGAGCAGCGCCTGGCGCAGCCAGGCGCGGCACACGCTCGGACCGGCCTCGTGATCGTCGAAGCCCGGCGTGTCCGGCGAGACGGATGCGAGGTCGTCCCACACTCCAACCCGCTGCGACGACAATCCAGGATGTGCGCGGCGCGCGCGCAGCGGTGGGAAGCGGCGTGCGTCGGCAACCAGCGCATCGCCTGTTGAGACGTCCGCGCCGAGATCCATGCGACGGCGAAGGACGCTGCGGAAGTCCTCGACCAGCGCGTCGAAGTGCTCCGCGCCGCCGAGCGGACGGCTCAGCGCCGGCGACAGCATCGGCAGCAGTTGCATCTCGCGGTCAACGCGCCGCTCGAACGACTGCGGAACGCAGGTGAGCAGCACCGCGTCGGTCGGCGTCAGCCACGCGCGGTGCGACTGCGTGGGAAACTGCGTCGTCACCGGCGTCTCTTCGAACGACCAGCACACGTCTTCGAGGGAGCGGCGCCAGCTCGCTTCGACCACCTCGCGCACTTCGGCGAACGGCGCCGCGTCGATCCGATCGGGAACGGTGGCGAGATCGGAACGAAGGCCCGCCGGCACACGGTCGGCGCGTGTCGCGAGATAGCGCGCAAACCCGGCGAAGACCGGCCCGAGGTCCGGCAGGATGTGCAGCAACTCGGATGACGCGCCTTCGGCGCTGGCCAGCTCGCGGACGTCGCGTGCGACCGATTCGAGCCGCCGCAGCGTTTCTTCCGGGCTACTGCTCGGTGTCGCGCGCACCGCCGGCAGCACGTCGAGCACCTCAGTCATTGGGCTGGCGAATCAGGTTCACGGCCAAAAACAACAACGCCAGGGAGCCGATCGCGAGTTCCGCCGAACCGAGATTGAACCCCGGACGCAGCGGTGCCGCCTGAGTGACGCAAATCGCGCAAGCCAGCGCTGCCGCGCCAAGCTGCAGCGACGACCCGGCGGCCTGTGCGGCACGCAGCCGTGCGACGCCGATCAGTCCGCGGTTCGCGAGCGACCGACCGGATTCAAGCGCGCGTAAGCCGCCGGCCCAGGCCGCGAACACCAGTTGACGGCCCGACTGCGCATTCAGCGTCGCGATCGACGCCTGCTCGATTTCGTGCCCGAGGTCGAGGTCCGGTGCGAAGCGGTGGACGACGCCGTCCAGGGTCATGACCGATCGGATGTACTTCACCACCTCCCGCTCCGGAAGCATCGCCGTCTCGCGCGATAGCGCCAGCATTTCGATCATCACCAGCGCGGCCGGCTTGCGAAGCCGCGTGCCGCCGGATCCGCCGTACCAACTGTCGGCGAGTTTGTCCAAGCCCACCCGAAACGCCACCGGGTTGGCGTCCTTTCGCGGAACCACCAGTTTGAGAAAGCTGCGATGCAGGTCGTCGATATCGCGCCGCACCAGCGCGAGCGTCATCGCCGCCAGCCACGTCCGCGCATATGGTCCGATGGCGCCGGTGATGCCGAAGTCGACGTAGCCAACGACGTTGCCCGGCAGGATGAGAAGGTTGGCGGGATGCAGGTCGGCGTGAAACAGGCCGTGGTAGAACGAGTCGTGGGTGAAATTGAAGATGATCTGCCGGCCAAATACCCCCGGATCGAACCCGAGCGACCGGAGACGCGCGTCCATCTCGCGCCAGTTGGCATCCTGCGTTTCGCGGGCACGCATGTAAGTCGCCATCGGCACGCCGTCGAGGTACTCGGTCACCAGCACCCGCCGCGTCGTCAGGCCCATGATCACTTCGGGTATCCGCACGCCCTTGCGGCCGATTGACTGGCGGCGGACGAGCGAGAGGTGGCGCGCTTCGCGGCGGAAATCGAGCTCTTCGTCAGTCCAGCCGGCGAATTCGCGGATCGGTTCATCGAGCCAGTAGAGCGGCCGCACGCGCAGCAGCCGCACGATCCCCAGCAGCACCATCATCATGCGGACGTCCGACCGGAACTGCTGTTCGATGCCGGGCCGCTGGACTTTGATGGCGACCCGCTGTCCATCGAGGTCGGCGACATGCACCTGCGCGATGGATGCGGTCGCGAGCGGTTCGGGATCCATGGAGGCGAGGCGCTGCGCCGCCGGCCCCAGTTCTGCAGCCAGCGTCTGCCGGACAACATCGGTAGGCACCGGCGCAACTCGGTCGAGGAGGTCGAGCAGTTGCGTTGCGTATCCGGGCGGAAGCAGGTCCGGCTGCACTGCCAGGACCTGTCCGAATTTGACGAAGCTGCCGCCGAGATCTTCGAGCAGCACTCGAAAGCGCATCGGTCCCGACATCGCAGACTTCGTAAAAACCGCGGCGGCGCCGTGCCGAGCGAGAACCTTCGTGACGTGCCACGTCCGTCCGACCCACGCAAATGCGCTCGGAGCCTGCACTGCCTGGGGAGCCGAGGGAATTGACGGAACCCGCTCCGGGGTCATCGGTTGCGCTGACACGGCACTGTGTTGGGAACCGTAACCTTATCATAAGCATCGCAACGACTTGGACCGACGGCTCGCTGATGTTTTTATACTAGCGACCGGCGCGAGATCACTATTTGGTCATCTCGTATCTGGTCATCTAGTCATCTGGTTATCTAAGACCCTATCTCATAAATGGCTGGCTCAATCCGACAGCCTGCGGCGCCTAAGGGCGAGCCCAATATGCGTTGAGTCCCGCGGCCGCGGCGAGGAACGCCAGCAAGCTCACCGTCTGGAAATAGGCATACACCGATGCTTCGTCGATGTTGCGGCCAACAAAGAGCGCCGGCACCGCCGCCAACGGAAGGTAGCCGAGACAACGCATCGCCCGATTCGGGAATGCGACCGCTGCGATCGCAAATGGCACGAGCGAGCCGTAGGCGTACGGCTTGAGACGGAATAAGAACAGCGTGCTGACCAGCACGGCGAGGCCGAACAGCCGCACGGTCGCGTCGTCGTCCATGTCAGTGGTGCGGTGCGCCAGCAGGACGATGCCCGCGCCCGATGCCATCGCGCAGAACACGATTGCCGAGGCGGCAGGCGTCGTCGCCCCGAGGCCGAGCTTTCCGAAGATGACAAACGCGAAGTCGATGAAGTTTGGGTTGTTCAGGCCACCGGGCTCGCCAGCGAGGCCGGCTTGGCCGGGAATCTGGCCGAACGACGCGGCGTAAAAACTCCAGGCATAGGGGCCACTGATGACTGCATTGAGGAGATGGAACGCCGCGAACGCAAAGCCCGCTGCGGCAATCGCGCGCAACCGCTTCGGCCATTCGATCGGCAATACCAGGAACGCCACTGCACCGACGAGCGGCAGCACCTTCAGCGTGCTCATCAGGCCGAACGCACCCCCCGACAATACGTACCGGCGACGGTGAAGGGCAGCGACACTGAGCGCCGCGAACGGCACCTCGAAGATCGCGATGTTGCCGGTCAGTGCCAGCCAGCGGTACGCGCAGAAAGCACTGATGGCCGCGAGCATCACCCAGACAACGTCGACGGTGCTGCGCCATAGGCTGTACGCCAGCGCGGCGCAACTACCCGCGAGGATCACGAGATAGATGCCGACGTGCGCGTTCGGCAGCACATCCTGCGCGAGGCAAAGGATCTTGGCCGGGTACGCGGCGGCGATCGGGTACGGGAACGTCATCCACGCGGCCGGTCCAGGCGCGTTGTTCAGGTTGCCGACAACATAGGGGTTGCTCCCGGCTGCGAACGTGGCCAGTCCATGACACGTGGGCAGCAGGTCCCAGCCGACCAGGTTGCCCATGTTTGCGCCGGCGATCAAATCTCGCGCGTAGAAAAGGTCATTGAACGCGCACCATGCCATTATGACGAACAGCGCCACGAAGCCAAGTCGCCAAGCGAGGGCGTTGCGATCGCGAAATCGCGTCCCGACGACCCATTTCCCGGCCATCCAGAGCTGCGGTGCCAGAAACAGCACGAGCCACAGTATGAACGTGCCCAGGGAAATAACGACCCGATACGCCGATACATACGGCGAGGCCAGCGCAAGCGCCAGAATCGCAGCCATCAGACCGGCGACCGTGTGATGAGCGACAAGAAGGAAGGATCTCGGTCGAGCCGTCGTGTGAAGAAGCTGAAGAGCAAAGACGACGAGCGACACCAGCGTGACGAATGCAGCCGACGGTCTCGTGTAACTGGTTGACGACGCCGGCAACACGAACGCATTCATCAGTCCGGTCGTATTCCCGTGATGGGTCGCCAGTTCCAGGGAATCGAGTGTCCAGAGCGCGGTCGGACCGACAATCCGAAGCGTATGCATAGGGCGAGCGACGATCCGATGCTCGAGCGCGCAATCAATCCGGTGGGACCCGCCGCGTGCCACGTGGAGTTCGCATTGCTCCGCATCGTCGATGATGAACGCGAACGTGGCGTCGGCCTGGGTGGTGATGCGGGCGATCAACGCGAACGGGGGCGACACACGACGGAGTTCTGGGCTGTCACTCAACGCAAGCTGCAGCACCCCTTGCTCAGATCGTATCGATTGCTGAACAGCCTTCACGCGGACGCTGGAAAAGGCGACGAAGATGGCGCCAGCCGAAAGAACCATCACGACAAACAGGGTGACGGCGGTCGCTCGAAGGACTCGTGTCCGGGAGATGACCAATGCCCAACTCGCTCCTGTTCAGCCGACTGCTCTAAAGATCAGGCAACAACATACATGGAAAGACCGACCTGGTCTTTGCATATCGCGCGGATTACGCTGATCGTGCGAACGCTCAACGCAGCCGCATACAAAGGAAGTCGGTCATGTTCGAGTCTAAGCCTCTTGTGGCCTTCGATCAGCACGCCGCGTCCGTGACGGCGGCGGTCCTGTTTCCCGGCGCTCGGCGGCCGGCTGTGCACCAGCTCGTGCCGGACCGGCCGACGATCCGGCGCTTCGTCAAGAAGTTCCGGCGCCACGGGGCCCGTCCGCTGCTGCTACGAGGCCAGCCCTGCGGCTTCGAGCTCCAGCGGACCTTGACGGCGGATGGTGTCGCCTGTGATGTCATCGCCCCGGCGCTCATCCCGCGCCGCGCCGGCGACCGCATCAAGCACGACGCCTGGTCACGCGCTGGGAGCGTCACGTCGAGAACTTCGTCGCATGCTGCATCTCGCCTGCGCCCGGATCCTACTCAGGCATTTATGAGCTGGCTTCTAGTCATTTGATTGATCAATTGATCAATGAAATGACCAAATAACTAGACGACTAAATAACCAGATGTACACTCACCCCGTGCAGGCGATTGGCGATCCAGTCCCTACCCTCACTCTGACGTCGATCACCGCGGGCGAGCCGACCTCTCTCGACGCGTGTCTTGCCAGCCGGCGGGGCGGTGTCGTGGTGTTCTGGTCGGGTGTGTGCACGCACTGTGTTCGTTACGATCCGTATTTCAATCAGTTCGAGACGGCCCACCCTGAGCTGGCGCTCTACGTCGTGGCGACCCGGTTCACCGAGAGCGTTGACGATGTGCGGCGGGCGATTGTCGAGCGCGGGCTGCGGTTTCCGCTTTACAACGGTGCCGACGGTACTGCGGCCGCCGCCTATCTGGCGCAACAGACTCCGCGCGTCTACCTGGTCGACCCGGCGCGGACGCTGATGTATCGCGGCGCGGTGGACAACTTCAAATATGCCGCGGATCCCGAGTATCAACCGTATCTCGAGCGGGCGATCGAAAGTTTTCTCGCCGGTAAGGCGATCGAAAGGCCCGAGACCGGCAGCTTCGGCTGCGCCGTGAAATCGGTGTACTACCAACTCCCAAAAATGATCGAGCGGCCGCCCGCCCGTGGCTGATCCGCTCGCCGAACTGCGAGCGCTGCCGCCGGCGGTGTTCGAACGCGGCATCCAAACGCTCGCTCGTGCGTGCACCATGGCGCAGTCGTGGCTTGGCGTGATCGATGGCAAACCACCCAGCCACGACACGGTCCAGCCGTCGGTCGACGGTCCGAACGATCTCGATCGCGCGACTTCGGACTTCGCGAACCGCACGGCCCGCATTCTTCGCTATGCCGCGCTGGCTGGAACCGGCGAGCGCAGCGTCGCGGCAGAAATCGCCGATGCCGCTCGTGCCAGCTTTACCGGCGTCCTGCCGCGCGACCTGCCGAGCCTGTTGACGTTTCCGTTGCGCTTGCCGCTGTCGTTTGGATCGCTGCTGGCGCAGGAACTCGGACGCGGGCAGCACGCGTTCGACATCATCGGGCCGATGAAGGCGCCGGCGTTCCTGCTCGAACTGGTTGAAGCCTTCCTGGACTACCCGGTCTTCCAGGCCCTTCAATACAAGGACGAGATCGACCGATATCGCCAGCGGCTGGCGGTGGCGCCCGACGATCCGGTGGCTCGCCTGCATCTCGGGCGCGCGTTCATCAAGTGCGGACTCTACGCGCAAGCGCTCGACGAGCTGGCGATTGCCGCGCGCGATCCGCAGACGCGTGCGCAGGCGCTCTACGAACGGACGGTCGCCGGCACGCGCGCCGGTTCGTACCATCAGGCAATTCTCGACGGCGTCAGCGCGATCGACGCCGGCGCCGACGAACCGCGCGCGCAGCATTGGATGTGGCTGTCGTCGCGCAAGCTTGGCGGCTATCCGCCGGGAACGCCCCGCGAGCGGTGCGTCGAAATGGCGACCGGTTACGTCCCGACAGCGCTGCGTTATCGTGACGTCGCGGAGGAAATCGGTCTCGACAAGACCTCCGGTGGCCGCGGCACTGCGGTGTTCGACATCGACGGCGACGGCGAACTCGACGTCATCATTTCGGCGGTCAGCGGCGGCTGCAGCGTGTACCGCAACAACGGCGACGGCACGTTCCGCGACGCGTCGGTCGGTTCGGGCCTCGACGCGTGCGTCAATTCCTGGGGCATTTCGGCCGGCGATTTCGACAACGACGGCCGTACCGACCTGTTCGTCACCCGCCTCGGTTATTTCGACGGTCAGGCCGCGCTGTATCACAACAACGGCGACGGCACGTTCACCGACGTCACGCGCGAGGCCGGCGTGTCGAGCTGGGCGCCGGGATTCACCGCGGGTTGGGTGGATTTCGATCTCGATGGCCGCCTCGATCTGTTCGTGCCGAGCAATCTCGGCGGCGTCTTCCATCGCAGCAAGCGCCATCGACTGTTCCACAACAACGGCGACGGCACGTTTACGGATGTCACGCTCGACGCCGGCATGACGACGTGGGGGCCGGCAGTCGGCGCCACGTGGGGCGACTACGACAACGACGGCTACCCGGATCTGTTTCTCAGCAGCGCGTTCGGTCGCTCACAACTGTTTCACAACAACGGCAATGGCACGTTCACGGACGTCAGCGTCGAAGCGGGAATCGACCGTCCGTGCTTTGGCATGGTCACCTTCTTCTGCGACTACGACAACGACGGCTGGCTCGATCTCGTGCAGTACCTGTGGTGCAGCAACGACGACATGATTCACAGCCTGCGTCACGGCCAGGCGTCGCCGGAAGGGCAACCGTTGCGAATCTACCGCAACAATCGTGACGGCACCTTTACGTTCGTCAATGAAGAGCTCGGGATTCGCGAATGCTGGGGATCGATGAGCGGCAACGCCGCGGATCTCGACAACGACGGCCGCCTCGATCTGGTGCTCGGCAACGGCGGCCCGCAAATGGATCGGAGCGATCCGCTGGTCGTGCTCGCGAACGACGGCCGGCAATTCCGTAACGTGACATTCGCAGCCGGGCTGCCGGCGACCGGCAAAGCCCACGGTGCCAACGCCGCGGACCTGCACGGCGACGGCCGGATGAGCATCATCGCCGCATCGGGCGGCATGTATCCCGGCGAGTTACTGACCACGTCGGTCTTTCGTCCCGAGACGCTGGCCGGCAACTATCTGAACGTGCGACTCAAAGGAGTGAAGAGCAATCGTGACGCGATTGGCGCGCGGCTGAAACTGACCGCCGGCGGCGTTGAACAGCACCTCGTGGTCAACGGCGGCAGCCAGTTTGGCTGTCTGCCGCTCGAGCAGCACTTCGGCCTCGGCGTTGGCCGCCGCCCCGAGAGGCTCGAGGTGTGGTGGCCCGGCGGACCGCGCGAAACGCTTCACCATCTGCCGCTCAACACGACGATTACGATCACCGAAGGCGAAGGGAATTACACTGTAGTGAAAAGGGGACCCGATCCGCTATGACGATGACCGCCACGCGACCCACAGCCGTGACCGTTCCCGGCGACTTCAGCGCACACGAGCGGTTCCTGGTGGAAAAAAGCGAATTGGCGGTCGTCAAAGGGTTGGAACTCGAGCGTTGGTCGCGCGATCCAGCGCGCAGAGTGGAGAAATTCGCGCTGTCGTTGAATCGGCCTTATAACCTGCTCAACCGCGCCTGGGGGTACTTCAGCGACGTCACGATTGCCGGCAAGACGCTGACGGCGCTTGGCTGCCGTCAGGAGGTTGAGTTTGGAAAAATCACCGGGCCGAATCCGGAACAACGGCTGAAGGATTACGTGCTGGGCCGCTTCCTCAACACCTCGACCTGGGTCTATCCCGATGGCGATCTCGGCGGGTTCACGATCCAGCAGATGTTGTACTGCAATGCGGACGGCGTGTGCGGCCGCTATCCCGCCGACCAGTTGACGGCGGCGCGCGACTGGCGCGAGATTGGCCCGAAATATCGCTGGTCGCTGCTGACGATCTTTCTGCACGATTTCGTGATCTATTTCGGGCCGATGAAACGGGTGCTGAAGGAAGCGTGTGCCGTTGTTCAGCATCCCGATTTCGTGCACGTCGTGCCGAATCCGCGGCCTGGTTACAAGCTGGAAGTGGCGATCGGCTATCCGTTCATCGACTTCGCGCCGATCCCGAATTTCTTCGGATTCGGCCCGGGCAAGTTCGACTGGGCGATCAAGACGTTTTCGTTTCTGCTGCGCGACAACAACGAAGTGCGCTGCGACATGGAGTTCATCGCCGGCGCCCGCGCCAAGAAGGTCTTCGACTTCGGCGCCAATATTCCCGATCCGCTTTACGGCACGTCCGACTTCATGGAGCTGCTGACGTTCGGGTTGTACAAGTCGAAACTGTTCCGCGATTTCGTGGACGGTTTCATGGCCGTCGAGCACGCGCACGTCCACCAGGCGTTGATGGAAGGCAGCTCGAAGATCTTTGCCGCTTGGGAGCGAACAGATGGCTGACGGCTAATGGCTCATGGCAGAAGGTCCACGGACCATATGCCATCAGCCATCTCACGCTTGTTCCCCTAAGGCAGCGTCAACCCGGCAAATGGCAGCACCGCTTCCTTCGGTTTGGTGTTGACGTTCGAGACCAGGCCGCCGTCGATCTGGATGCTGACGTATTGTCCGTCGGGTGCCGTTGAAATCTGGACGGTGCACATGTGCGGCCCGCCCAGATCCTTGGTCCACAGCCCGATGCCCGTGAACGTGACGCAATCGCACTCCCCAGGCCTCGCGTCGCGGTTCGCGTTGCCGAAGCTCACCCACACCAGGCTGCCCATCCGGAAGGTGCCACCGGTCGTTTCATTGACGTACTCGAACGCCGCCGGTTTGCCCGATGGGTAACCCGGAATCGCATAATCGTACGAGAACGTCTGGCCGTTGGACGCGACGACTCCTTTGGCGCTGCCCGACTTGCCTTGGGGCGGCGGCGCGATGCCGTCCATCGCCTGCATGTAGATGTACGGATCGAGCGTCGAGCCCGCGCCGACGCTGTAGCACGACTGGAGATCAGGTTTCGGAAATCCGTAGCCTTCGGGGTACGGCACCCTGCAGGTTCCGCTGAACCCGAACACGACTTGTCCGCTCGGATCTTTTTCGAACGCCGCCGGCCCGCGCATGTGCCACGAAGCCTTCGGCGTGCGCGGCTCGAGCTTGAGCAACGCCAACAGCACCGACTGGATGATGAAGCCGCGGAACAGGAAGTTGCCGATAATCCGGCCGGTCTTCACATCGATCGATCCCAACGACACTTCGAACGGATCGTCCACCCACGCGACGCCGTGCATGTCGTAATGGATCTTCTTGTAACGCAGGCGCTCGTCGTGGCCGAGGAACCCGACCGTCATCCGTCCCGGGAATTCTTTCGCCAAGTCCGATTCGGGCGGCTTCACCAGCATGCCGCCAGGCAGTTGCGTCCAGACCGACACTGGAATCGAGTTGCCCGAGCGCTCGCCGAACTGAAACAGCACCCGTCCGAGCAAATGCGATCGGCCGGTCGCGCCGCCTTCATGATCCGGAATGTTCAACGTGAACTTGTCGCCAAACGCGGTGCCGTGTGTGAACGCGGTGTACTCGCGGATCGTGTTGGTCGGAATCTCCGGCAGGCGGTCGGGTGCGACCGGCATCGGATCGGGTGCCAGCGAACTGAGGCACATGTGCGGATGCAGCGCCGCGCCAACCGACAGGATGCTGGCAAACTGCATCTTCGGGCCCGAGAACGGCAGCGGGAAGCGGAGCGGCTCGCCGCCGAATCCAGGACCGAGCGGCAAGAACGAAATCCCGCTCATCGAAAAGTCCAGCGTGCCGTCCGCACGCTGTTCGAAGCGTCCCCACACCGATCCGTAATGCGGCGGCACGTCCGGATCGGTCCGCGTTTCGTTCGAAAACTCGATGGGCGTTGGCGGGATCTTCGGGTTGACGCTGATCAGCGCCAGCAGCGCCGAATTCATGAAGCCGACGAACACCTTGAAGTTATTGACTTCGCCGGTCGCGAGGTTGAGCTCGCCGGTCGACACCATGTTCTCGATGTCGGTCACTTTGTTCATCAACGAGGGCAGCTTGTAGAACTGCGGTGCGGCGAGGATGCCGTCCTGCCCGATCAGCCCTTCACCCACCGACATCGTGAACTTCGCGATGTCGTCGCGCGGCGGCTCGAAGTGGAACGTCAGCGTCCCGGTGACATGGCTTTGCGTGAGGCACAGTCCGCCGAAGAACGTGTTGGGCGAGCTGCCGAACGGGATGTCGCGTTCGATGGTTGCGTGCGCGGCGCGCAGGGCGTCGCCAAAGTAGCTCGATTCCTCGTTCAGGGCCACCGTCGCCTGCATGCTCTTGGGCAGCGAAATGCGCATGCCACTTTCGGGCACGGGCGTACGCGTCCGCGACGCTGGCGCGGCGGACGCCGCGCGCGCCGCCGGCGGCGGTGGGGTGACGAGATCGGCCGCTGTCAGCCGGGGGCCGGGTGCCAGGCGGTACTCGGTGACCGGATCGGTCGCGGCCAGTTCCGCCAGATCAATCAACGGGTACGATGAGCCGCACTCCGCGTTCAACAGCCGCAGCATCTCGTTGGCGATGACGCCGTGCCCGGTGGCGCCAGGCGAGACACCGTTCAGCGAAAACAGGCCGCCCAGGTAATCCGCGGTCAATGTCCGTTCGCCGACCTTTACGCCATCGCGCTTGACGCGGGCGAACACGCCGTGCAGATCCAGCACGAGCGCGTCGTGTTCGGCCGCGACGGCGCGAATCTGCGCGTTCAGCGCCGCAACCCGCTCGGTCAACCGCGCCACAGCCGCGGCTGACACCACCGACCCCTCGGGCAGCGGCGAAGCGGTGCGAGCGATTACCCGGCAGCCGGCTTCGACCAGCCCACTCGGCGTCAGGCGATCGCTGTCGTTCAGTCCGAAAAGTTGCGCCAGCACCGCCGATTCGGCCTTCAATACACGAGGCGCGGACGCGCAGGGCGTGAACCACGCCGTGTCGCTCGGGTCGGGAAGGGTACAGACCACCACCGTTGCCGACGCCCCGCCAAGTGTCGTGACGACGCTCGCATAATTCGCGCGGAAGCTCCCATCGTCCGGCATCCACGTGGCGTCGCCTTTGATCGCGGCGTCGAGCACGTCGTAGACACCGAGCGCGACGAGAATGAGAGTCGGCTGACGGAACAGGGCGTACTCGATCGCCGTCGGCAGTTGCGCATCGCCGGGCATCAGCAGGCCAGGAAGGCCGAGTACCAGGTTGAGGGCCGTCTGCAGACCGTCGCTGCGGTGGATCAGCGGCGACGCCGGACGGCGCGTCAGCGCGTCGATGAGTTTCAAGCCGGGAATTGAGACGTTCGAGTACAACCCCGCCGGTGGAAACTCCTTCAACACCGTGGTTTGCATCTGTTGCGGTAAGCGCACCGGCAAGTCGGCGAAGCCGATGATCGGCCCGATGCCGGGGCCCTCTATAATCGGTTGCGGAAAGGGCGTGTTCAAACGCCGTGCGACTTGCGCCGGGAAGCTGAGAGGTTGCAGTTCCTCGCTGATCCCGAAATCGCCCGCGCCCGCCGCCAGGCCGTCGCCGACGACGACAAACGTGCTCGTATTGAGGGTCTTTAGGCGTGCCATATGCGCTCCGGGGTTGACACTGAGCGCCGGGAATCTTAGCATCATCGGCGAACTCACCCTTTTCCACGACACGTCCGATACTGTTTGAGGCAGTCGCCGTATGCCTCGCGTGAAATCTATCAACCAGACAATCGTCGTAGCGGCGACACCGCTCGAGGTCTACGAGGCGTTCGTCAATGCGCGGAAGCACGCCGCCTTTACCAACTCGCCGGCGACCGGACTGGCACGGGTCGGCGCAAAGTTTACGGCGTGGGACGGCTACATTTCGGGTGTCCACCGCCGGTTGGTCAAAGGCCGAAGAATTGTGCAGGACTGGCAAACCAGCCAATGGCCGGAAGGGGCCCCGCCATCGAAACTTGATTTGACATTCACCCGCGTCAAGCGCGGCACGGCCGTCCGGATGCACCACAGCAATGTGCCGGCGGAGCAGGCGGCGTCCTACCGCCAAGGGTGGATTGACTATTACTGGAAACCGCTGAAGGCGTATTTCTCAAAAGCATAGAGGTGACGATGAATCGCTTCCGACTGGCAGTCCTGCTAGCGTGCCTGACGTTCGCTCCTGCACCGCTGTTTGCCCAGGGTGCGTCGCTGCACGGCTTTGGACCCATCAACAGCTCGATGGCCGGCGCCGGCGTGGCGCTTCCCGAAGATTCGCTGAACGCGCTCGGCTTCAACCCCGCGCTCGTGACCGCTGTCCAGGGGAATCAGATTTCGTTCACCAGCGAGTTCTTCAAGGACTCGATCAACATCCATACGACGTTCGGCTCGCAGCAAGGCGACACGCATCCAACGAGTCATCTCACGATCGCTCCGTCGTTCGGCTGGATGCTGCGCGATCCGAAGAAGAAGATGGGACTCGGCTTCGGCCTGATCGCGATCGCCGGGTTCGGTACCGACTATCCGCAGGACACTGCGAGCATTCTGTTCGGCCAGCCGCCGAAGGGATTCGGCCGCATCTACACCGGCTACCAGGTGACGAAAATTCCGATTGCGTTCGGCTTCGAACTGAATCCGAAGCTGTCGATCGGCGCATCGCTCAACATCTACGTCGGCCAGTTCTACGTCGCGCCGCTGCCGGACGGCACCTATGACACGGCGGCCAACGGTGACATCTGGTATCCCGAGGCGGGCAAGCCGAGCCAGAAGTTCGCGGTCGCCCCGCAGTTCGGCTTCACCTACAAAGCGACGCCCGAGATCAGCGTCGGCGCGTCGGTGACGCTGCCACAGAATTACCAGACGTACGAATACAATTCGACGATCGCCGATCCAACGTCGCGCAACTACGGCCTGCACCGGACCATCGAGTACGACCTCGACGGACCGTGGTCGACGGCGTTCGGCGTTGCGCTGAAGCGCGACAAGATGGCATTGGCGATCGACGGGATGTATACGCACTATGTTGGCGTCCACGGCTTCGGCGGGCCCGGCGGCATTGTCAACGGCACGGTCGACCCGTTCGGCTGGCGCAATGTCTGGACTTTCAAAGCCGGCGTTCAAGAGGAGGTCGGAGCAAAGGCGACCGTCCGTTTCGGTTACAACTACAGCCAGATGCCGCTGCGTCCCGAGGTGGTCATCTCGGCGACCGGCGCGCCCGCCACCTTCGAGCACCACATCACCGGCGGCGCCGGCTTCAAGCTCTTCCCGTTCTTGAGCGCCGAAGCGTCAGCCTATTACGTGCCGCGATCGCACGTCGTTGGGCCGTTCCCCAACCTGCAGAATGTGAATCAGGGAAGCCTCGACGAGTCCAACACTCTCACCAGCGTTCTGATTGGACTCAACTTTCACTTCTGATCGAGCAGGCTGCGTGAAATGCCAAATGCAAAATGCCGAATGAATAGGTTTAGTATCTAGCGTTCGGCATTTGCATTCTGCATTTTGCATTCTGCATTTAAGGAGTCCCCAATGGCCTACAAACTTTCGTGCGCGGAAACCGGAGCGAAGTGCGGGTTCGAAGTGAAGACGGACACCAAGGAAGAATTGATGAAGCACGTCGCCGTCCACGCGCAGATGGCGCACCCGGAACTGGCCAGCAACCCGCCCACGCCTGCGTCGATTGAAAAACTGATTCACCAGGTCTAATCCGGGTATCCGGGCCGCGCGCGAACGGCGCGCGTGGCCCCGTCGCACCAGTTGCCGTAAACTACGCGCTTGCCTCTCTCTACCGGGATCAGCCTGAACGGCCGTTACCGCGTCGAAGCCCGGCTTGGCGGCGGCGGCATGGGCGAGGTGTATCGCGCCTGGGATTCGTCGCTGAGCCGCGACGTCGCTGTCAAAATTGTTTCTGCCGCCCGGCTGGCCGACCCTGACTTGCGTAAGCGCTTTGCGCGCGAGGCGCAGGCGGCGTCGGCCCTGAACCACCCCAACATCGTCAGCGTCTTCGATGCCGGCGAGTGCGATGCGGGTCCGTTTCTGGTGATGGAGTTGATTGCCGGCCGCACGCTGCGCGTCATTCTCCGGGAGCCGCCGGACGTCAAGCTCGCTACTGATCTTTGCCGCCAGATCGCACGCGCGCTGACCGCGGCGCACTCCGCGGGCATCGTCCACCGCGACATCAAGCCGGAAAACGTCATGGTGCGCGACGACGGCTATGTCAAGGTGCTGGACTTCGGCATCGCCCGAGTCGCGAACGCGACCGCCGCGCACGACCAGACGACGGATGCGTCCACCGGCGGCGCACTGACCGGAACCTCGGTCGTCGGCACCGCGGCCTACATGGCGCCGGAGCAGGCGCGCGGTGGGACGATTGGCTCGGCGGCCGACATCTTCGCGCTCGGTCTGCTGCTCTACGAATTGGCCTCGGGCCGCCATCCGTTTGCGTCTGCCGCCGGACCGCTGGGCGCGGTCGCGCGGATGATGTCGGAAACGCCGATTCCGCCGTCGCGGCTGAACGCCGATGTTCCGCCGGTCCTCGATGCCTTGGTTCTTCGGATGCTCAGTCTTGAACCGGCGGTGCGGCCGACTGCGGCCGACGTGGACCGCGCGTTGTCGACGCTGACCGGTGCGCCGCTGGCGATGGTCCGTTCGCGAGCCGCCTCGCACGTCGTCGGGCGCGAAGACATTCAGGCGGAGCTCGCGCGCGCGTTCGAAGGCGCCGTCACCGGCACCGGCATGGTCGTCGCGCTTGGTGGAGAGCCGGGCCTCGGCAAGACCACCGTCGTCGAGCAGTTCCTCGAAGATGTCGCGGCGAGTCGTCCCTGCCTGATCGCGCGCGGGCGCTGTTCAGAGCGCCATGCCGATGGCGGTGCCGCTTATCTGCCCTGGCTCGAACTGCTCGACTCGATGCGTGGCCGCAACAGTGCTACGGGTGTGGGCGGACTGCTGAAGACGACCGCGCCGACGTGGCACGCGCAGGTCGCGCCGATGTCTTCCGGCGATTCCCCGGAAGCGCGCGCCTTGACCGTGAATCGCGCCGGCTCACAGCAGTGGCTGAAACGCGAGCTGGCGACGTTCCTCGACGAAGCGTCGCTGCATGCGCCGCTGCTGCTGTTCGTCGACGACATGCACTGGGCCGACGCCTCGACTGTCGATCTGTTGCAATACGTCGCGCCGCGTCTCGAATCGTCGCGGGTTCTGATTATCGTGACCTATCGCCCCTCGGATCTGACGCGGACCCGTCATCCGTTCGAGTCGGTGAAGCTCGATCTCGAGGGCCGCGGCGTGCTGCGCGAAATTCCGCTGCAGTTCCTGACCAGCGGCGACGTCGAACAGTACTTATCGCTCGAATTCCCCGGCCATCGCTTTCCGGCAACGCTCGCCAGCGTCCTCCATGCGAAAACCGAAGGCCATCCGCTGTTCATGGCCGACGCGGTTCGCAGTCTGCGCGATCGCCGCGTGCTGGCCGAGGACGGCGGAGTGTGGCATGTTGCCCGTCCGCTCGAGGAGTTGGCCGAAGACATTCCGAAATCGGTTCGCAGCATGATCGAGCTGACGCTCGGCCGTCTCGACGACGCCGAGCGGCGCGTGCTGCTGGCGGCCGCCGTGCAAGGCGTAGAGTTCGATACGGCGATCGTCGCGCGCGCGTCGCAGATCGATCAGGCCGAGGTCGAGGAGCGGCTCGATCAGATTGCGCGGCGGCACGCGCTGGTGCGACCGGTTCGCGAGTTTGAATACCCGGATCGCAGTTTGTCGGTGAAATACCGTTTCGTTCACGCGCTCTATCAGGACGCGCTCTATCGCTCGCTGGGGCCGACGCGCCGTGCCTCGACCAGCGCCGCGGTGGCGCACGCACTCGCGACGGCCTGGGCCGGACAGGTCAACGCTCGTTCGGCGGAGCTCGGATATCTCTACGAAGCCGCGCGCGATTTTTCGCGGGCCGCCGAGTTCTTCCTGATCGCCAGCGAACGTGCGCGTCAGATTTTCGCGGACCGCGATGCGCTGGCGTTGGCACGGCGCGCGATGACCAACCTGCAGGCGCTGCCCGAGTCGCCCGAGCGCGCTTCGCGCGAAGTCATGCATCTGATGGCGATCGCGCTGCCGATGCACAGCGTTCACGGCTATGCGGCCCGCGAACTCGAGGCCACCTACGCGCGCGCCCGCCAGTTGTGCGACGAACTCGGTGAACATCCGTTACGGTTCGGCGTGATCACCGGCATCAGCGCCTTTCATTTCATGCGCGCCGAGCTGCGCACCACCGAACAGTTGATCGATAAGCTGCTTCGGCTGTCGGCGCAGACCGGCAATCCAGTGATGCGCATCTGGGCGCTCTGGGTCCACGGCTCGACCTATTCGCACATCGGCGAGAAATACGACGAGGCGTTCGCGCGGTTGGACGAAGGCGTCGGCCTCTACACCCGCGATTTGCATCCCGCGTTCATGTTGCTGACCGGCTTCGACGCCGGCATTGGCTGCCAGATGCAGGCGGCGCGACTGGCCTGGGTGCTCGGGCGCGCCGATGAGGCAGTCGCGCGGAGTGCCGCGGCGCTACAGCAGGCACGCGACCTGCGGCATCCGCTGATGGTCGGATTCGGACTGTTCTTCCATGCGTGGGTGCTGCAGCATCGCGACGAGCCCGAACTGGTTCTCGCCGCGACCGACGAGGCGA
>Ga0207659_10000523_pt1 | contig 22979 bp, 17 predicted proteins | sample KBSM43metaG_FD_184330 | JGI IMG/M metagenome (GOLD analysis project Ga0207659, IMG submission 184330) | Miscanthus rhizosphere microbial communities from Kellogg Biological Station, Michigan, USA - KBS M4-3 metaG (SPAdes) (version 2) | ecosystem: Host-associated > Plants > Roots > Rhizosphere >...
CACCGTCACATACATTCGCCAGACGAGATCGAGCTGCTGATTGCCGAGAGCCGCGACGGCGGGCTGCTCGAGCCCGACGAGCACCGGCGCCTGCAGCGGGCGCTGCGCCTCAGCCTGCGGCAGGCCAAGCAGCTGATGGTGCCGCGCACGCGGATGGCCGCGCTCGAAGTCGAGACGCCGCTGTCGGAGGCGATCCGTGTGGTGGTGGCCAGCCCCTACTCGCGGCTGCCCGTCTATCGCGGCTCGCTCGACAACATCGTGGGCGTGCTGCACACCAAGGACCTCGTGCGGTGGCTGGTGAAGGGCCGCCAGTCCGGAACGACCCTCGAAACGCTCGCCCGCCCGATCAGCGCCGTGCACGAAAGCGTCACCGCCGACCGCGTGCTGCGTCACATGCGGGAGCGCCGGTCGCATCAGGCCCTCGTCGTCGACGAGTTCGGCGGCACCTCCGGAGTCGTGACGCTGCAAGACGTACTGGCCGAGTTCCTGGGTCAGGTGGGTGACGAGTTCAAGTCCGCCGAGCCAGCGGCCGAGGCGATCGTCGGCGGCCAGGTGCGGCTGCCGGGGTCGATGGCCGTGGAAGACGCGGCCGCAGCGCTCGACACGCCGATCGAAACCGACGCCACCACGGTAGGCGGCTACGTGACCGAAGCGCTCGGGCGGCTGCCGGCACCGGGCGACACGGTCACGATCGACGGCTACTCCTTCCGCGTCGAGCGGGTGACGGATCGCGCCGTCGATTCGGTCGTCGCCACCCGGATCACCCCGCCCGACGACCAGGGAGCCGAGGCATGAACGAGCTCCTGGTTCCGTTTGCCATCATCGCGGCGCTCGCCATCGCCAACGGGCTGTTCGTGGCCGCCGAGTTCGCGATCGTCGGCGCTCCGCGCGCCAACGTCGATCATCAGGCCGCACAGGGTGGACGCCTGGCCGCGCGCGTGGCGCGCATCCTGGCCGATCCGCGGCGGCTCGATCGCTACATCGCCACCACGCAGGTGGGCATCTCGGCCGCGAGCCTCGGCCTGGGCATGTACGGCGAGCGCGTACTGGCCGAACACATCGAAGTGTGGCTCGCCCCGCTCGACACGATGGGCTGGGTCGCGAGCCATGCCCTCGCCAGCGGTATTGCGGTGGGCTTCCTCACCTACATCCACATCGTGATCGGCGAGATGGTCCCGAAGGGGCTCGCGCTGCAGTCGGCGCTGCGCACGTCGCTGTACGTCTCGCCGATCATCGAAGCGCTCGAACTCGCGCTCTTGCCGCTGGTGTGGGTGCTCAACGCCGCGGGCAACGGGCTGCTGGCGTTGATTGGCATCAAGCGCACCGAGAACGAGGCCGAGCGCTATCACACCAGCGAGGAGCTGCAGTTCATCATCAAGGAGAGCCACGAGAGCGGGCTGCTGCGCGGCGAATCGGGGCGCATCCTGCGCGAGTTGTTCGAGTTCGGCAACCTGACCGCGGGCGAGGTGATGGTGCCACGCGTCCGCCTGGTCGGGATTCCCGCCGGGACGTCGATCGACGCGGTGCAGGAGATCATCCGCATCGCGCCGCACACGCGGTACCCGGTCTATACCGGGGACCTCGATCACATTGCCGGCAGCGTCCACATCAAGGCGCTGCTCCGCGACATCGTGGCCGGCACGCCGCCCACCACGCGCGACGCGCAGCCGCTGCCGCACGTGCCCACCACCACGCCGCTCGACGCGGTGCTCGCGGTGATGCGCCGGGCGCGCGCCCACATGGCAGTGGTGATGGACGAGCACGGCGGCACCGCCGGTGTGGTGACGATTGGCGATCTGTTCCAAGAGGTCGTCGGCGACATCGACGAAGACCGCGGGCGCCCGCCGATTGCCCGCGACGACCTCGGCCGGGTGGTCGTGCGCGGCACCGTGCGCCTGAAAAGCGCCGGCGACGCCCTCGGCCTGACGCTGGAACACCCCGACGTCCAGTCCGTGAGCGGACTGGTGCTCGCCTTGCTGGAGCGTCCCGCCGTCGTGGGTGACGTGGTCACATGGAGCCACGTCCGCATCGAGGTCACCGCCGTCGCCGGCCGCGGCGTCGCCGAAGCAGCAATGACCAAGCTGCCCTCCCCCCCCAAGGATTACAAGGAGTAGGCTGACCCACCAGACCGACCTGACCTACCTGCCCTACCGGCCAGTCCAACGCGGCGACAGACCGCGTGCGAGCTCAGCCATTTTGCCACCACGATCGAGCGGCGTTCGATGGCGCCTCGTCGATCGTTCTGGGTATCATCGAGCCGCCGTGTCACAGCCCAAGGTCTTCATCAGCTATCGCCGCAGCGATTCGCAGGCCCAGACCGGCCGGCTGTACGACCGTCTCAATCGCGCGTTCCCGGGCATGTTCTTCCGCGACGTCAGCGAGATTGGCGTCGGCGTGGATTTCGTCGCCCACGTCGAGCGCGCCGTGGGCGCGAGCGTCGCGCTCATCGCCGTGATCGGCCCTGACTGGACGAAGGCGGCCGACGAGCGGGGCCGCCGCCTCGACGATACCAACGACTTCGTGCGTGTCGAGATCCGCACCGCGCTGGCGCGAAAGATCCGCATCATTCCAGTTCTCGTCGGCGACGCGGAGATGGTCAGCGAGGACGAGTTGCCCGAGGATCTGCGTCCGTTCAGCCGCTGGAACGCGATCCGTATCGTCGAGGACTACTACGACGAGGCGATCGACAAGCTGGTGCGCAGCCTGGTGCCGGAGCTCGGCGAACCGGCCTCCAAGGACAATGCGCCACAGGCCGACGCCAAGACTCGATCGCTGCGCGGCGAGGCCGAGGCGGCGATCGGCGTCGAGGATTGGTTCGGCGCGATCCAGGCGTTGCAGGCGGCGCTGTCGCTCGAGCCCAACAACTTCGAGATCAGCGCCCGCCTGAAGTGGGCCAACGAACAGCGCAAGCTGAGCGGTCTCTTCACCGAGGGGCAGGAGCTCTACGACCGCGGCAAGAAGGCCGCCGCGCTACAGAAGTTCCGGCAGGTGCGCGTGGCCGGCGGCAACTACCGTGGCGTGAACGAGCTGATGGCGCAGCTCGAGCGCGAGGTGTCGTCCGAGTCCACACGCTCCACCGTGCGGCGTTGGACCTTCGGCACCCTGGCCGCCATCGCCGCCGTGTTCGCGGTGGTCGTGGCGCTGGTCGTGATGCAGATCCGGAGCGAGTTCAAGAGCTCGGAGGACTCGACCACCACCAGCAGCTCGATCGTTCCCGCCGTGGACCCCAAGACGGAACCGCCCGCCCCGCGGCCCGCGGAGCGCGTCTCCGACGTGGCCAGGACCGCGCGGGAGCCGGAGCCGGAGCCGGCGCCGCCCGCGCGCACCGGCACCGGATTCACGCCCGTCGGCCGCTACCGGGCCGTGCAGCACGACAACCAGCAGATGGCGTTCGACCTGGCGCTCAACCCGGACTCGACGTTCCACGTGCAGGCCGGCAACGGCATCTACAACCTGCCGCTCAGCGGCGGATCGTTTGCCTACAACCCGGCCTCTGGCGTCCTGCAGCTCTCGGGGATCAACATCCAGGGCGGCTTGTTCAGCGAGCCGTTGCAGGTGTACGAAGCGCACGAGGGGCATTTCCACGCGGTGTACGCGGGGCTGCGCTGGGATCTCTTCCCTGAATAGCTGCGCAGGGCGCGGCTTCAGCCGCGCCGGGCTTCGGCCGCCCCGGGCAGGCGGGCCTCAAGGCCCGCCCTACGTCCGAATCTCCCGTTCGAAAACGTCGCCGAAGTGCCCCGCGATTCGGTCTTCGACTTCCTCGACCTCAATCGATCGCTCGGTCGCCTTCTCCAGAGACGTCACGCCGCGGTCGGCGATGCCGCACGGGACGATCAGCTGGAAGTGATCCAGCCGCGTCGAGACGTTGAACGCAAAGCCGTGGCTGGTGATCCAGCGCGAGATGCGGACGCCGATGGCGCCGATCTTGTCGGCGCCGATCCACGCGCCGGTCAGCCCCTTGATGCGCCCGGCCTCCAGCCCGTAATCGGCGCAGGTGCGGATCATCACCTCTTCGAGATCGCGCACGTAGCGGTGCACGTCCTGGCGATCGGGCCGCAAATCGACGATCGGATAACCCACGACCTGGCCCGGGCCGTGGTAGGTGACGTCGCCGCCGCGCCCGGTTTCCTCCACCGAGATGCCCAGCCCGGCGAGCCGCCCGGGCGTGGCGACGACGTTGGCGCGTCCGCCGTCGCCCTTGACGCCGACCGTGATCACCGGCGGATGCTGCAAGAGAAGCAGGAGGTCGCCGACGCGGTCCGCTCGCCGCTCCTCGACGAGCGCGCGCTGTATCGCCAGCGCCTCGGGATAGCTCACCGTCCCGAGCCGTCGCACCTGGAGGACGCGTCGGGCCACGGCCGGGCTCATCGCGTCAGAGCTCCGCGGGATCGAACTGCTCGAGACGGCGTTTCAGGTCGGCCATGAACTGGTCGGCCGCGAACCCATCGATCAGGCGGTGGTCGAAGCCGAGCGTGAGGTAGGCCATGGTGCGGATGACGAGCTCGTCGTTCACCACCACTGGCCGCTTCTCCACGGCGCCGACGCCCATGATCGCCACCTGCGGCTGGTTGATGATCGGCAAGCCGAACTGTGCTCCCAGCTGCCCCGGGTTGGTGATGGTGAACGTGCCGGCGTGCACGTCCTCGGGCTTGAGCTGCTTGGCGCGCGCGCGTTCGGCCAGATCCACGATCGCCTTGCTCAGATCGACCGCGCTGAGCGTGTCCGCGCGCTTCACGACCGGCACGATCAGCCCGCCGTCGAGTGCGACCGCGACGCCGAGGTTGATGTCCTTCTTGTAGACGATCGTGTCGCCGTCGAGCGCGGCGTTCAGTACCGGGTAGGCGCGCAGCGACTCGCAGCACGCCCGGGCGATGAACGTCATATAGGTGAGCCGGGCCCCGGCGCGCTCGAACTCCGCTTTTTTCTGCCGGCGGATGCCGTCGACCGTGGTGAAGTCCACGTGGAAGACCGTGTGCACGTGGGCCGACGTGCGCCGGCTCAACACCATGTGGTCCGCGATCTTGCGCCGCATCACCGACAGCGGCTTCACTTCGATGCTCTCGCCCGGCTGGTACGCGGGAATACGCGGCGCCGGTGCGCCACCGGGCTTCGCCGTGGACGGCGACTCCGTCCGCTCGATGTAGCCGAGGATGTCGCGCTTGGTCACCCGGCCGGCGATGCCGGATCCCGTGAGGGCTTCGATGTCGATGTTGTAGTCGTCCGCGATGCGCCGCACCACGGGCGACGACTTGCGGCGGCGCAAGTCGTCGAGGGTGGTGCCGCGCCGCGCCGCCGGCCCGTTCGCACGGGGATAGGGCGAGGGCTGCGCAGGAGCCGCAGTGGTTTCGGTGCCGCGGACGACAACCGAACGATCCGCCCCGCGCGACGGCGTCGTGGCACCAGGCGGAGCCGCCGGGGCCGCGGGTGCAGCCGCGGCGGTCTCGCCACCGGCAACCGCTTCGCCGGCCGGGACGGCCTCCCCAGCAGCGCCGATGAGGCCGACGACGCTCTCCACCGGAACCGTCTCGCCCTCGTTGACGCGGATCTGGAGCAGCACCCCAGCCGCGGGCGACGGGATCTCCGCGTCCACCTTGTCGGTGGAGATCTCGAACAACGGCTCGTCGCGATCGACCGCGTCGCCGACCTTCTTGATCCAGCGGACGATCGTGCCTTCCGCGATCGACTCCCCCATCTGGGGCATGACGATGGGCGTGGGCATGGTCAGAAGGCTTCGGGCTCAGGGCTCAAGGCGTGGTTGCTCACTAAGAACACTTGGACAGTACGCGTATCAAACCCGGCCCGCCACGGCCAGGACCAGAGCTCTTCGCAAGCGTACTCTCTTGTGCGTCAGCCGCTCCATGCCTTGAGCCCTGAGCCCTGAGCCGTCCACCTACAGATGTATCGCCGCCCCATGCGTGGCATGGGCGGCTTCCGCAACCGCCTCCGAGAACGTCGGATGCGCATGGATGGTCTTGATCAGCTCCTCCACGGTGCACTCGAGCCGGAGGGCCAGCACGGCCTCGGCGACGAGCTCGGTGGAGCGCGGGCCGATCATGTGCACGCCCAGCACTTCGTCGTAGCGCTTGTCGGCGACGATCTTCACGAAGCCCTCGGACTCGCCCGCCATCTTCGCGCGGCCCAGCACCCCGAACGGGAACGTGCCCACCTGCACGTCGTAGCCGCGCTTCTTCGCCTCGGCCTCGGTGAGCCCGACGCTGCCGATCTCGGGGTCGCAGTAGGTGCAGCCGGGCACATGGTCGAAGTTGAGCGGCTTGACCTCGTGACCGGCGATGCGCTCGGCTACCAGGATGCCCTCGGCCGACGAGACGTGCGCGAGCTGGGGATGGACGCCATCGCCGAGGGTCACCACGTCGCCGATCGCCGAGATGTTGGGGACGGACGTGCGATAGAGCTCGTCCACCTTGACGTAGCCGCGCTCCAGGGTCAGCCCGACGTCTTCGGCGCCCAGCCCGGTGGTCACGGGCCCGCGTCCGGTCGCCACCAGCAGGAGCTCGGCCGAGAGCGACTTCGTCTCCCCCTCCGGTGTCTGCGCCTCGATGTCCACGCCCTTGGCGCCGGCCACGGCCTTGGTCACCTTGGTCCCGGTCATGACGGTGATGCCCTGCTTCTTGAACGACTTCTCGAGCTCGGCGGAGACGGCCTCGTCCTCCACCGGCACCAGCCGCGGCAGCAGCTCGATGATCGTGACGGCGCTGCCGAAGCGGCGGTAGATCGAGGCGAACTCCACGCCCACGGCGCCGCTGCCCATGATCACGATCGACTTCGGCACCGCCTTGAGGTGGATGGCCTCGTCGCTGGTGATGATCCGCGTGCGATCGATCTCGATGCCGGGCACGCTGCGCGCGTACGAACCGGTGGCGACGATGATCTCGGCGGCCTGCAGCTCCTGCGCGTCGCCCTCGGTGACGACCACCTTCCCCTTGCCGGCCAGGCGCGCGGTGCCCTTGATCCAGTCGATCTTGTTCTTCTTGAACAGGTATTCGATGCCCTTGGTCAGCCCGCCGACGATCTTGTCCTTGCGGGTCTGCACCTGGCTCATGTCGATGGACGGCGTCCCCGCGGGGAGAGTGACGCCCCACTCCTTGGCGCTCTGAATCACCTTCAGCGCGTGGGCGTGTTCGAGCAGCGCCTTGGTGGGAATGCAGCCCCAGATCAGGCAGGTGCCGCCGAGCGCCTTCTGCTTCTCGACGACGGCCACCTTCTTTCCGAGCTGCGAGGCGCGGATCGCGGCCACGTAGCCGCCGGTTCCCGCGCCAATCACTACGACATCGTATGCGTTCGCCAAGCAGTGTCCTCGCCTTGGGACGTTAGTCGGGGCAAATCAGTAGTGTCAAGGATTGCGCGCGCGTGGCCGGGCGCCCGTGCGCAGCCGGGCGCCGGCGCGGAGCGCGGGCAAAAGACACTGCCGGTATACTCGGCCGCATGGCCGAGCTCCGCAAGACGGTGCTCGTCGTGGACAGCGACGAGGCGAGCCGCGAAGGATTGAGCGGCGCGCTCCGTCGCGACCACCGGGTGCTGCGCACCGCCACCGGCGAGAGCGCCCTCCACATGGCCGAGCGCGAGGGCGTGGACGTGATGCTCCTCGACGTCACCCTGCCCGGCATCAGCGCCATCGACGTCCTGAAGATCGTCAAGGAGAACTACCCGCACGTCGCGGTGGTGGTCACGTCGCCGGTGGAAGAGCTCGCCGTCGCCATCGAGGCGATGCGCCACGGCGCCTTCCACTACATGGCGAAGAACGCGGGCGACGACGCCGTCCGCACGCTGGTGGCCAGCGCCTGCGAACGCCAGGATCAGAACCGCAGCTTCCTGCGGCTCAGCGCCGAGCTCGCCGAACAGGGCGAGCGCGAGTTCGTCGTCGGCGCCAGCCGGGCCACGCGCGAGATCGTCGATCTGGTGCAGCGCATCGCCCGGCGGCCCGCCACGGTGCTGGTGCTCGGCGAGAGCGGCACGGGCAAGGAGCTGCTGGCGCGTCTCATCCACCGCCAGGCCGGCGACCCGGGCGCGCCGTTCATCGCGGTCAACCTCGCGGCGATTCCCGAGAACCTGGTCGAGAGCACGCTGTTCGGCCACGAGAAAGGGGCGTTCACCGGCGCGATCAAGCAGCAGATCGGCAAGTTCGAGCTGGCGTCGGGCGGCACGCTGTTCCTCGACGAGGTCGGCGACCTGCGGATGGATCTGCAGGCGAGCCTGCTGCGCGCGATCCAGGAAGGCGAGATCGAGCGCGTCGGCGGCACCCACCCGATCAAGACCAGCTTCCGGTTGATTGCCGCCACCAACGTCGATCTCGACAAGGCGGTACGGGAGAACCGGTTCCGCGATGATCTCTACTTCCGCCTCAACATCATTCCGATTCGCATGCCGGCGCTGCGCGATCGCATCGAGGATCTGCCCGAGCTCGCGAACTTTTTCCTGCGGCGTTACAACGTGAGCTATCGCCGCAACGTGCAGGGGATTGCCGAGTCGACCCTGAAAATCCTCTCGGCGCACTGGTGGCCGGGCAACATCCGCGAGCTCGAGAACCTGATCGCGCGCCTCGTGGCGGTGACCGAGAAGGAGTGGATCACCGACGAGGATCTACACTACGACTTCCTCGTAAACCCCGGCGCCTCCACGGCGCCGACCGGCGGCAACGTCTTCGATCAGGCGGTGGACGCCTTCGCGCGCAACTACCTGATCCGCGCGCTCGAGACCAACGGCTGGAACACCACCGCCACCGCCAAGGCGCTGGGCATGCCGCTCAGCACGCTGAAATTCAAGATGACGAAGCTCGAGGTGCAGGAGATCAAGCGCTTCATCCGCGGCGGCACGGCACCGCCCGACCCGCGGCCGCCGGTACAAAAGAAACCCGGCGCGCACAGCGGCGCCGGGTCCAAAGGGGGGTACCGTCGCGGCTAATCGCGGCCGCACGCGTTGAACCGGGGAGAACGACGCCGGCCTACTTCTTGGGAAGAACGGTGTCCTTCAACTGCTTGGCAATGCGCGCCTTCACGACCGTCTTGGCCGGGATCTTGATGGCCTCACCGGTCGCCGGGTTGCGACCCATGCGCGCCTTGCGCTTCTGGACCACGAGCTTCACCATGCCCGGCAGCACGAACTCGCCGGACCGCTTCAGCTCTTTCTCCGCGAGCGCGGTCAACTCGTCGAAGTACTCGCGTGCCTGCGTGCGCTTCATTTCGAAGCGGTCGGCAAAGTGCGAGAACAGCTCGGATTTGCCCATGCGTCGGGCCTCTGCCATTGCGTCCCCCCAATCCCTGATGCGCGCATCCGTTAGCCCGTGCAGTGGCGCGCGCGTCGCACTGCCGCGGAAAACCTAAGAAAAACGGACCCCATGCTATCGTGCGCCCGATCACGTGTCAACGAATCGGGGCCGGTAAACCAGTAAAAACGCGCCAAAATGCTAAAATTTCCGGCGCATGTCAAGCACGGCCAGTCTCGAGACCTTTCCCAGCCCACGGCCCGAGCGCGAGTTCGAGATCACGATCAGCTGCCCTGAGTTCACGTCGGTGTGCCCGATGAGCGGCCTGCCCGACTTCGGGGAGATCCGCATCACCTACGTGCCGGCGGATCGCTGCATCGAGCTGAAATCGTTGAAGTACTACATGGTGGGCTTCCGCAACCAGGGGATCTTCTACGAGGCGGCGACCAACCAGATCCTCGACGACCTGGTGAAGGCGTGCAGCCCCCGCCGCATGACCGTGGTGGGTGATTTCACGGTACGCGGCGGCATCAAAACCGTCGTCACGGCCACTTACGACTCTCAGACGTAGGGGCCGCCTTTCAGGCGGCCCTGGGCCGGCTCAAGCCTACGTACGTTGCTTCAAGACCAATCGATGAATCGCCTGCGCGACGCCCGCCTCGTCCTGCCCTCCGGTCTGATGAAATCCCCGCACCTTCAGCGGCTCGACGGCGTTTGCCATCACCACCGGCGTGCCGGCGAACTCGAGCATCTCGACGTCATTGAAGTTGTCGCCGATGGCCATCACCGCTTCGCGGCCGAGGCCGAGGGCTGCGGCACAGCTGGCCAGCGCGTGCCCCTTGGTGGCGATGGGGCTGGTGATGTCGACCAGCGAGAAGTCGCGATCCACGTACTCGGTGAGCGACACGTTCACCTCGTGCCCCTGCGCGCGGATCGCGCCGGCCAGTTCGCGCATCGCCTCGAAGCCGCCGTTGAACATCACCTGGATCGGATCCTCGACGAGCGCGTCCTCGAGCGGCACGCTGCGCGCGATGAGCGCCTTGTTGCGCGCCCAGTAGCCCTTGCGGCCAGGGTGGGTCCAGTCCATGGTCTCGAAGACGATCTGCCCATGCACGTCGCGATCGAAGACGAGCGCCGTGGCGGCCCGGTGCCCGGCGTTGGCGTCGAGCACCGTGCGGGCCACATTTTTGTCGAGCAGCCGCCGGACCCTCGTGGCCCCATCCATGCCCCGCTCGACGGCGCCGTTGCTGACGATCAGGGTGAGGCTTTCCGGCAGCCCCTCGGCGACCGGCCGCGCGAACGGGTAGCTGCGGCCGGTGACGAGCGCCACGTGCACCCCGGCCGCCACGGCAGCGTGAATGGCGGCGCGGTTGGCCGGGGGAAACCGGCCCGCGGAGTCGAGCAGCGTGCCGTCGACGTCAATGCCGATAAGCTGGATCATCAGGGGTCTTCGCCTCAGGCTTCAGGCTTCGGGCTTCAGGTAAGCACTTGCAACGGGCCTGAAGCCAGCCGAAGCCCGAGGCCCGAAGCCCGAAGCCTTCGTGGATTAGCATAGGAAGTTACAGGAAATCGCGGAATGACACTGGATCGGTTCTCGGGAATCAACGCCGGATACGTTCTCGAGCTGTACGAAAAATACCGGCACGACCCCCAGTCGGTAGACCCGGCGACCCGTGAGGTCTTCGAGTCGTGGACCCCCGCCGACGCCACGGGACAGGCGGCGGCCGACGCGCCGGCCGCCGCGTCGCCCTCGGAGCTGCACGTCATCGTCGGCACCGCCAACCTCGCGGAGTCGATCCGCCGCTTCGGCCATCTGGCAGCCAAGCTCGATCCGCTGGGTTCCGCGCAGATTGGCGACTCGACGCTGCTACCGAAGACCCACGGCATCACCGACGACGACTTGAAGCGCCTGCCAGCCTCGCTCGTCGGCGGTCCGCCGGCCGAGAGTTCATCGAACGCCTACGAGGCCATCGAGAAGCTGCGGCGCGTCTACTGTTCCACCACTGGATTCGACATCGCCCATCTCTTCGTGCCCGAGGAGCGCGCGTGGATGCGCGAGGCCGCCGAGTCCGGGCGCTACCTGCCGCTGATGGACCGCGAGAGCAGCGAAGCGCTGCTCGACCGCCTCACCCAAGTGGAAGTGTTCGAGCGCTTCCTGCAGCGAACCTTCACTGGCAAGACGCGCTTCTCGATCGAAGGCCTCGACATGCTGATCCCCGTCCTCGACGAGGTCATGGTCGGGGCGGCGGGCACCGGCACGCGCCATCTGATGCTCGGCATGGCGCACCGCGGCCGGCTCAACGTGCTGGCGCACATCCTGCAGAAGCCGTATGCGCACATCCTGGCGGAATTCAAGGATCCGATCACCCGGCAGATACTGCGGATGGATCTCGGCTGGATGGGCGACGTGAAGTACCACGCCGGCGCCACCACCGCCTCGCCAGAGGGACACATGTGGGTGTCGATGGCGCCCAACCCCAGTCATCTCGAAGCGGTGAACCCGGTCGTCGCCGGCATGGCCCGCGCCGCGGGCACGCTGGCCGGGCGCGCCGGCGCACCGATCTTCGACGGCACGATGACGCTGCCAGTGCTGATCCACGGCGACGCCGCGTTCCCCGGCCAGGGCATCGTGGCCGAAACGCTCAACCTGTCGCGGCTCGACGGCTACCACACCGACGGCACCATCCACATCATCGCCAACAACCAGCTCGGCTTCACCGCCACGCCCGGTGAGTCGTACAGCACCAGCTACGCCAGCGGCCTCGCGCGCGGGTTCAAGATCCCGATCGTCCACGTGAACGCCGACGATCCGGCCGCCTGTCTCGAGGCGGCGCGGCTGGCGTGGGAATACCGGGCGCGGTTCCGCAAGGATTTCCTGATCGATCTGGTCGGCTATCGGCGCCACGGCCACAACGAAGGCGACGAGCCGGCGTTCACGCAGCCGATGATGTATCGCGCCATCAGCGCGCACCCGACGGTGCGCGAGCTCTTCGCCACGTCGCTCGTCAAGCGCGGCATCCTGCCACAGGACACCGTGGACGCGCTGCTGAAGAACCACTACACGGTGCTCGAACAAACGCTGGCATCGCTCCAGCCCGAGCAGGATTTCGTGCCGCCGATTCCCACGCCGGCGGCGCCCGGCCTCGCGGCGAAGACGCAGACGGGTGTCTCGATCGAGCTGCTGCGCGATCTGAACGAATCGCTGCTCGCGACGCCCGCGGGGTTCACGGTCCACAAGAAGCTCGAACGCGGGCGCGACCGCAAACGCGCGATGCTGGCCAGCCCGAACGAGCGCACCGTGGACTGGGCCGGCGCCGAGGAACTGGCGCTCGCCAGCATCCTGGCCGAGGGCACGCCGATCCGCCTCACCGGCGAGGACGTGCAGCGTGGCACGTTCAGCCATCGGCACGCGGTGCTGCACGACGCGAACATGGGCATCGAGCACGTGCCCCTCCAGCAGCTGCCGCAGGCGCGGGCCTCGTTCGAGATCCACAACAGCCCGCTTACCGAGGCGGCGACCATCGGCTTCGAGTTCGGCTACAACATGCAGGAGCCGCGGCACCTGGTGCTCTGGGAGGCCCAGTACGGCGACTTCATCAACGGCGCGCAGATCGTCCTCGACCAGTTTCTGACCTCGGGCCGCGCCAAGTGGGGGTTGAAACCATCGATGGTGCTGCTGCTGCCGCACGGCTACGAGGGCCAGGGGCCCGAGCACTCGAGCGCGCGCCCCGAGCGCTTCCTGCAGGCGGCGGCCGACATCAACCTGCGGCTGGTCAACTGCACGACCGCGGCGCAGTACTTCCACGTGCTGCGGCGCCAGGCGGCGCTGCTCGAGCGGGATCCGCTCCCGCTCATCATCCTCACGCCGAAGAGCCTGCTGCGCCACCCGGCCGTGGCGTCGACGCCGCAGGAGCTCACCGAGGGGCACTTCCGCTCGGTGCTCGATGACGCCGAGGCGCTGACCCGCGCGAAGAGCGTGAAGCGGCTGGTGCTGTGCAGCGGCAAGGTCTCCGTGGATGTCGTCGGCCACGAGAAGCGCGCCGCGGCCACGCAAGTGGCAATCTGCCGCGTCGAGCAGCTCTACCCGTTCCCCAACGTGGCGCTGCGCGAGGTGCTCGAGCACTACCCCTCGCTCAACGAAGTGGTGTGGCTGCAGGAAGAGCCGTCGAATATGGGCGCATGGGAGTTCATGCGGCCGCGGCTCGAGGACCTGCTCGCCGACCGCTGCCCGCTGCGCTACATCGGCCGCGCCCGCAACTCGAGCCCGTCGGAAGGCTCGTCGGCCTGGCACCAGGTCAACCAGAAGGCGCTCGTCGAGCTGGCCTTCGATCTCGAGGCTGACGCGCTTTCCCCGTCGGTCGTGTGGTCGAAGCCGGTGCGGACCCTGGCCACCGCGACCGCCAAGAAGTAGCGGGCTCCGCCTGAGGTCGACGAGCATGGAAGCTGCGCCCCGCTAGTACAGTGTCTGATTGTCCGCCCTCGGGGCGGGCGTCGAACGCCACCGCGCCTGTGTGCGGGAAGGCTGGAGAGTCATGTCCAACATCGTTGTTCCGGAGCTCGGCGAATCGGTGGTCGAGGCGCGCATCGCGCGCTGGCTGAAGAAGGCCGGCGACCGCGTCGAAGTCGGCGAGCCCGTCGTGGAGCTCGAGACCGAGAAGATCGACCTCGAGGTGAGCGCGGAAAAGGGCGGCGTCATCAAGAGCATCGCGCGGCAGGAAGGCGAGGACGTCAAGATCGGTGAACTGCTGGCCGTGGTGGACGAGAGCGCCGCGCCCGCGGCCGCGACGGCCGAGTCCAAGGGTGCACCAGAGCCCAAAGCCGCGCCCGACGCCAAATCCGCGGTCCCCACGTCCAACGGATCGGCAAGTGGTGCTCCGGCCGACGACGCGCGCGCCACGCCAACGGCCCGGCGGGTGGCGAAAGATCACGACGTGAACCTCGGCGCGGTGCAGGGTTCGGGCACCGGCGGCCGGGTGATGAAGCAGGACGTCCAGGCGGCGCTGGCCACTCCCGCGGCCGACAAGCCCGCGGCCCGGACGGCGGCTGCGCCCGCCCCGAGTGCGGCGCCTGCGGCGGCGCGGCCCGCCGCAGCGAAACCTGCGGGCGTGCCTGCCGGCAGCCGCGGCGAAACGCGCGTGCGGATGACCAAGCGGCGCGAGACGATCGCGCGCCGCCTCGTCGAGGCCCAGCACAACGCCGCCATGCTCACCACGTTCAACGAGGTGGACATGACGGCGATCATGGCGCTCCGCGAGCGCCAGAAGGAATCGTTCAAGAAGCGCTACGGCATCAACCTCGGCATCGCGTCGTTCTTCGTGAAGGCGGCGGTGGCCGCGCTCAAGGCGTTCCCGCAGCTCAATGCCGAAATCCAGGGCACCGAGATCGTCTACAAGCCCTACTACGACATCGGCATGGCGGTGGGCGCCGAAGGCGGGCTGGTGGTGCCGGTGCTGCGCAACGCCGAAACGATGGCGTTTGCCGCAGTGGAGACGGCGATCCGCGAGTACGCGAAGAAGGCGTCCGACGGCACCCTCACTCTGGAGGATCTGGCGGGCGGCACCTTCACCATCACCAACGGCGGCGTTTTCGGCTCGCTGCTCAGCACGCCGATCCTGAACCCGCCGCAGGTGGGCATCCTCGGCCTGCACAAGATTCAGGACCGCGCGGTCGTTGTCGGCGGACAGGTCGTGATCCGGCCGATGATGTACGTCGCCTTGTCATACGATCATCGCATCGTGGATGGCCGCGAAGCCGTGCAGTTCCTGGTGAAGATCAAGGAGTTCATCGAAGACCCGGGCCACCTGCTGCTCGAGAGCTAGCGAGGCTCCGCCTCAGAGAGCGTCCAGGCTCTGCCTCGCTAGGAAGGTGTCTAATTGCCCGCCCTCCGGGCGGGCGGAAGTGGTTCTCTGCCGAAGCATATGCGCACATCGATCCGCCCCGTCGTCGCGATCGCCCTTGCCATCGCCGCCCTGTGGAACCCGCGCGCCGCCGCCGCGCAGGCCGGCGATCTGGCGGCGCCGCCCGATCTCACCTCGCCGCCGTCCGACGCCGCGAAGAGCGCCTCCGGCCTCATCTCCAAAGTGGTGCGCCCGGGCACGAACAGCGAGAAGCCGGCCGCGACCGACGTCGTGACGGTCAACTACACCGGCTGGTCGAGCGACGGGACGATGTTCGACAGCTCGGTGGCGCGCGGCAATCCGTCCACGTTCAGCCTGAACCGGGTCATGGCCGGCTGGCGCGAATGCGTGCAGCTGATGGTCGTGGGCGAAAAGCGGCGGTGCTGGGTGCCGCAGGATCTGGCCTACAAGGGTCAGGCCGGACGTCCGGCGGGCACCGTGGTGTTCGACATCGACCTCCTGGACACGCGGCCCTCGCCAACGATTCCCCCGCCCGACGTGGCCAAGGCGCCCGACGACGCCAGGCGCACCGCCTCCGGGCTCGCGTACAAGGTGCTCCGGCCGGGTACCGGCGTCCGGCACCCCGACGGGCTGCGCGAGGTGACGGTCCATTACACGGGCTGGACGACCGACGGCAAGATGTTCGACAGCTCGATCCCCCGCGGCGCGCCCACGACCATGCGCCTCGACGACGTGATCCGGGGCTGGACCGAAGGCGTACAGCTCATGGTCGAGGGCGAGCGCACCCGCTTCTGGATCCCGCAGGACCTCGCCTACAAGGGCCAGTCGGGATCGCCTCGCGGCATGCTCGTGTTCGACATCGAGCTGGTACGAATCGAGTAGTAATTCGTAGGGCCGGGTCTTCAGACCCGGCCGACAGCTACGGAAAGTGGCTGGCCTTCACCTGGGCCGCCGCCGCTTTCCGTCCCAGGGCCGCGAGCGCCTTCATGTTGCCGGGCTGGTCCATCTGCGCGAGCGCGTCCAGTTCGCCTTGCGCCCGCACCTCGGCAAGCTCGTTCTTCATCCACGCGGCGTCGTAGTGCACGTTGTAGCGCAGATAAGCGAGCAGCGGCTGCCCGGCCAGGAACTCCCCGGCGAGATCCAGGATCTGTCCGTTGATTCGCCGCGCCGTCGGACTCGCGGACAGCCATTGGAGCGTGGTCTCGACGTCGGTGTTGCAGTCGTCCATGATCGACAGCACCGACCTCGCCGCAAAGGCGCCAGCCGTCGCGCGCCAGCCCTTGGCGACGCCGTACATCCGGCTGCGGAGGCCGGTCCCCACCGCCACCAGCATCAGCTTCTCGGGTCCGGGCTGCCAGTTGAACGCAAAGCCCTTGAGCAGGGCCGCCTTGAGCAACTGAAAAGACGGGTTGTTCGCGGTGGAGATGCCGCCGTCGACGAACAGCCCGTGGTCGGTCTGGAGCTGCCCGGTCAGCGGGTCGAGCCACGATCCAACCACCACGTGCTCCGGCTTGAAGTAGTGGGGAGCCGCGGTGCTGGCACGCACGAGCTGCCATAGCAGCATGTTGGAACTGCCGATCCGCCGCTTGCCAGGGACGGGCGCGAAGTACGGATCCGCCGGGTGGTTGGTAACGGGCCACGGGCTGCCCGTGTCCATGCGCTTGGTCATGATCAGGAGCCCGCACTCGAGCCGCGGCGAGCCCAGGGTGGTGTCGGCGCCGTAGGTCTCCTTCAGCGCCGCCTCGAGCGCGTGGTTGCCGAACTTCGGGACGAAGGCGCCGATGCGGAAGAACGGCTTCTTGAAGATCTTCGCCGCCAGATCCGTATACATGCCCTCGATCGTCGCGACGTCGAGACCGAGCGCGAGACCGCCGGCAATGATCGCCCCGGTGGACGTGCCGCCGATCAGATCGAAGTAGTCCGAGAGCACGAGCCTCGGATCGCCGTAGCGGACGCGCAGGAGCGCCTCGATTGCGGCGAGGTATTGCAGCGTGAGAATACCGCGCACGCCGCCGCCGTCGAGCGACAGGATGCGCTTGGGCGTGACGGTGGGATCGAGGTGTTCCTCGAGCGTCCGGTAACTCGGCATCGGGTCGGTGGCCAGAAGCGGGCTACAGCGGCTTTCTCGCGATCACTTGATGCATCCGGCAGTGCGCGACGAGCGTATCGGGTGACCGGTCCGCTTCGGTCATCCCCGCCACGAGCTCCTCGAGCCTGGCCATCGGGAGCGACCCTTCCGTGACGAGCGTGAGCGCGATGTTGCGCAGCGTCCAGTTCCAGAACCCTTTGTGCTCGCCGGTCAGGTAGTGCGGGTGATAGGCATCCACTTTCACCAGATCGAAGCCTGCCTCCTGCGCCCACGTGTGCGCGCGACGGCCGCCCGAGTAGTCCACGCCGCGCTGACGCCCCCCGGCCAGGCAGATGTCGCGTAGCTCTTCATAAGCCGCCGAGCGCGGCTCGGCGTAGATCGCGCTCACGTCGGCTTCCTCGCACACCATCATGCCCCCCGGCTTCAACGCCGCGTAGATCACCCGCAGCGCGTCCACCGGACGATTCAGGTGCACCAGCAGCCAGCGGCAATACGACATGTCGAGGCTCTGCGGCTCGAGGCCGGGCTCGTAGATGTTGGCGACGCGAAAGCGGGCGCATTCGAGCCGGGCATCGCGCGCCATGGCCTGCGCGACCGCCACCTGCTCCGGGTTCAGATCGATCCCGGTCGCGTCCGCGCCGCGCGCGGCGGCCCAGCGCACGACGTAGCCGAGGCCACAGCCGAACTCGACGAACCGGTGGCCCCCGGTCAGGCCCGCCCGCACCAGCAGCTCCCGGGTCCGCAGGTCGTGAATGTCGCTGATGACTTTCAGCCGATCGTGGTCCGAACGCCCGGCTCCCAGCACGTAACGGTCGCCAATCGTGGACATCGCGTCACTCTACTCCGATTGGCCGCGCGCCAGCCACGACCTGGCACACTGGCGGGCGGCGGACCTCGCCGAACCCGCACCAGACGCCGCGATCCGATCTACCATCCGGCGGCGCCACCGTGCGGCGCGGAGGCTACCTGGATGCGCGCACTGGCAGTCATCGCTTCGCTCGTGATCGCCGCGTCCGCATCCGGTCAGGGACGACCCTCGAGTATCGTCGGCACCCTCACCGACCCTGACGGACGCGCGGTTGCCAGTGCCACGGTTCACGCCCGAGACAGCGCCGGCACCGTGTTCAGAGGGACGACCAACGCTCGCGGTGAATACGTGCTGAACCGCTTGCCCGCTGGCACCTACGCGCTGACGGTTCCCGCCATCGGCTTCAGCCTGAATCGTTTCGAACAGAGAGACATCGCGATCGGCGTGGCGCAGACGTTGCGCGTCGATGTCCGACTCCAGTGGGGATCGAACCTTGGAACCCCCGGCGACGATCAGTCCGTCTTCAACCTGCGGAAGTACGGCACCGACCGGGGGGCGGCGCCCCGGACCCGGGACGGCAAGCCTGACTTCTCTGGAATGTGGATTGGCAACAACGACCCCGATCCGGAGGAACCAGCGCTACTACCCTGGGCGGCGGCAGCGGTCCAGGCACGCATCGCGAACGACACGCGGGACCATCCCTCCGGATTCTGCCTTCCGAGCTTTCCCTATCCGGGGGGCGCCCTGATCTTCGAATTCGTTCAAACCGCCACGCGCCTGGTCACCATCTTCGAGACGGCGCCCACCTATCGGAAGGTTTACCTCGATGGTCGCAGTCATCCCAAGGATCCAAATCCGTCGTGGATGGGACATTCGATCGGCCGATGGGAGCGCGATACGCTGGTGATCGACACCGTCGGCTTCAACGACAGGAGCTGGCTCGAGATCTTTCCGCACACCGAGAGGCTCCACGTGATCGAGCGCTACCGGCGCCCCGACAAAGGGCATCTCGAGGTCGAAGTCACGATCGAGGATCCCGGGGCCTTCGCGAAGCCGTGGGTGCGTCGCAGCACCTGGGACTTCGCTCCCGAGGAAGATGTCTTGGAGTACATCTGCAGCGAGAACAACAAGGCCGCCGAACGCCTGGGGAGTAAATAACCGGCGACGCCCGCGAGAGCGCGCGGGGGCAGCCGCTCACTCCTCGGACATGTAGGGATAGGCGTAGTGGCGCGGGGGGACGAAGTTCTCCTTCACCGTACGCGCGCTGATCCAGCGCATCAAGTTCATCTTCGACCCGGCCTTGTCGTTGGTGCCCGAGCCCCGCGCCCCGCCGAACGGCTGCTGGCCCACCACCGCGCCGGTCGGCTTGTCGTTCACGTAGAAGTTGCCGGCGGCGTTCCGCAGCGCGCTCATGGCGTAACGGATCGCGGCCCGGTCGGTGGCGAAGACAGCCCCGGTGAGCGCATAGGGCGAGGTGCGGTCGATCAGGCTCAGCGTCTCGGCCCACTGCGCATCCTGATAGACATAGGCCGTGACCACCGGTCCGAAGATCTCCTCCGACAGCAGCCGGTAGGCGGGGTTGCGCGTCTCCACCAGGGTCGGCTCCACGAAGAACCCCTTGTCGTCATGCGCGCCCGAGCCCTGGACGAGGGTGGCGTTGCGCCGCGCGTCGTCGATGTAGCCGCTGATGCGGGTGAGCGCCTTGTGGTCGATCACCGCGCCCATGAACGTGCGGAAGTCGGTGACGTCACCTACCTGGATCTCGCGCATCATCGCCACGACCCGGTCGCGCAGCTCGGGCCAGATCGACGCCGGCACGTAGACCCGGCTCGCCGCCGAGCACTTCTGGCCCTGGAACTCGAAGCCGCCGCGGACAATCGCCACGGCCAGCGCCTCGACGTCGGCCGACGCGTGGGCGGCGATGAAGTCCTTGCCGCCGGTCTCGCCCACCAGCCGCGGGTAGTTGCGGTAGCGGCCCATGTTGTTGCCGACCGTTTTCCACATGCCGTTGAACACCGCCGTGCTGCCAGTGAAGTGCACGCCGGCGAGATCCGACGAGGTGAGCGCGATCTCGGAAATGAGCTCGGGGTCGCCGGGCACGAAGTTGATGACGCCCGGCGGCAGGCCGGCCGCCTCGAGCAGCCGCATGATGTAGTAGCTGCTGAAGATTGCCGTCGCCGACGGCTTCCACACCACGGTATTGCCCATGAGCGCCGGTGCGGTCGGGAGGTTGCCGGCGATCGACGTGAAGTTGAACGGCGTAACCGCGAACACGAAGCCCTCGAGGGGCCGGTATTCGAGCGCGTTCCACGTTCCCGAGGGGCTGATCGGCTGCTCCTCGTAGAGCTGCTGCGCGTAATACGGGTTGAATCGCCAGAAGTCGACGAGCTCAGAGGCGGCGTCGATCTCGGCCTGGAACGCCGTCTTCGATTGTCCGAGCATCGTGGCGGCGTTGATGGTGGCGCGCCAGGTCGTGGCGAGCAGTTCCCCGGCGCGGATGAACACCGCCGCGCGCTCGTGCCAGGCCCAGGACGACCATTCCTTCCGCGCCTCGGCCGCGGCAGCAATCGCGCGCAGCACGTGCTCGCTCTCGGCCCCGTGCCAGTCGGCAAGGACGTGGGCGTGGTCGTGCGGCATCACCGCCTCGTGCACGCGGCCGGTACGGATCTCCTCGCCGCCGACGATGAGCGGAATCTCGATGCGCTCGCCCGACATCTCGGCGAGCCGCGCCTTCAGCGCCGCGCGCTCAGGCGAGCCCGGCAGATAGCTCTTGTTGGGATCGTTGACGGGCTGCGGGACACGCGGAATGCCAGCGAAAGAGGCGTAGTCGGCCATAGGGGCGATCTTAGACCGTGGAGGCGGGTAGGGGCGGTAGGGCCAGCGCCTTCGGCGCCGGTGAGGCGGGTAAGAGCTTCTTCCCTCTTCCTAACCACCCCACCCGCCTGACCCGCCTGATCTGCGCGAAGCGCAGGCCCTAGGTCCGCGCGGGTTCGATGTCGACTCTGATGTCGCGCCACTTCTGCTGGCGGAAGCGGACGAAACTGAGCAGGCAGCGCGTCATGTGTCCGAGGACGATGGCGAGCCAGATGTCGTTGGCCTGGAGGCCGCGCGCCGCCTGCAGGATGGTGCAGTAGCCGAGCGGAACGATGACCTGCGACACGATCGAGATGTAGAGCGGGCTCCGCGTGTCGCCGGTGCCCTGCAGGCCGCCGGTGTAGCTGAGCGCGACGGTCACGAACAGGCCCGACACGCTGAGGAACCGCATCAGGTTGGTCGCGAGCGCCACCGCCTGAGGGTCCGACATGCCGAACACGGCGAGCAGGTGTTCAGGAAACAGCCAGAAGATCGCGCCGATGGCCAGCGCGACGCAAAGGCCGATACGCGACGCGACCCGCACGCCGGCCGCCGCTCGATCGGGATTGCCGGCCCCGAGGTTCTGCCCCGCGATCGTCGCCGACGCGCCCATCAGCGCGTTCGACGTCCAGGTGATGAGCGAGAAGAGCTCGGTGTACGCCACGGCGAACGCGGCCTGCGCCGCGGCGCTGTGCTCGAGCGAGCCGATGTAGCGGAGCATGAACACGCCACCGATGTTCATGGCAATGCCCTGGACGCCGGTCGGGAGGCCGAAGCGGAAGAGCGAGCGGATGATGGTGAAATCAGGTTTCAGATCCATCCCGCGCTCGAAGTGGATGACCGAGCCGGGCCGGGTGAGGAACCAGAGGCCGAAGAGCGAGACGGTGGTGCTGCTGGCGATGGTGCCGAACGCGGCGCCCACCGTGCCGAACATGCGGATCAGCACGATGTTGAAGATGATCGTCAGCACCGTCATGGCGATGCCGAGACGCAATGGCGTCTGGGCGTCGCCCGCGGCGCGGAACGCGCCGCTCAGCATGAAGAACATCATCATGCCAAGGATGCCCATGAACATCATCCGGAGGAACGGGAGCGCCTCGGCCTGCACCTCGGGCGCGGCGTTGACCAGCCGCAACAGCGCCGGCGAAGCGAAGTAGCCGATCACCGCCAGGAAGATCGAGAGGAAGACCGCGGTGAGGAACGCCTGATAAACGACGCGATTGACCTTGTCGGGCTGGTTGGCCCCGGCAAAGCGCGACACCAGCACGCCCATCCCGGTGAAGAGCGAGCTGATGAAGACGATGATGACCAGGATGATCTGCCAGCTCACGCCGATGGCGGCGTTGCCGGTGAACCCGACGATGTTGCCGACCATCGCGTGGTCGATGATGCCCTGCAGCCCGGCGATGACGTTCTGCAGCATCGTCGGCCACGCGAGCGTCCACACCGCGGCCCCGATCGGGCCTTCGACGATGGCGCGGTTGAACGTTCGTTGTGGGGCTGGTGCGTCGGCCACGAGCTTCCTGGGTTGAGTGGGCTGGACTGCTACGCTCGCGGCGTAGAGGGTGGTCCGCGACCCGCCGGATTAGCCTGCGAGTTTACTACGCAGCCACAGCTCCGGTCTCTTACCCCGGCTACTCCACGATGGCCTGCTGTACGAGCGTGGCGATGACCTGCCGGTAGTGTGCGCGGATGGCGCCCGGCGTCTGAGCCATGTAGACGACGGCGAGCTCCTCCTGCGGATCGACCCAGAAGAGCGTCCCCTGGGCGCCCGACCAGCGAAAGTCACCTGGCGAGCCCATGATGCCGGCGACGCCGGGGACGCGCCGCACCGCCACGCCGAGACCGAAGCCGTAGCCGTCGATGTGCTCCACCGGGAAATCGTGCAGTTTGGCGGTGTCGACGCCGGGGCCCAGGTGATCCGCGGTCATGTATTCGACGGTCTTGCGGCCCAGCACCCGCGTGCCGTCGAGCGTGCCCCGGTTGAGGAGCATCTGCGCGAACTTGAGATAGTCGAGCGCCGTGGACGTGAGGCAGCCGCCGCCGCACTCGAATTTCCAGGACTGCGTCTGGTCGCGAATCGACTGCGGCTGTCCGGTGACGGGATCGATGGCCAGCGCCCGCGCGATCCGTCCCGACTTCTCCGTCGGC
>Ga0207659_10000529_pt1 | contig 22804 bp, 18 predicted proteins | sample KBSM43metaG_FD_184330 | JGI IMG/M metagenome (GOLD analysis project Ga0207659, IMG submission 184330) | Miscanthus rhizosphere microbial communities from Kellogg Biological Station, Michigan, USA - KBS M4-3 metaG (SPAdes) (version 2) | ecosystem: Host-associated > Plants > Roots > Rhizosphere >...
CGAAACGGTTGAAACCGCCGTCACTATTCCGCTCGAGCAGGCGATCAATGGCGTCGAAGGCATGCAGTACATGACCTCGACCAGCGGCAACGACGGGACGTCGAACATCACGGTGACCTTCGATCTCTCGAGAAGTCTCGACCTCGCGGCCGTCGACGTGCAGAACCGCATCTCGCAGGCTGAAGGCCGGCTGCCCAACGAAGTGAAGCAGATTGGTCTGGCGGTCACGAAAGTATCGACGAACTTCGTCATGGCCGCCGCCGCATATGCCGAGCACGGTGAATACGATCCGTTATTCATCAGCAATTACGTTGATCGGTTCGTCGTCGACGCGATCAAGCGAGTTCCTGGCGTGGGCAACGCGATCGTGTTCGGGATCGGCCGTTACGCGATGCGGTTGTGGGTTGATCCCGACAAGCTGGCCGGCCGCAATATCACTGCCGACGAAGTGGTTGCGGCATTGCGCGAGCAGAACGTTCAAGTGGCCGCGGGCGCGGTCGGCGGCGAGCCCGCGCCAAAGGGCCACACCTTTCAAATCAGCGTACGCGCCGCCGGCCGGCTGAACGATCCGACGCAGTTCGACGACATCATTTTGAAGCGATCGAGCGACGGATCACTGGTCCGCGTTCGTGACGTCGGACGAACCGAACTTGGCGCCGAGAGTTACACGACCGCGTCACGATTCAACGCCCGTGATGCGGTTGGCATCGGTGTGTTGCAACTACCCACTGCGAACTCGCTGCAGGTGTATCGGGACGTCCAGGCCGAACTCGACCGCCTGTCGAAGCGTTTCCCGCCCGGCCTGAAAGTCAGCGTTGCATTCGAAACGACGAGCGTCGTGTCGGAATCGATTCGGGAAGTGGTGACGACGTTGACCGAAGCCATCGGTCTGGTTGTCCTGGTCATGTTTCTGTTCTTGCAAAACTGGCGGACCACGCTGATTCCGGCGATCACCATCCCGGTGTCGCTGATCGGGGCATTTGCGTTCGTCAAGCTCTTTGGCTTTTCGATCAATACGCTCACACTGTTCGGCATCACATTGGCGACCGGCCTGGTCGTAGACGATGCGATTGTCGTCATCGAGAACATCGAACGGCATATTCACGATCGACATCTCGCGAACGCGGATCATGATGCGTCGGTCGATACTCACGAAGCCTCGTCGGAGGCGATGGGAGAAGTGACGAGCGCCGTGATTGCGACCGCGCTGGTGCTCGCGGCCGTGTTCGTACCGGTTGCCTTCTTTCCCGGGACCACAGGTCGGCTTTATCAGCAGTTCGCGATGACCATTGCCGTATCGATGGCGATCTCGGCCTTCAACGCGTTGACGCTGACGCCGGCGTTGTCGGCGCTGTTGCTGAGCGGCACCGACAAACCGAAGGGCGTCTTTTTTCGTGTCGTCAATCGAGTGATCGACGGCGGCACCAATTTTATGGTGGCTGGGCTGCGGACATTGATCCGGGTCCGGGCGATTGTCGTCATCGTCTTTCTGCTGCTGCTCGGCGCGACCTACTGGACCGTGAAGCGCGTGCCCACTGGCTTCGTCCCTGACGAAGACCAGGGCTACGTTCTGGTGCTGATTCAGGCGCCGCCAGGCGCGTCGCTCGACTACACGATGGGCATCATCAAGCAGGCCGAGCAAGTGATGCTGAAGAATCCGGATCTACGCGGGATGTTCGCTGCGGGTGGTTTCGGGTTCACCGGCACGGCACCGAATCAGGGCATCCTGTTCGCGCAGCTCAAGGACTTCAAGGATCGACCCGGTGAAGAACGCTCGGCAAAAGCGGTGGTCGGCCAGCTCTTCGGCGCGTTCAGTCAAATTACCGGCGGGATGGTGATTCCGTTTTTGCCACCGGCGATCAATGGCCTGGGGATCTTCGGTGGTTTCGAGTATCAGCTTCTCGATCAGAGCGGCGGCGCGATTGGCAATCTCGAAGCGACCGCGCAGCAGCTGATTGCACAAGGCAACCAGACCCCGGGGCTAACCGCGCTGTTCACGCAGTTCACCGCGAACGATCCGCAGATTGTCGTCAATATCGATCGCGAGCAGGCGAAGAGCCTGGGTATGTCAATGGGCGACATTACCAACACGATGCAGGTGTTGCTCGGGTCAGCGTATGTGAACGACTTCGATTTCAACGGCCGGTCGTACCGCGTCTACGTGCAAGCGGATCAGCAATTTCGGTCGAATCCATCGGACATCGAAAAGTACAACGTCCGCACGGCAGCCGGGCGCATGGCGCCGCTCAGCAACATCGTGTCAGTCAAAGAGGCGACTGCGCCGAAGTCGATCAGCCATTTCAACTTGTTCCGCGCCGCTACGATCAATGGCTCTGCGGCACCGGGTTACAGCTCGGGCCAGGCGCTGCAAATCATGGGACAGTTGTCGGACCGCGCCTTGCCGCAGGGATTTTCGTACGCGTGGTCGGGAGTGTCGCTCGAGGAAATCAAGGCGGGCAGTCAGTCGGTGGCAATCTTTGGCCTCGGCCTGTTGCTTGTTTATTTGACGCTCGCTGGCCAGTACGAATCGCTGACGTTGCCGTTCATCATCCTGTTGTCCGTACCGCTGGCGATCATGGGCGCACTCCTGGCGCAGGCGGTGCGCGGCTTGATTGACGACGTCTATTGCCAGATCGGGCTCGTCATGCTGATCGGGTTGTCGGCCAAAAACGGCATTCTGATTGTCGAGTTCGCGGAACAACTGCGCGCGCGCGGGATGAGCATCGCCGAAGCCGCGGTCGAGGCCGCACGGATTCGGTTACGTCCGATTCTGATGACATCGCTCGCATTCATTCTCGGCGTGATGCCGCTGGTGTTTGCCAGCGGCGCCGGTCGCGAAGCGCGTCATTCGGTAGGCACGGCTGTCGCCGGCGGCATGATCGCGTCAACATTTCTGAATCTCGCGTTCATTCCGGTTCTCTACGTGGTGGTCAAGAACATTACGGAGCGGCGGCGTGCATAGCCGCCGGGTGCTGGGTGCTGGGTGCTGGGTGCTGGGTGCTGGTGTCGGGTGCGGGGTGCTGGGTGCCGTGCCGGGTGTCGGGTGCGGGGTGCTGGGTGCGCGCGTCGCGGCGCAGGCCCTCACGATTCCTACACCGGTGATCCGCGTGTCGTTTACCGATGCGATTCAGCGCGCGCAGGAGAAGAACCCGACGGTTGCGGCTGCCGCCGCGAGTATTCTCCGCGCCGAGGGCCTGATACGGCAGGCGCGCTCGGCGTCGCAGTTTCAAGTATTTGCGAATGTGACATCGACGACGCTCAATCGAGGCGTGGAATTCGACGGCGCGACCGTGACGCCCCGTAGTCAGCTGACCGCGACGCTGACCGCCGACGTGCCGATTGTCGCGGCCGCGGCCTGGGCGCGGCGCGCGCAGGCGGAGGATACGAAGGCGGTCGCCGAACTGGACGTCGCCGACGTCAAACGACAGATCGCGTTTGCGACCGCCGATGCGTACCTTGCGATCCTGGCGTCGCGCCGCGTCGTCGAGTCGAACACGCTCGCGCGCGATACGGCGAAGGCGCACTTTGATCTGGCAACCGAGCTCGAACAGGGTGGCACCGGCAGCCGCTTGAATGCGCTGCGGGCGCAGCAGCAGTTCTCGGTTGATTCCGGCCTGGTCGAAGTGGCGCAACTGTCTCTATATCGCGCGCAAGAAGCCCTCGGCGTGTTGATCGTCGCCGATGGTCCGGCGGACGCGACCGACGAGCCCGACTTCGCCGCACAGGCTGCGCCGCCGGTCGCGGCGTTCAGCAACACCAATCTGATCCGAACCGATCTCAAGCTGCTGTCGGCCCAACAGCAGGCGGCGGAGCGGATCGTCCGGGACACGACCAAGGAGTGGTATCCGACCCTCGACGCCATTTTTCAGCCGTCGACCACCTATCCCGCCCAGTTCTTCCTGCCGCAGAACAGCTGGCGATTTCTGCTTCAGGCGAACATTCCAATCTTCGACAGTGGCCTGCGGTCGTCCGAACGGACCCAGCGGCAAGCGGATGTCGAGCAGTTCAGTGCGTCGCTGTCGCGCGCGCTGCTCGACGCCAACGCCCAGGTCCGCGCCGCGCGCCAGGCAGTCGCCAGCGGCGAACGCACGCTGGCGCTAGCCAGCGCCGCGTTGGATCAGGCGCAGCAGGTCGTCAACATTACCAATGTCAGTTTTCGCGCCGGCGCCGCAACCAACATCGAGGTGATTGACGCCGAACGCGTCGCCCGTGATAACGGTCTCGCCGTAGCGATCGCTGAGGATCAGCTGCGTCGTGCCCGCCTGGAATTACTCAACGCGCTCGGGCGGTTTCCGTGAGGTCGTGTGCTGTTCCAGCGCATCCGTTTTTACACAGGTCGAAACTGCTTCCTGCACCCATAAACGTACGGCAATATTTCACCCTCGAGGACAGATAACCATCGTCGACTCGTCACAGACGAGCGACAAAGGGTCCCATGCTCAGATTTTTCACCGGCGTTGCTTTTCTCCCTGCTCGTCAACGGTGTCGGCGGTCATATGCGGGATCAATTCGATCGTGAGCAACGAACCGGATAACGCCCCGGTGATGAAGACGCGTCCGGCGACATCGGTCCAATTGTGGAACTAAGCACGATGCTCCGCGCCGTATCTACCTGTTGACAATGGTCTGTCGGGACGCGGCAGGAAACTGGTCGTCGGCGGCGGTGCCAGTTTCCGGACCGAAAGGGCAGTAATCGACGCGCGGATGACGCAGGAAGAGCAGGTTTATCAAAAGCTGGCGGAGCTCGGGATCGCGTACGAGCGGTACGAGCATCCGCCGGTACCGACTGTTGAAGATGCGGAGAAGTACTGGGTCGGCATCGACGCGACGCATTGCAAGAACCTGTTTTTGCGGAATCAGAAGGGGAGCCGGCACTACCTCGTCGTGCTCTTGCACACAAAGAAAGCCGACTTGCGGGCAGTCGCCGATCAGATCGGCGACGGGAAGTTAAGTTTTGCCTCGCCCGAACGTCTTCTGACACATTTGGGCCTTACGCCCGGGTCGGTGTCGCCGTTTGGGCTGATCAACGATCACGCGCATGCGGTCCGCGTCGTGCTAGACCGCGACCTGAAGTCGGCGGCGCGGGTGTCGTTCCATCCCAACATCAACACGCGTACGCTCGTCCTTGCCCGTGCGGATTTCGACAGTTTCCTCGCCGCCTGCGGCAATCCCGTCCAGGACGCGCTGATTTGATCGGGGCCTGTCCCGGGGACAGTCCCCGTGCCTGTCCCCAGGTCTGTCCCTTGGGGCCACCCTAGGGGTCTGTCCCCGGGTCTGGCCCTGGGTCTGGCCCCGGGTCTGTCCCCGGCCTGTCCCCGGGACAGTCCCCCCGTGACCTGGTCTGTCACAGGGGCGTCGTAGACTGGCGCGCATGGGGCAGGAACAGACCGAACATGTGACGGACGAATGGGTTACGTTCCCAGGTGGCGAACTCGAGGGCAAACGACCGAAGTCGCTCTGCCCGACATGTCGCGAGGCGTTGCGGCGCGCGGCGGTAGACGGAGCGGGGTCAAAGAAGGTCCGTGCGAAACCGCTGTGCTTTCAGTGCTACCGGGCCGATCTGCAGCGCGATCGCGCCATCAGGGCGGCCGGCGATCTCAACACCACCTCCGAAACCCGCTTTCAATTCCAGCTGCCATTCGAGCCGCTCAATCGGCCGCGACTCGAGTCGCTGAAAGCGGCGCGTGCGGAATCGCGCGCGGTGCGTCCGCTGTATGTCGATCATCGCCGGCGCGCGCAAATCGCGGCACGCCACGCGCTCGCACAAATTGCCAAGGGCTTGAAGGCGCGCGGCCTCGCGGTACCCGGCAGCAAGGAAGCCGATCGCGCGATGTTTCAAGCAGTCCACGCCGCCGAATTGCAGCTGCCCGAATCGTGGATCCCGTTCGTCGTCGCCCGATGATGACGCACAGGTGAATCGAACGCCGCGCGGCCCTGTACGAGAGTCGACAAAGATGCGATACTGTCCGCACATGCCCGGGACGTTGAGACCACATTGACCATCGGGTTTCTGGTCATCCTCACGATTGGTCTTGCCGTCGGTGCCATCATCGGTTGGCTGAGCGCGCGTCAATCGCAGGTCTCCTTGCAGCGCGCCGCCGAGCGCGCTCAGCACGAGCTCGAAAAAGAACGCGCGGTCCATGCTGAGCGGCTGAAGACCTACCAGGACGCTGAAGCGAAGTTCCGCGATGCGTTCAGTACCCTCAGTAGCGAAGCACTGAAGAGCAACACCGAACAGTTTCTGTCGCTCGCGCAGATGAAGCTCCAGCAGACGCAGAGCGACGCCAACGCCGACGTCGACGCACGCCGCAAATCGATCGAAGATCTCCTCGCGCCAATGGCAAAGACGCTCGAACAGGTTGATCGCGAGCTCAGGGAAAGCGAGCAACGTCGAATCGCGTCGGGCGCGACGCTGATCGAAAAGATTACGGCGCTCGATTCAATGGGACAGGACTTGCGCGGCGAGACGCAGCGGCTGGTCAACGCCCTCAAGCGGCCGGGCGTTCGCGGACGTTGGGGCGAACTCCAGCTGAAACGGGTCGTCGAGCTCGCTGGGATGGTCGAGCACTGCGACTTCGAAGAGCAGCAAACGCTGACCGTCGACGAGCGACGCTACCGCCCCGATGTCATTGTCCGCCTGCCCGGCGGCAAGCACGTCGTGGTCGATGCGAAGGCGCCGCTCGACGCCTACCTGCGCGCGCTCGAGGCGCCGGATGAACCGGCGCGCCAGCTGCTGCTGCAGGATCATGCGCGCCAGGTCCGCACCCATCTGATGCAGCTCGCCGCAAAGAATTACGCCGCGAACATTCAACCGAGCCCCGACTTCGTGGTGATGTTTCTGCCCGGCGAGATGTTTCTCAGTGCCGCGCTCGAGAACGATCCGTCGCTGATCGAGTTCGGCGCCACCGGCAGCGGCAAACGCGTCATACCGGCCAGTCCGACCACGCTGATTGCGCTGCTGCGTGCCGTCGCCTACGGCTGGCAGCAGGAGGCGGTCGCGCGCGATGCGCAGCAGATCGCCGAGTACGGTCGCAAACTGTACGAAGGCATCGGCAAGCTGGCCGAACACTTCGATAGACTGGGAACCCGGTTGCGGAGCAGTCTCGAGGCCTACAATGAAACAGTCGGCTCGCTCGAAGGCAACGTACTGTTGAAAGCTCGCAAGTTCAAAGAACTTCGGGCAGCTGACGCTGACGAGGAAATCCGCCAGCTCGAGCCGATCGACCGTGTGCCGCGCATGTTGCAGGCGCCCGAGCTGACCGATGGCCTTCCATTCCACGATGCCGAAGAAGACGAGGTCGAAAGCAGAGTCCGACGGCGCTAAGCCTTCGCGCGACCACCATTCGGTGTACGTCGTTTTCCTCCGCAATCCCAAGGGCGACGGACAGGCCGGCTATTACGTCGGCATGACCGGCCTCGATCCCGCTCGGCGATTCGAAAACCACAAAGCCGGCGTCAAAGCGGCGCGCGTCGTACGAAAGTTCGGCGAGCGCCTCGTCCCACGTCTGTATCAGCACCTCAACCCGATGCCCTACGCGAAGGCGAAAGCGATGGAAGTGATGCTCGCAGAGAGCCTGCGGAAACGCGGCTTCGTGGTATATGGCGGGCACTGACCGCGTCGCTGCGAATTCGAGCATGATGCAGATCGAACTTCCGCTCTCGAATTTCCATGATCGACGTGATCGGCGAGACTCGAGCAGCCCGGGCGATCCACTGAATCCGTCCGACTCAGCTCCCCTGGTCTTCGTTCGCCACCCGCGAGCCAAGCGCTATGTGATCCGTTTGACCGATGCCGGCATCGTGCGTGTGACGATTCCACGCTGGGGATCAAAGCGCGAGGCGCAGGCGTTTGCGGAGCGAGAACAGCACTGGATCGAAGCGCAACGCCGGCGATGGCGCGAACGCCAAGAGAGACCGCAGGAGCACGAGTGGCCGGAGCGGCAGGAAGGACGGGAGAGCTCTTTACGCGCGCGAGCGAAAACCGAATTGCCGGTGCGTTTGATGGCGCTTGCTGCAACCCACGGCCTCGCCGACCGCATCACGAAGATCAGCGTTCGCAATCAGAAATGGCGATGGGGGAGCTGCTCCCCGAACGGCCACATCTGTCTGAACTGGCGTCTCGTGACGATGGCCGACGACCTGCGTGATTACGTACTGATCCACGAGTTGATGCACTTGCGGCGCATGGACCACTCACCGAGATTCTGGAAGCTCGTGGCGCGGGCGTGTCCCAACTATCAGCAAGCGCGCGCGGCGCTGCGCGCTTATGTCAGTTGCCGCGTTTGAAGACGCGGCTCATATCGAGACCGAACTTGGGGTCGTCCCTCGTCCCCTCGATCTTGATCGGAATCGAGCTGCCGCCGCCCTCGCGGCTGAACAGCGGATCCGCAATCTTCAGCAGCAGCGACTTCCACCCACTGACCGTCTGTGACACCTTCGCGTCGAGCAGCAGGTTCCCTTTGAACGCCAGCACCTCGCGCCTCAGTGCGTAGCTGCCGTCGAGATGAACCTGTGCCCCCGGCACGGCGAACATCAATTTCTTCAGGGTGAGGCCGGCGCCGCCGAGCGCGAACTGTCCCTTGAAGTCGGACGCAACCGTTTCCGGCGACGCAGGCGTGTCGACTTTTCCTCGACTGCGCCGGCTCAACTCGACGATCTTCTTCTGCACCTCGCGGTTCGTGAACGTCGCGCCCGACAGCGTGAACTGTCCGTTCAGCCGCAGTCGGTCGACGACATCGGACTGGCCTGGCGGCAGCACAAACTTCGTCGTCAGCTGCATGGCACCGACCATCGGCGGCGTGTTCTGTTGGACGGCCATCTTCATGATGTCTTCGATGCGGCCTTGCGGAATCGTCACGTCAAGTGACACGGTGCGTCCGCGCGTTCCCGGCGGGCCGTCAAGGACCGCGCCTTTGGCCGTCAGCATCGTCTGAAGGAAACGGGCGTCGATCTGTTCGAGCCGGGTGTCGCCGTTCGTGCCGTCAACAATCGCGTGATACTTGGTGTCGAGCCCGAACGGATGGCCGCCGATCTTGATCAGAAAATCCGGAGTTTTCGTCTCACCATTGACGTCGATGTACTCCAGCGATCCATCGAATGATCCGCGGGACGACAGCGTGCCGGCGATGCCCTCGAAGACGCTCAGGTTTGCGTTGTCAAAGGTGAACTTTCCTGAGAGCGGCGTGCGGCCAGGACTGTCGCTGTTCCATGGGCCGAACCCCCCGTCCGCATAGATTTCGCCGGGTGGAACGGCATTGGTAATCGTGGCGTTGAACGGCATCGCCTGATCCACGCCGACGCGGTGCATCTTCAGCGTATGAATGTCCCAGATTCTCGGTTGTTTGCCGGGCTTACGCGGAATGATGATCAGGCGCGCGTTGTTCGAAACGAGTGTATCGATGACGATGCCGTCTTGCAGCGCCGGGGGGGCGGTTTTCGGCTTGTCCGCACTAGCGCCCGACGTTGCGACTGCCGAACCGGTGTCGTGAAGGCGATGCGGCGTTCGCGGCCTGGCCGCGTGGTCGTCATCGTCGTCGCTGTCCGGCGGGATGCTGATTTCCAGTCCGCGTAGTTCCACGTGCGAGACGCGCTTGCGCCACACGCCGACCAGGTCGGCATCCACCGAAAATGTTTTTACCGCGATCAGCGGCGGCACATCCGGTCGACGACGGTCGCGGATGGTCAATCCCGTGCCTTCGACACGGAGCCGTGGATATACCCTCAGGCTGAGGTCTTCGAGGGTGACGTTACTGTTGAGCTGCACCGCCAGTGTATCGACAATGCGTTGCTTGAGGACATCGGAGCGGAGCGGAACGGCTGAGGCTAGAAAGGCGACGAAGATGATCAGCGCCGCGCCAAGACCGATGAGTGCCCACAGCCATCGCTTTCGAATTGCCACAAAGCTCTTCATCAGCACGCCGCGTGCCAGAGGTGTTACGGATCTGACCCGGGGTCGGACCCGGGGTCAGATCATGAGTCGGACAGTTAGCCTCGGCCGACTCTGCGTTTGACGCTCGTCGCGGCCATGGCACGAAGACGCTGGTGATCCGCTGATATTCGCGGTACTCGTCGCCTCGTGTTCGGAGCGCCTCGCCTCAGTCGCGGGGATGCCGGTCACCTTCAACAGCAAAAGGAGCATCACGACCGGGCATGCGAACGCGATGCATGCAAATGGTGTCGCGCTCGCGAACAAGGCGTAAGCAACCACATCACAAACTCGAAGAAATAGTTGGGGTGTCGCGAGTAGCGCCACAGTCCCAGCTGGCACGTCCTGCCGCGATTGTGAGGGTCGAGCCTGAAAAGCAGCACCTGGCGGTCAGCTGTCGATTCGCCGGCAAAACCAATCACCCAAAGCGCCGCCGCCACGTTATTCGACAGTCGAGAACTCGTCCGAGGGGTTGACCACCGCCACAAGCGCCGGCATCGAGAAAAAGATTGCCGCGAGCGCCTAGAAAAACCAGAAAGCCACCGTATTGGCGCGCGAGCCCTTGCGCAGCCGGAGGTTCGCATCGCGTCCATCTTCAGGCCGGCCGAATACGCGATCGTAGAGCAGCATCACCGTCAGGCGTGCGCCCCACGATCCGAGCATCGCCGCCACGGCGATGCGCCGGCCGGGCATCCCGTCAACCACCCGGGAAGGACGAGTGTAAGCCTTGACAACACGTCGCTATCCTAAATGAAGGGAATCGCAGCCATCCGGGCGCATTTCGGAACTGGCAGCATGATGGGATTTCGGCGAGCGCTTTATCTGGCGGGATCTCGACTTCGGCCTACGGCCTGGCAGCGCTGCTCGAACGTCGGACCGGCACTTCCAGCGGTTACGCTCGAATCAACGGACGGTGCGTACGCGCTCCAACGGTCGTGGTGAGCCACGTCGGTCGAAGCGGTCGCGTCGCCTCGGACGAGCCTGGTGTCTGGGTTACTTGCACGCCGGGTGATGGCACTCGCACCGCAAGGTAGTCTTATTCCCCATTTCCTTGCAGTGCTCGCTGCAGTATTTCCCCCAGTCGCCGCCCTTGGTCACCATGCATTCGCACGCCGGATGTGCACATTTCTGAGCGTCGGCCATGGTACCCCCACGCCCAACTTTACACGCTTTTTTATGGCGAGTGTGTCGCGAAGCTCGACGCTGCTGATCGAGCGAAGCCGGATGACACGATTATCTCTCTCGAGTTCAATGCACATGCTCCTGGCGGGCACAGGCGTGGCAGACGGTATCCGTATCCAGCCATTCTGGTGCGGTCTTTCGCCCGCATCGTTCGCAGATTCGAAACGACGCGGCTCGTGCCTCTCGAGCGCCCCTAATCAGCGCGGTCAATGCCGCTAACATCGCGTTCTCTGGGAGGCGGCGCCATTTGATGATTCCGACGCGCCGCGGCCGTGGTGTCAGCGAGTACGGTGTTTCCCAGACGGCACTGAACGCCGACACGATCAGGCTGCTGTCAGTCAGTTCGGCGATCACTTCCTGCGGGTCGCCCCCGATGAACCGCATCGAGCCATCGGCCAGTTCCTGGCGCTCGACCGGGGACGGCAGATTGTTGTCGAGAAAGGCGATCAGCTGTTCGTAGCGTTCGGGCTCGTTCATGACCTCTCGCCATTGTTCTCCAAACCGGCGCGCCCCGTCACTTCGGCCGATGTCAAGGCTTAACACACCAGCGCACGCGGCTGCACGCAAGCGTTCGGATCCCTGAGGACGCCGGTTGCGATGATCCGTCGTTGGATCGACGCTCAAATGATGGCACCACTCAAGCTGCGGCAATCGCCCGGGCGGCTGGAACGGTTCGTGCGCAATATCCGCGAGACGAACGTGATCCTCGATGCCGATCTCGCGGCGCTCTACGACGTCTCGGTCGGGGCATTGAATCAAGCGGTTAAACGCAACCGCGATCGATTTCCGCGCGACTTTATCTTTCGCCTGACCAAATCGGAAACGGACGCTTTGAAATCACAAACTGTGATTTCAAACGCGGGACGCGGCGGTCGTCGGACGCGGCCGAACGCGTTCACCGAGCAGGGCGTGGCGATGTTGTCGAGCGTGCTTCGCAGCGACCGCGCAGTGCGCGTCAATGTCGAAATCATGCGGACGTTCGTTCGGCTGAGACGCTGGATTGTCACTCACAAAGAGCTCGCTGCCCGGCTCGATCGACTCGAAGAGAAGTACGACGATCAGTTCACGATCGTGTTCGAGGCGATTCGCGAGATCATGCGTCCGGTCGTTCCGACGAAACGCGCGATCGGATTCGGAGCCCCTCGCCCGACACGCCCGCCGCTGATCAGCAAACGCAGCCTGAACCCTGACCGCGCGCTATAGTTCCGGAATGGATGCTGTTCAGCAGGCCGGAGCGATCGCGATTCGGACGCGAGATGGTGCCGTCGAAGCACTGGTGGTGCGCTCCCGGAAGGATCCGTCGGTCTGGATCTTCCCTAAAGGACACATCGACCCGGGCGAGTCCGCGGCCGAAGCGGCGGTTCGCGAACTGCAGGAAGAGGCCGGTGTTGACGGGGAGATCGTCAAGCCGATCGGAATGCTGGCCTTTCAGTCGGGTCGCGAATTCGTCGAGGTCACCTACTACTTGACGCGATTCATCCGAACCGTGCCGCAGTCCGAGGATCGTGACGTCGACTGGTTGCCGATCGCCGAGGCGCGGCAGCGATTGAGTTTCGAGACCGCGCGGCAGCTGCTCGACGAGGCAGCTGCCGTGTTCATCAGCAACCCAGGTGGTTAACCCGCAGCGTCGAATCTACCGCGTCGGGATGGACCAAATCCCTCGTCCATACGTGGCGGCGTATAGCCGGTTGTCGGGTCCCAGATGAATGTCCATCGCCGAGGTGTATGGCAGGTTCCCTCCGAGCTGCGACCAATGCGCACCGCCATCAGTCGAGACGACCACACCGAGATCGGTCGCCAACAGGATTTTGCTGCCGATCATCAGCACATCGTTCACCGGCACGTCCGGCAGATTGCCGCTGACGTCGGTCCAGCTCGCGCCGCCGTTGCTCGTTTTATACAGGTGACCGAATCCAGCGCCCGGACCCTCGATCCATCGCCGCGAGAACCCGTTGAATCCGAGATAGGCCGTGTCGCCGCTCGCGTCCGCTGGATCGATGGCGAGTCCCGAGATGTAGCGATTGGGCACGCTGGCGGGAAGCGTCAACTGGTGCCAGGTTCCGCCAGCGTTCGTCGACACGCCGCGGGCAAAGCCCGCAGTGTTGCACGGTCCACACCACGCCGTCCAAACGATGTCGTTCTGGCTGGCGACGACCGTGGTTGAGTGTCCGGGTCCGTTGTTGAATTGCGGCACCCATTCAGCGCCGCTTTTGATCGCGAAGCCCTTGGTGTTCTGCCAGACATACTGACCGCCGGCGATCCAATGATCGGGCCGTGTCGCGTCTGGTTCGAACGGCGCAATGAACCGCGGGAAGGGATCGTGCGGATCGATATCACGCACTGCGAGGAATGTTCCATCCGATCGTCCGCAACTGGTGGTCAGCTCCATCGCGAGGTAGACATATTCCTGAACGATGTTGCAACCGTTCTCTGGATCGACCAGTGTGTCCCCGCCATCGCCGCCGAACGGCGATCCCATCATGCCGTTGCCGATCAGATCTTCGGGGAGCAACAACGATCCGCCGTTGTCCTGCAGGCCGCCCGAGACCGCAACGCCGCCCGGCACTTTGCCGACCGATACCGAGTAGTACTGCAGTGTCCGCACGTTGGCGTTCAGATTCTCCCAGTCGGTCGCATTGCCGTTCGCGTTGACGTGACCGCGCAGCGGCCGTCGGAAAATGCCGCCGTCATTGCCGACGTACAGGCGATTGCCGTCGATGACGATCGAATGTTGATCGGGATGCGTTGATAACGGACAGGTGTTGCGTGACGGATCGACGTTCCAGCACTTGAAGCCAAAGTTCCAATACGGACCGATCGTCGTCCAGTGCGAGCCGCCGTCCTCGGTTTCGTAGACTTCTTCGAGCCCGACGAAGACGTGATTCGGATCCGTCGGATCGACGTCGATGAATTGGTTGTACCAGGCCTGAATGCCCGGGTGATAGAACGTGGCGTTCTTCAACGCCGATCCCTTCGACGACAACTCGCCGGAGCCACCGATCTTGTTCCAGGGGCCTGCCGGGTCGCCCGACGGCGACACGTAGACGCCACCCAGTGCGGTTTGATTCGAGTTGGTGTATTTGGTCATCGACTCGACAAGGGCGTAGACCGCGGAACCGTCGCTCGAGTACGCGAACGTTGTACGGCCGACATCCTGGGGATTGAGTGCTCCGTTCGGATTCACCAGCGCAAACGACGCACCGGAGTTCGTGGAGTAGTAGAACCCGTTGTACGGCGCGCCATCGCGCCACGCACAGTTCGCCAGGACCAGCTGGCCGCCGCTGTTTGGACGAATCGCGACGTCGTTGCAGATGTTGTTATAGGCCGATTGCTGCGCCGGATTCGCCGGATCCGGCACTGGGTAGAGCACTCGCGCCCACGCACCAGCGTTCGTGCCGGCCGCGTGTTTCCACACACCGCGCGAGGTTGCCGCATACACGTTGCCGATGCCGTCGAAACGGAGCTTGCCGATGAAAGTGCTTTCGAGCTCCACGCCGCCAACCCGGTTGGCGGTCGTGAACGCCGCGTTTTTCGGATTGGCCAGCCGGTAGACGCCGGTGCCGACGTATGCGCTGGACGAAGTGTTCGCTTCGCCGGTGGCGAGCCACAACGCGCCGTCGGGGGCAATGCGGATGTCGCCGACCGACAGCGTCGGCATGGCGTCGGTCATCGGCGTCCAGGTGTTGCCATCGTCGGCCGAGCGGAAAACGCCGCCGTTGGCGCCGCCGATGTAGATGTTTCCGCCGCCGACCGCGATTCCGACGATGCGGCCCGAGGCGAGACCGTTGCCGGCGCCCGAGTTGCTGGCGAATGGATCGCGGTAGCGCGGATCGTCGGCGTTGTAAGGACGATTGGTCACCTCGGTCCACGATCCGCTGGCGACCGGCAATCCACTCAGCGTTGCGAATGCTGCGCTGTAGGCGCCCGGCAACACCAGGCCGTTGCCTGGCGCGGTGCGCGCCTCGGCAAATTGCTGATCCCGGATTTTCGCCTCGGCCGATTCGTCGCCGGCGTTGCCAACCTTGCTGTAGCGTTCGTGCCGCTCGCGCCGGCCTTCACCGGGCTGGCGGGCTTCATAGCGTTCAAAATCGATCGTCGTGGCGACCAGTGCGGCAACCGTGGCGACAAGCGTCGTGAAAATCAGAATCTTCTTCATCAAGGGCTCCGTCAGGCATCGGGACCGTCCGGGTAAAAACGCCCGGCGATAGTAGACCGCGGCAGGCAGTCGCACAAGCTCGACTTTCGTAATCTGCCCCGGGACGGACTTGTGACGATTGTGCGGCCACTATAATTCCGAGATGTTCCACCGTCGACCGCTGGTGGTGCTGATCTCGGCCGCGACGTGCGCGGTTGTGCTGTCGCTTCGCGCGGCGGCTGCCGACTCGATCCCTTCCGTGCTCGTCTCTCGTCAGTTGTTCACGTCCGAGAAGTTGTCGATTGGCGACGTGGTCACGCTTTCGGCCAATCGCGCGGGCGCGGATCCGCGGCAATTTCGCGTTGCCGGATCCTACAAACCGCTTCCCGACCCGATGCGTCTTGGTGCCGTACGCCATGAAGTCCGCATGCATCTGCCGGATCTGATCAACATGACGGCAGATCCACGCGATCCGATGTCTTCCGAAACCGTCGATGCCATCAATATCGCAATCACAAAGGACACCAAGGGCGGAAACACCACGAAGGGCAAGGACACAAAGTCCAGCGATACAGACGCACGGACTGCCGAAACGTTCGCCCAGGATCTTGCGACGCGCCTGCCCGGGCTGATCGTTCGTCCGACCGCCGTCGGCGCGGATCGCGCGGCGCCGTTCATCGTCCTCGAACGGTTTCACCTCGCCATCGCGATCGTGACGGTGATCGCCAGCAGCATTTTTCTGCTCGCGCTGATGCTGATGCTGGTTGACGAGAGGCGGTCGACGGTCGGCATTCTGCGCCTGATCGGCTATCGGCGCAGCCGCATCCTGATTTACGTGTTTGTCGAAGGGTTGATCATCGCGGCGGCGGGTGCGGCGATCGGCATCGTGATTGCCGCGGCGTTTCAAGGGGGTGTCAATCAGTTTTTCCAGTGGCGGTACGACACCGCGCTGGTTTTCGTCCGCATCACACCAGCCATCGCGCTGCGTTCGATATCGATGGCTGTGCCGCTCGGCGTTCTCGCGGCGGTCGCTTCCTCGTGGACTCTCCTGCGGCGCGACGTGTTCGCCCTGACCAGACGATGAACGTGACTGGCAGGGCATTGGTTTTTGCCGGACGGAACCTGCTCCGGCAACCGGGACGCGCGTCCGTTGGCATTCTCGGCATTGCGGCCGTGGGTGCGCTGCTTCTCGACATGTTGCTGCTGTCGCGCGGTCTGGTCGTCTCGTTCCGCGATCTGCTCGACAGTGTTGGTTTCGACGTCCGCGTGCTCGCTTCCGACGCGGCGCCGATGGGCGGGCCGCGGCTGCCGGACGCGCCGATCGCGGTCCAGCAACTCGCTGCCTTACCTGAAGTGGACGAAGCAATGATGGTGCGGTTCGTTGACGCGAGCGTCGACGAGACCGCTGCGCACAAGTTCGTCCATTTCTCAATGACCGCCGTCGACCTCGGCAGACGACGGCCGTGGACGGTCAAGGGTGGTCAGGATCTCGACTCGGCTGCCGGCGCGGCAATTCTGCTGAATCCGCGGCTGGCCGAAGCGCTTCACGCCAAGCCGGCCGACGTCGTTTCGATTCGTGTCGCATGCGTGACTGAACGCGCTGCCCTGCCGCCGGTAACCTTCCGCGTCAGCGGCATCGCCGAATTTCCGTTCGACGATGCGACGTGGCTGGGCGGGGCGGCGTCGAGCGACACGGTCATGAGGGCGTGCGGCGGTGGTGTCGTGCCAGCCGACATGATTCTCGTCGCCTCGCGCGAATCGTTCGGCGCCGAGGCAGCCGCCGCCGCGATTCGCCGCGTGCGACCCGACCTGCATCCGGTCACGAACGAAGAGATCGTCACACGCATGCAGCAGCAGGGATTCACCTATTTCCGCCAGATCTCGGCGGTGCTCTCTACCATCACGATGCTGTTTGGGTTCCTGCTGATCACGGTGTTGCTGACCGTGTCGGTGAACCAGCGGCTCGGGGAGATTGCGGCGCTCCGCGCCCTCGGGTTCTCGCGGCGACGTGTCGCAGCCGATGTGTTCTGGCAGTCGGCCCTGTTGGTCGGCGTCGGCGGCGTGCTGGCGCTGCCGCTCGGATTCGTCCTGGCGCTTTGGCTCGACCGGATCCTGAAAGCGATGCCGCAGATCCCGGCGACGCTGCACTTCTTTGTGTTCGAGCCTCGGGCGCTGGTGTGGCAGGCGATTCTTCTGGTTGTGACGGCGGTGCTCGCGGCGCTCTACCCGATCCGGTTGGTGGTGACGCTGCCGATCGCGGCAACTCTGAGGAATGAGGTGATCGGGTAATGATCCAAACGCAAAGTTCGCTGAGGTCGCGAAGGAAGAAGTGATTGCCGCCCGCGACCTCGTCAAAACCTTTTCCATGCCCGCTGGTCCGGTGCATGCGCTGCGGGGTGTGTCGCTGGACATCGCGGTTGGTGAATATCTCGCGATCCGCGGACCGTCGGGTTGCGGCAAGTCGACTTTGCTGCACATCCTGGGATGCGTCGATGCGCCGACTTCCGGCGCGCTCGCGTTCGACGGCCGGCTGGTCCAATCGCTGCCCGATGCCGATCGCAGCGCGCTGCGACTGCGGGGCATCGGCTTCGTGTTCCAGCGGTTTTTTCTGCTGCCGATGTTGACAGCGGCCGAAAACATCGACCTGCCGCAGGCCGAAGCGGGGATTGGGCGCGAGGCGCGTCGTCGACGTACGGCCGAACTGCTCGACTATATCGGGCTGTCGCATCGCGCAGATCATCGGCCGTCGCAGCTGTCGGGCGGCGAAGCGCAGCGCGTCGCGGTCGCGCGAGCGCTGGCGAATCGTCCGCGGCTGCTGTTGGCCGACGAGCCGACCGGCGAACTCGATCGCACCACCGGCGAGCAGATTGCGACATTACTGGATCGCGTTCAGCGCGACGGCACGGCGCTGGTCGTCGTGACACATGATCCGGCGATCGCCGAACGGGCAGAACGGACGCTGATGATGCGTGACGGTCAGATCACCGGAGAAGAAGAACGCAAAGTTCGCGAAGGTCGCGGATGATCTTCAGGCTGGCGTTGAGGTCTCTGCTGATGCATCCGATCCGTGCACTGGTTCTGGGAGTGGGCTTTGGGCTTGGCGTCGGTGTGATGGCGACGTTGCTTGGCGTTGGGGAGGTGGTGCTCGAGCAGGCGAAAGAGCCGGCGCTGATCGGCGGCGGGGATGTCATCGCAACCGGTGTCGCGGGCGCGGTTACTTCGGCCCGCTTCGTCCTGGCGAGTATCGCAGCGGGAGCGGCGGCATCGCCTCGCAAACGCGCCGATCTGTTTCTGCTGCGGCCTGGCAAAGACCCGCTGCTGATTCAAGCGCGTGGCGGGATTCCCAGTCTCGAGCGTGCGTTGGGCGATCCAGAGACATCCGATCAGCCGGCGTGGCAAGACGAGGCGGGCGATGCGGCGTGGACCTCGCCGAAGCACGAAGACGTCCTCCGCGCGATGGATCGGTTTCATCCCGTGCCCGACGTGCCGGCCCGTGCTTCGTCGTGGGCCGAATGGTTGTACTTCAAAGGCCCGAATTTCTACTGCACGTTTCTGGTCGGCCCGAAGAGCGCGAGCGGTGCGCGCATTGCCGGCGTTCGACTGCAGCTCGATCGCGGCGGTCGTATCACATCGTTTGGCGAGACAGCGGAGCTGGACGAGGCTGCGCTGCTCGCGTCGGCGCCGGATCTCACGATCGGTAACAGCCGCGTGCGGCTTGAAGGCATGCGCTACCACATCACGTTGAATCTTCCGGAGGCTTCCGGCGATTTCTTCATCGATGCAGTGCCCGGCCGTCATCTGGCGCCTTTGGTCATCCGCGGAGCAGGCGGCTGGGTGTCGGGATACACCGTCCCGGTCATGTCGGGCCCGCTCGGCGGCTGGATTCAGGTGCGCGGCGACCGCCTGGCGCTCGACGGCACTGGTTACCACGATCACAACTGGGGATTCTGGCAAGGTGTGTCGTGGCGCTGGGGGCAGGTGCAGCACGAGGGGCGGTCATACGTCTATGGCCGCGTCTCTCCGCCAGCCGACGCTGCCGATCCGGAACGCATTCCCGGGATGCTGATCGCGCTCGGGCCTGACGGTCCGCTCGGCTACTCGACGCGCGTCACGATCCGCGAAACGGATGATCCCGCCACCGGCCGGCCGCACCGCATCGTTGTCTCGAGCCAGGGCGGCTCACTCGACTTGACGATGGACATTACGGTGCTGGACGCGATCGTGACGCCAGGAGGCGCGCTGGCGAAGGGGCCGGATTTTCTCCAGCTGCGCGGGACCTATCACGTCAGCGGCAAGGCCGGCGGCCAGGCGGTGGACTTCACCGCGCCGGGCGCCGCGGAAACATTCGGAGGTCGGTAGGCACGCGACGCTTCACGACCTAATTCGTGCGCGCTTTCAAATGCTGGTCGAGAAATCTCAAGACTGCCGTATAGCCAGTGATCTGATTCGCCTTTTTCGTAAACCCGTGTCCTTCGTCCGGAAACACGATGTATTCGGCGGTCACGCCGTTCTTCTTCACGGCGGCCACCACTTCGTCCGATTCCACTTTCAGCACGCGGGGATCGTTCGCCCCTTGCAGCACCAGTAGCGGTTTGCGGATGAGATCCGCATGCAGCAGCGGCGAGACCTCTTCGAGCATCTTCCGATCCTTCACCGGATCGCCCATCTCGGCGTAGAGCGCCAGACGCTGCGATTCCCACCAGCTCGGAATGCTCTCCAGCGTCCGGATCCAGTTCGCCACCCCGAACAGATCCACGCCTACTTTGAACTCGTTAGGCTGGAACGCCAGTGCGGCCAGCACCATGTAGCCGCCATAGCTGCCGCCAATGATGCCGATGCGCTCCGGATCCACGTAAGGTAACGACTGCAGATACTTCTTCGCATCCACGCAGTCCCACAGCGGCTCGCGGCCGTGTTTTTTGTCGTCCGCTGCGAAAAACGTTTTGCCATATCCGGAGCTGCCGCGGTTGTTGATCCCCAGAACCACGTAGCCGTGATTCACCAGATACTGAATCGTCGCGCTGTAACCGGGCGTTGTCTGGCCGCCCGGACCACCGTGTACCCAGACCAGTGCCGGCGCCTTCGCCGACGCGGTCGCCTGGTGCGGCTTGAACAGGATGTTGGGAATCGCCATCCCGTCGCGCGCTTTGAAACGCACGACGTCGGCGTCGACCAGATCCGCAGCCTCGATTTGCGGGTTCAAGGAATCGGTCAGCCTGGTCAGCTTCTTCGTCGCCAGATCCAGTGTGTAGAGGTTGTTCGGCGATCGATCGCCGCTGATCGACAGCGATAGTTTTGACTCGCTCTTCGAGAAGCGCACGTTTGCGACGCTCGCGTTCGGTACGGTCGGCAACTGCACCGGAGCGTTGGACGCGGTGTCCACGACGGAGACGACCGGCCGGCCGTCGTTGTTGACGATAGTTGCGCGGTACTTGCCGTTGCGGGAGAAAGACATCTGCTGGAGATCCCACGGCGCAGACTGCACGTCTTCGACGTTGCCCTCGATCAGCGCGTAGCGCTTCAACGACGTGAACTCGGAGCCCGCGTCGGTCAGGAAATAGAGATACTTCGACGCGTGGTCGAATTGCGTCGGTTGGTAGTTCGCGTCGCCGCTGTGCTTCGAGATGTGTTTGACCTGCTTGGTGGCGGCATTCCACACGTAGATGTCGCTGTCGTTCGTCGTGTTCGGCTTGCCCAGCGCCACCCACCGCCCATCGTCTGAAATGTCGGAGAGGAAATAGCCGTCCTTGTTTTCATAGACCATCGTCCGCGCGTAGGTTTTCGCGTCGTAACGATAGAGATCGAAGAACTTTGGATCGCGGCCGTTGCTGGCCACGTAAAACGCGTCGCCGTCGTAGGTGAAACCGCTGAACTGCGCTTTCTCTTTGGCGCCGGGGGTCAGATCCTTCTCCGCGCCGTCCTCGCCAAGCACATACAAATGGTTGATTTCGTTGCCACCCTGGTCGCGAGTGATCAGGACGCGTGGATCGTGCGGGAAATAGGCAACTGCGTAGGTGGAGTCCTTCGTCGATTTCGTCAAGGGCGTCCACGCGCCGCCGGTCACTGGGATCGTATACGCGTTCCAGATGCCGGTCTTGTTCGACGAAAAAAGCAGCCTGGATTCGTCTGGCGAGAAAAAACCGCCCTGGATGGCCGTGGTGTCGAGGAACTGCTCCATCGTGTACTGCTTCGCGGGCCGCTGGGTCGCCGTCGGTTTCGGCGGAGGCGGCATTCTGGGTGCCGGCGCCTGGGCCGATACGACGATGGTGAAGAGCGAGACGATGGGGGCGATCCACTTCATAAGCAGCTCCTGAACGGGAGATATTACTCTTGGTCGCCCGTGGATTGAGCGCCGCATGAGGCGGCCAGATTAGGGTTAGGATCCGCGTCTCGCCAATGACGATTTCATGGCCGCAGGCTGCAGCGTGGCGAGCCCGGCAACATTTTCTCCATCGCCGTGCGCCCTCGACAAGCCTGCTGAAAGTCGCGAGCCGGTTGTGTGGACTCCACGCGCAGCTGCTGTCGTCGGCAGAACTCTCGGCTTGGGCGCGGATCACAAACCTCGATCGATCAGCGGTCCGGCGCGCGCTCTGGGACGATCGCTCGCTCGTCAAGACCTGGGCGATGCGCGGGACGCTCCATCTGTTGCCGGCGAGCGAATACGCGCTGTGGTCCGCGGCGCTCGCGACGAGCCCGCGCTATCTCAGAGAGCACCAATGGAAGAAGCATTTCGGACTCAGCCTCGATGACCTCGAGCGCTTGAACGAGACGGCAGGCACCGTGCTCGAAGGACGTTTATTGACGCGCGACGCACTGGCCGCGGCGGTGGCGGCCGCGCTCGGCGACGAGCCGTTTGCGGCAAAGATCGCGGCGAGCAGCTGGGGAACCGTTCTCAAACCAGCGGCATTCACCGGCCGCCTGTGCTTTGGTCCGAATGCCGGGTCGCGTGTGCAGTTTACAAACCCGAAGACGTGGCTGGCGGCGTCAGCTCCCGCAGTCGATCCAGTGGCAGCGACGCGCGAGGTAACGCGTCGCTTTTTGCGCGCATATGCGCCGGCGACCTATCACGACTTTGCACGCTGGTGGGCCGGCGCGATGGCGACGATCCGTCGATGGATCGAAGCGCTCGGGGATGAAGTCCGCTCCATCGACGTGAACGGCACGCAAGCCTGGATGCTCGGCTCGGACGCGCGCGCGGTCCGCCGCGTCGTTCCATCGCGGTCGGTGCGGCTGCTGCCGGCGTTTGATCCATACGTGGTCGGCTCGTCTCATCACGCCGAGCGACTGATGCCGGGGCCGTTCAGAAAACGCGTTTTTCGGCAGCAGGGATGGATTTCGCCGGTGCTGCTGGTCGATGGACGGATGGAAGGTGTGTGGCGTCACGAGTTCGTCAGAAGTAAGGTGCGCGTCGTGATCGAGCCGTTCGTCCGGCAACCGACGTGGGTGAAGCGCGCGGCAGGTGATGAAGCCGAGAAGCTGGCCGAGTTCCTCGGCGGCTCAACGCACCTCAGGTGGCGCGGCTAAAAACGGAACACACCGCCATCTCGGATAGAGACACTTCC
>Ga0207659_10000532_pt1 | contig 22731 bp, 15 predicted proteins | sample KBSM43metaG_FD_184330 | JGI IMG/M metagenome (GOLD analysis project Ga0207659, IMG submission 184330) | Miscanthus rhizosphere microbial communities from Kellogg Biological Station, Michigan, USA - KBS M4-3 metaG (SPAdes) (version 2) | ecosystem: Host-associated > Plants > Roots > Rhizosphere >...
AACGACGCCGTGTCGCCAAAGTCGCTGATCCACGTAATCGGACCGGCGCCGTCAGGCAGGTCCGTGATCTGCGACAACCGCTGCCCGATATCCTGGAACTCCTGGTCCGTGTTCTCGATGCTATCGAGCAGCCGCACCTGGACGACAGACATGTTGTCCTGGGTGGTGGATTCCACCCGGTCCACCTTGTCGTTGCCGGTCACCGCCTGCTCGATCTTCCGGGTGACGAGCTGCTCGACCTTGTCCGACGCGATCCCCGGCCACGGGGCGATCGCCAGCCCGATGCGAACGGGGATATCGGGGTCCTTGCGCTTCGGCATGTTCATGTACCCGAACACACCCCACACAAGGGTCGCCGCCAGGGCGACCCAGCCGATTTGCCGGTTGTGCGTGAAAAATCGCGCGATGTTGCCGTTGCCTCGTTCGTCCGGTTTCACTTCAGGACCTCCACGCGCTGCCCGTCTTTGAGGAGCGTCGCCCCGGTGGTGATCACCTCGTCGCCTTTAGTGAGCCCGCTCACCACCCTGATCGCGGTTCCGGCGACGCGGCCGACCTCTACGCTGCGCAACCGGGCGATGGGTCCGCTCTCCGAAGCGGCCACCACGAAGACGCCGTACTTGGCGTCATTCGCCTGCACTATGGCGGACAGCGGGACGTCAAGCGCGCCGTCGTCAACGTCAGCCGCGCCGATCGCCAGGTGCACCGAGCCGATCATGCCCACTTTGAGCGCGCGGTCGCGGTTCGGGATTGCGACCTCGACTTCGAAGTTCCGTGTCTTCGGGTCCGCGGCGGATGCTATGCGGGTGATGCGCGCGCGGAACGAGCGGTTGGCATACGCATCGACGGTGACGTCCACAGACTGCCCGACCCTGATCGAGCGCACCGTCGTGTCCGGCACGCCGACGACGATCTTGACGGTCTCCGTATTCGCCAGCGTGAAGACCAGCAGTCCCGGGCCGACGAACGATCCCGGCTCGACGCTCTTCTTCACGATGTCGCCGCTGAACGGAGCGGCAAGCGAGGTGTCCCGCAGCGCGATCTCCGCTTCGCTCGTCTGCGCGCGCGCGGCGCGCAACTCGCTCTCGCTCGCGTCGTATTGCGCACGGGCGGCATCGAGGTCCGGCTTGGTGACGCTCTGGCTGCCGTAGAGGCGTGTGGCGCGCTCGAAGTCGAGCCGGGCCTTGAGCGCCACCGCTTCGGCGGCGGCAGCCCGCGATGTGGTCTGGTGTACTCTGTCTTCATATTCGGCGGCGCGGATGCGGACGAGCACGTCGCCCTTGCCGACACGGTCGCCTTCGTCAAGGTCGCGCAGCCTGCCGTTCTCGCCGGACACCTGCTTGAGCGCGACCACATAGCCCGGAATTCTGAACGACAGGGGGACGTCGGCCTCGGCTTCGACCACCGCCGAGTAGCGAAGGCCGCCACCAGTGTCGGCAACTGATCCGACCGGCTGTGTCTGCACGGCCTGTGGCGACTGCGGGATTGCCTCCGTCACGGCGCAGGCACCCGCGGCGACCGACAGCAACAGCATCGATAACGTCGGTAGCGGTTTCACGTCATTCATCTCCTATGGCGCGCCGGAGTTCGGCGAGGGCATTCCAGTACGTCGAGAGCGCGTGCTGGTACTGGAACCCAGCGTCGCTGCTTCGCGACTGTCCTTGCAGCAGATCTCGTATCAACACTGCTTGTTCCGCATATCTGTTCGTGGTGACGCGCAACTGCTCGACGGCCGCGGCATGTCCGGTGCGCGTCGCTTTCAGCAGCAACGAGGCCTCTTGCCACTGGCGATATTTCATGCCCACTTCGACGGCGATCTGGGCCTCGGTTTCGGTGGCTCCGTTCCGTGCCTGGATGACGGTCCTCGCCTTCTCGGCGATGTTGTCGCTGCGTCGTCCCCAGTCGAACGGCTCCCACGTCAGGAACACGCCGGCCGTCGTGACACTTGTCGGCAGCACTTCGAAGTTGTGGAAACCGAGATAGCGCAGCGAGAGGCTGACGTCCGGGATGTACTCGGCCTTGGCGATGCGGCGGTCGTATTCCGCCTGCTGTTCCTTCAGGCGCGCCTGCCGAATCTCCGGTCGGTTCTGCAATGCCTGCTGCCTGGCGGCCGCGAGCGTCAGCTCTCCGGCCCCCTCCTCGAGCATCGGGTTGACCCGGAACGCCATGGTCAGATCGCGGCCAAGCAACTCGTTGAAGTGCTCGCGCTGTGTGCTGACGCCGTTGTCGGCGACCGACAGGTCGTAGAGACTCTTCGCCAGGCGGGCATCGACTTCCAGCGCTTCGGCTCGGAGGACCGTCTCCTCCGCCACGTAGCGGGCCGTTACGCGCTGCGCCTCTTCGAGCGTTCTCACCGCCTCCCGCGCTGCGTCGACGGCCACCTGGCTGGCGACGAGGTTGAAGTAGGCCATGCGAACATCGGCCGCGATCTTCTGCCGTTCTGCCCTGACATCCTCGCGGGCGATGTCTCGTCCCAATTCGGTCGTGTGGATGCCGAGACCGATCTTGTATTGGTTCACCAGCGGGAAGTCGATGTTGCCGGTCATGAACGTCGTGAACTGGGACGGCGTGTTGACCTTCGCCTCGGTGGACGGGATCGGGCCGGTTTCCGCGTACGTACCGAACGCGCCCGCCGGGAATGTGAAGTCGAAGGCATGCAGCAACTGGCCGCCGAGGACGCCAATCTGAACCGACGGAAGACGCCTGGTGCGGGCGGCATTCACGCGGAAGTTCTGCTTCTCAGCCTCGAGGACAGCGTTCTTCACCAACCGGTTCGACTGCAGCGCGAGCGATATCGCTTCGTCCAAGGTCAGTACGGGCGCGTCTGCGTCCTGAGAGGATGCCGGCCGCTCCTGTGCCAGCGCCATCGGCGGGACCGTGAAGAGGACTAACAGGAAAGCCGAAACGTAAGTGCTCACGTCGGTCGTCACAGAGCAACGTCGCTGCCGCCGCTCGATTCGCGAAAACCGGCCCAATGTTGCCAATGTCGTGACCCACCGTCTGCTGGCGCCCTGTGTGAATCTACGCAATGTGCACTTCCGCGATTACGAGACGCCGAGGACGCGCACGACCGAGCGCGCGATCATCAGTTCTTCGTTGGTGGGAATGACACGGACCGCGACCGGGCCGTTCGCCGGTGAGACCAGTGTGGCGTGCGTCCGGTTGCGCTCCTCGTCCACTTCGATGCCAAGGAATGCGAGCCCCTCGCAGATGCGGGCCCGGATGACGGCGCTCCGTTCGCCGATGCCCCCGGAGAACACGAGCGTCTCCACGCCGCCCAGCACGGTCGCGAGCGCGCCGATCCACTTCCTGGCCTGATAACAGAACAGCGCCACCGCCGCGGCGGCACGCTCATCGCACTGCTCGCGCGCCAGCAGTTCGCGCATATCCGAGCTGATTCCCGAGACGCCGAGGAGTCCCGATTCGTGGTTCACCATGCGGTCGAACTGGTCGGCCGTCAGGTGCTCGGTGCGCGCCAAATGAAGTACCACGCCAGGATCGAGATCACCGGTCCGCGTCCCCATCACGAGGCCTGCCGCCGGTGTGAACCCCATGCTGGTATCGAGGCTTCTGCCGTTCTTCACGGCGGTGATGCTGGCGCCGTTCCCCAGATGTGCGAGCAACACTCGTCCATGCGCCGCGTCCGCGCCGGCGAGGCGACTCAGCTCGTCAAGGAGGTATTCGCACGACAGGCCGTGGAACCCGTAGCGCCTCGCACCGTTTCTCTGGTAGCGCCGCGGAATCGGCAGCAGCCTGGCGACCTCCGGCATGGTGTGGTGGAACGCGGTATCGAAACACGCGACTTGCGGCAGGCCCGGGGCACGCGCGGTAAGCGCTTCGATCAGGCGAAGGGCAGCGGGCAGATGCTCGGGTGCGTACGGCTTCGCAGCGTGAAGTTGCGAGAGCAGCGGCGGCGAGATCGGTACCGGCCCCGTGTGGTCGAACCCATGGACGACGCGATGCCCGACTCCGTCGATCGAGTCGAGGACGCCCAGCTCCTCGAGCCACGCGAGCACGAGCGTCTCGGCCGCGTCAGGGGCCGCGGCGTCAACGATGCGCTCGCCACTCTCGGCACCATGAATCCAGGAGAACCGCGCGGTGCCGGTGCCGATCCCACTGAGGTGGCCCTTCAACGCAGATGTCAGATCGGCGGCGCCGGCGTACACGGCCACCTTCACGCTCGATGAGCCGGCGTTAATCGTCAGGACCTGACGGTGCGTCGTCATGCGGCCGATTAACGCAAGCGAAGCGCCAGCGCCCGCGGGACGCCGTTCCTATTGTCGTCGCGCGTTCGGTGGCGATGCGCAGAAACGCCCACGGTGCTCGCCGATGTGCACCCGCCGTCTTGCGTCACCGCAAAATGACGTGGAATCCGCGGCGTGGGCGCTTCGGAACGAATGGTGCTGACCCGTCAAGGTCATGGACGTTCGAGACGACAGCCATGACTCCTCCACGCCAACCGCGCAACGTGACGAGCGCTCCGTTCGAACGGGTCTCAGCGACGAGGCCATCGCCGCCGCCATCGCCGACAAGCTGCACTACGAGCAAGCGGTTCCGTTCGCCGATGCGAGCCGGCACGACTGGTACATGGCGCTGGCGCTGGCGGTTCGCGATCGCCTGCTCGATCGCTACCTGACGACGCTCGGTGCCGTGCTGGAGTCGCGGGCGAAGGTGGTCGCGTATCTCTCGGCGGAGTTTCTGACCGGCCCCCACCTTGGCAGCAACCTGATCAACCTCGGGATTCGAGACGCCGCCGCGAAGGCGCTCGCCCGGTTCGGGCAGAACCTCGACGACGTGCTGCAGGAAGAAGAGGAGCCAGGCCTCGGCAACGGCGGTCTCGGCCGTCTCGCGGCCTGTTACATGGATTCGCTGGCGACACTGGGCGTTCCCGCGATCGGCTACGGCCTTCGTTACGAGTTCGGCATCTTCGATCAGTCGATCCGTGATGGGCACCAGGTCGAGATGACTGACAAGTGGCTGCAGCTTGGGAATCCGTGGGAGATCGCCCGCCCTGAACATCACGCGTACGAGGTCAGGTTCGGCGGACGCACCGAGCACGGCGTCGACGACCACGGGAGGGACCGTGTGCGCTGGATTCCGGAAAAGTGCGTGAAGGGTGTCGCCTATGACACGCCGGTGTCCGGGTTCCACATGCCGACCGCGAACCTCCTGCGGCTCTGGAAGGCAGAGGCGACCGAGTCGTTCGACTTCGACGCCTTCAACACCGGGGACTACTACCGCGCTGTCGACCAGAAGGTCCTCTCCGAAACTATCACCAAGGTGCTCTATCCCAACGACGAGCCGGAGGCCGGCAAGATGCTGCGCCTCGCGCAGCAGTTCTTCTTCGTCTCGTGCTCGCTGCAGGACATGATCCGGCTACACCTGGAGGGCGGGCGGCGGCTGGAGGAGTTCTCATCGTGCTGGGCCGTCCAGTTGAACGACACGCACCCCTCGATCGCGGTCGCCGAGCTGATGCGGCTGCTGGTCGATGAGCGCGGCATGGAGTGGGACGCCGCATGGGCGATCACCGAGCGCACCTGCGCATACACGAACCACACGCTGATGGCCGAAGCGCTGGAGCGGTGGCCGGTGCCCTTGTTCGGCAAGGTCCTGCCACGCCATCTCGAAATCGTGTATGACATCAACCGCCGATTCCTCGACAGGGTGCGGCAGCAGGTACCGGGCGACGACGACCTGGTTCGCCGGCTGTCGCTCGTCGACGAAAGCGGAGGTGGCGCCATCCGGATGGCGCACCTCGCCAGCGCCGGCAGCCACGCCATCAACGGCGTCGCGGCGTTGCACAGCGAGCTCCTGAAGGAGACGGTGCTCCGCGACTTCTACAGGGTGTCTCCGGAAAAGTTCTGCAACGTCACCAACGGCGTCACTCCGCGACGATGGATCGCGCTGAGCAATCCCGGCCTGGCAGCGCTCCTCACGCGTACGATCGGGGAGCGCTGGATGTCGGATCTGGAGTCGGAGCTCGTTCGCATCGAGCCGTTCGCGGCCGATGCCGGCTTCCAGGCGGACTGGCGCGCGGTGAAGGGCGCCAACAAGAGCCGGCTCGCCGCCCTGATCCGCCAGCGCACGGGCATCGTCGTGGATCCGCAGTCGCTCTTCGACGTGCAGGTGAAACGGCTGCACGAGTACAAGCGGCAACACCTGAACGTCCTCTACCTGATCACCGCTTACAACCGCATCGCGCGTGGCGGGAGCGATCACGGTCCCTCGCGGACCATGATCTTCGGTGGCAAGGCCGCGCCCGGCTACCGGATGGCCAAACTGATCATCCGGCTGATCAACGGTGTCGCCGACGTCATCAACCGCGACCCGCGCGTGTCACCGCAGCTGAAGGTCGTCTTCTTTCCAGACTTCAACGTGAAGAACGGCCAGCATATCTACCCGGCCGCGGATCTCTCCGAGCAGATCTCGACGGCCGGCAAGGAGGCGTCAGGGACCGGCAACATGAAGTTCGCGATGAACGGCGCGCTGACCATCGGAACGTTGGACGGCGCCAATATCGAAATCCGCGAGGCCGTCGGCGCGGAGAACTTCTTCCTGTTCGGTCTGACCGCTGCCGAGGTCGCGGCGGCAAAAGCCGCCGGCCATCGGCCGCGCGCCATCTACGAGAACAACCCGGAGCTGCACGAGGCGATCGACCTCATCGACGCCGGAGAGTTTTCGAACGGCGACCGCGAGCTGTTCCGGCCCCTCGTGGAGTCGCTCCTCGTCCAGGACGAGTATCTGCTGTTCGCCGACTATCAGCCATACATAGATTGTCAGCAACGGGTCGGCGAGGCCTATCGCGACGAGCAGAACTGGACGCGAATGTCGATCCTCAACTGCGCGCGCGTCGGCCGCTTCTCGTCGGACCGGTCGATTCGTGAGTACTGTCGCGACATCTGGGACATCGAACCGGCGACGCCCTTCGAGCCAGCACGATGAAGACGTGGAACCAGACAGCTGGAAGCAGCGCGCCGCTTGGCGCTGCCGCAAGGCCGGACGGCGTGAACTTCAGTGTGTTTTCGAGGAGTGCCACGGCCATCGAGCTGCTGCTCTTCGATGATGCGCAGGCAGGGGAACCGTCACGCATCGTCGCGCTCGACCCGCGCAGCCACCGGACCTATCACTACTGGCACGCATTCGTACCCGACCTGCAGCCGGGCCAGGTATACGGCTACCGCGCCCACGGGCCGTTCGCGCCTGAACGGGGCTTGCGGTTCGATCCCCGGAAGGTGCTCGTGGATCCGTATGGACTCGCCGTCGCGGTGCCGGCCTCGTACGACCGCGGCGCTGCCGTTCGACCCGGCGACAACTGCGCCGCGGCGATGAAGAGCGTCGTCGCCGCGCCCGACGCGTACGACTGGGAGGGAGATCGGCCGCTGCGGCGGCCCTTTGCCCGCACGATCGTTTACGAGATGCACGTGCGCGGCTTCACCCAGCACCCAAGCTCCGAAGTGTCGAGCGCCAGGCGTGGAACCTTCGTGGGTGTCATCGAGAAGATTCCGTACCTGCGCGACCTTGGCGTCACGGCGGTGGAGCTGTTGCCCGTTTTCCAGTTCGATAGCCAGGATGCACCGGCCGAACGCCGCAACTACTGGGGATACCAGCCGGTGTCGTTCTTCGCGCCTCACCACGGGTACAGCTCGCGGCCCGACGCGCTCGGCGTGCTCGACGAGTTCCGCGACATGGTCAAGGCGCTGCACCGCGCTGGCATCGAGGTCATCCTCGACGTGGTGTTCAATCACACAACCGAAGGAGACCATCGCGGGCCGACCCTTTGCTACCGTGGTCTCGCCAACGAGTTCTACTACACCCTCCAGCAGGATAAGTCGTACTACGCCGATTTTACCGGCTGCGGCAACACGCTGAACGCCAATCAGCCGATCGTCCGCCGCCTGATCCAGGACAGCCTCCGCTACTGGGTCACCCAGATGCACGTCGATGGGTTCCGCTTCGACCTCGCCTCGATACTGTCGCGCGACGAGACCGGCCAGCCGGTGCGGAACCCGCCGGTGATCTGGGACATCGAGTCCGATCCGATGCTGGCGGGCACCAAGCTGATCGCCGAGGCCTGGGACGCCGCCGGGCTTTATCAGGTGGGCAGCTTCGTCGGCGACACGTGGCAGGAATGGAACGGCCGCTTCCGCGATGACGTACGACGGTTCTGGAAGGCCGACAGGGGCACTGTGTCCGCGTTCGCCACGCGGCTGCTGGGCAGCCCGGACCTGTATGCGCACGAAGAGCGCGAACCCGAGCAGAGCGTCAACTTCGTCACCTGCCACGATGGCTTCACGCTAAATGACCTGGTCTCTTACAACCAGAAGCACAACGAGGCGAACGGCGAGGACAACCGTGACGGTACCGCCGACGACTCGAGCTGGAACTGCGGTGTCGAGGGGCCCACGGAGGATCCGGAAGTCGAGGCGCGGCGCAGCCGACAGATCAAGAACTTCCTGACGGTGCAGCTGATGGCTGTGGGAACGCCAATGCTGCTCATGGGCGACGAGATGCGCCGCAGCCAGGGCGGCAACAACAACGCCTATTGCATTGACGACGAGACGACCTGGCTCGACTGGCGGCTGCTCGAGCGGCACGCAGATCTGCACGCTTTCGTCAAGCGGCTCGCACGAGCCCGCCTGGCGCCAGGCGTTGTGGACGAGAGCACGCCGTATTCCTTGAATCAGCTGCTGCAGCGGTCGCATCTCGACTGGCACGGCGTGGCACTCGGCCAGCCCGATTGGAGCGACCATTCGCACTCCTTGGCGTTCACGGCGCACTCACCGCACTGGCCGTATGTGCTCCAAGGCATGTTCAACGCGTACTGGGAGCCGCTCGCGTTCGAGCTGCCGCGCGGCGGCGACCAACCGCTCCGATGGCACCGACTGGTGGACACGGCGCTGTCGTCTCCCGACGACTTCTGCGCGCCGGGGGACGGGCCGCCGGTAACTGGCGACAGCTATCACGTGCAGCCATGGTCGTGCGTCCTGCTGCTCGCGCCGCTGGCCGAGGCAGAAGACGGGAGCCATTGATGGTCGCCCATCCTTCTGCGGGGGCTTCGCCATCGATTGACCGACGCATCGGTGTCGGCGATCTGGTGGATCGCTATTTCAACGAGCGCCCCGATACGGCAAATCCCGAGGAGCGCGTCAGCTTCGGCACGAGCGGCCACCGCGGGTCGTCGCTCACGCGCACGTTTAACGAGGCGCACGTGCTCGCGATCACTCAGGCGATCTGCGCATACAGGACGCAGCATGGCATCAACGGCCCGTTGTACCTCGGGAAGGACACACACGCGCTCTCCGGTGCCGCCTTCATCTCGGCACTCGAAGTGCTGGCGGCCAACGGCGTCGAGACCATGATCGACTGCAACGGGGGCTACACGCCGACCCCTGTGATCTCGCACGCCATCCTCTCGTGGAATCGCGGCCGCACCTCGGGTCTTGCCGATGGCATCGTCATGACGCCGTCGCACAATCCGCCGGAAGACGGAGGCGTCAAATACAACCCGCCGACGGGCGGTCCCGCCGATACGGCCACCACCCGCTGGATCCAGGACCACGCCAACGCGCTGCTCGCGCAGGGCGCCGACAGCGTGCCTCGCCTCCTTTACGGACGCGCCAGGCTGGCCTCGACGATCCATAGACACGACTACATCGGGGCGTATGTCCCCGATCTCGTTTCGGTCATTGACATGGACGCCATTCGCAGCGCTGGGCTCAATGTCGGCGTCGATCCGCTGGGCGGCGCGAGCATCGCGTTCTGGCATGCCATTGGGGAGCGGCATGCCGTAGACATCAGGGTCGTCAACGATCAAGTGGACGCCGAGTTCAGCTTCATGCCGCTCGACTGGGACGGCCGGATCCGCATGGACTGCTCGTCACCGCACGCGATGGCCAGGCTGATTGCCCTCGCGGATTGCTACGACCTCGCCGTCGGTAACGACCCGGATGCCGACCGCCACGGCGTGGTGACGCCGGCGGGGCTGATGAATCCGAACCACTACCTGTCAGCGGCGATCGCGTACCTCTTTGCGCACCGGTCCGGGTGGAGTGGCGACGCGGCCGTCGGCAAGACCGTCGTGAGCAGCAGCATGATCGACCGCGTTGCCGCGCGCGCGGGACGCACGCTTGTCGAGGTGCCGGTCGGGTTCAAGTGGTTCGTTACGGGACTGCTCGAGAAATCGCTCGGGTTCGGCGGTGAGGAAAGCGCGGGAGCGTCGTTCCTGCGCCGCGATGGCACGGTGTGGTCCACCGACAAGGACGGGATCATCATGAACTTGCTCGCGGTGGAACTCACCGCGCGCACTGGCCGCGATCCCGCCGAGTTGTACGGTGATCTGACACGTGAGCTCGGGACGCCGGCCTACGAACGCATCGACGCGCCGGCAACTCCCGAGGAGAAGGTCGCGCTCCTGGCACTCGGGCCGGACGCTGTCCACGCGACGGAGCTCGCCGGCGATCCCATCGAGGTGCTGCTGACCACCGCGCCGGGCAACGGCGCTCCGATCGGCGGGCTCAAGGTGATCACGCGCCACGGGTGGTTCGCGGCGCGCCCGTCAGGCACCGAAGCGGTCTACAAGCTATACGCGGAGAGCTTCCGCGGTCTCGAACATCTCCGGCACATCCAACAGGAAGGCCGCGCGATTGTTGCAGCGGCGCTGGCAGGACTCCTGTGATGACGACCAAGTCCGTAGCGACCTTGCCAGCGCTCCGCAATCTGGCGGCACTTGTCACCGCCGATGCCGAGGAGGCACGTACCGCTGCGGCGGGCCGTGCTCATCCGGCACGGCGAGACCGAGTGGACCCTGAACGGCCGGCATACGGGGAGCACGGACATTCCGCTCACCGACAGTGGCCGCGCGCCGCTGGTGTTCTACCCGTGAAAGGCCGAGGCAATTGGCATCTCGGAATGTGGGATTCGGGACTGTGGAGAAGGAAACGTCATGAGCACGACTGATTTGGCACTCATCGCGCACTCGATTGTCGCGAACGGCAAAGGCATTCTGGCGGCAGACGAGACGCCGGGCACGTTGACCAGGCGCTTCAGCGTTCATGGCATCCCGTCCACACCAGACAGCCGGCGCGCCTATCGCGAGCTCTTCTTCATGACGAGCGGCATCGCCGAGTTCATCGGCGGCGTGATCCTGCAGGACGAGACGATTCGTCAGCGCAGCTCCGCGGGCATCCCGCTGCCCGCCCTGTTGGCGGAGCAGGGGATCATCCCCGGCATCAAAGTGGACGATGGCACCAAGCCGCTCGCCGGCTCCCCAGGCGAGCGCATCACCGAGGGGCTGCACACCCTGCCGCAGCGGCTCAGGGAGTACTACGCGATGGGCGCCCGTTTCGCAAAGTGGCGTGCCGTTATCGCCATGGGCGATGGGCAGCCGAGCACGGCGTGCGTGCGGGCCAACGCGCATGCACTCGCGCGCTATGCAGCGCTCTGTCAGGAGCAGGGCCTGGTCCCGATCGTCGAACCCGAAGTCTTGATGGACGGCACGCATTCGCAGGAGCGCTGCGCGGATGTCACCGCGCGCGTATTGCAAACCGTGTTCGACGAGCTCTTCGAGCAGCGCGTGCGTCTCGAGGGGATGCTGCTGAGACCGAACATGGTCATCGCGGGTGCATCGTGCCCGACGCCTGCGCCGGCCGGTGCGGTGGCAGCGGCGACCGTGCGATGCCTGCGTCGGCATGCCCCCGCCGCAGTGCCGGGGATCGTGTTTCTGTCGGGAGGACAGGATTACCTCGCGGCAACGCTGCACCTGAGCCTCATCAACCAGCAGCCAGAGCCCAAGCCGTGGACGCTCACGTTTTCCTATGGCCGTGCCCTGCAGGATGAGGCGCTCACGGCGTGGGGAGGGCTCGACGCCAACCTGGCGGCGGCGCAGCGTGCGTTCTACAACCGTGCTCGGTACAACGTCGCGGCGGCGTACGGACGCTACACCGCCGCCATGGAAGCGGTGCCCTTGGCCGCGTAGCCGCGGAGAGATTCGACATTCCGGCGCCGTTGCGCCGAAGAGGAGCAAGACCGTGAAGACACAGATGCTGAAGGAAGGACCGCCGGCGCCGCAGCCGACCGTCACGAGCTCGATCTCACAGGAACTGCAGCTGATGGACGCGTACTGGCGCGCGTGCAATTACCTGTCAGTAGGGATGATTTATCTGCGGGACAACCCGCTGCTGAAGGAGCCGCTGCGGCCCGAGCACGTCAAGCATCGGCTGCTCGGACATTGGGGCGCCAGCCCCGCACTGTCGTTCGTGTGGGTGCACCTGAACCGTCTGATTCGCAAGGACGATCTCGACGTCATCTTCGTGGCCGGGCCGGGCCACGGAGCGCCCGGCGTCCTCGGCCCCGCGTACCTCGAAGGCACTTACTCCGAGATTTATCCGGACAAGAGCCAAGACGAGGAAGGCATGGGCAAGTTCTTCAAGCAGTTCTCCTTCCCCGGCCATATCGGCAGCCACGTTACACCGGAGACGCCGGGCTCCATTCACGAAGGCGGCGAGCTCGGGTACAGCCTTTCGCACGCGTATGGGATGGCGTTCGACAACCCGGATGTGATCGTCGCGTGCGTTGTTGGCGACGGCGAGGCGGAAACGGGTCCGCTCGCGACGGCGTGGCATTCCAACAAGTTCGTGAACCCGGTCCGCGACGGCGCGGTCCTGCCAATCCTGAACCTGAACGGCTACAAGATCGCGAACCCCACGCTGCTCTCGCGCATCAGCCACGATGAGCTCGAGGCGCTGTTCGTCGGCTATGGCTACACCCCGTACTTCGTCGAGGGCAGTGACCCGGCCGAGATGCACCAGAAGATGGCGGCGACGCTGGAGGAAGCGATCGCCGACATCCGCGCGGCTCAGAAAGCCGCGCGCGAATCCAAGACGCCGTTTCGGCCGCGCTGGCCAATGATCGTGCTCCGTTCACCGAAAGGGTGGACCGGCCCTGCGGAGATCAACGGGCACAAGGTGGAAGGCTCGTGGCGATCGCATCAGGTCCCGTTCTCCGACGTGCGTGGGAACCCGGCCAACCTGAAGCTGCTCGAAGACTGGCTGCGCAGCTACAAGCCGGAGGAACTGTTCGACGCCGGCGGCTCGTTCAGGCCTGAACTGCGAGCGCTGGCGCCGCAAGGCACGCGCCGGATGAGCGCTAATCCGCACGCCAACGGTGGATTGCTGCGCAAGGACCTGACCCTGCCCGACTTCCGCAAGTATGCGGTCAACGTTCCGGCCGCTGGTGCGGTGCAGTTCGAAAACACCAAACCGCTCGGCGAGTTCCTGCGGGATGTGCTCAGGTACAACCCGACAACCTTCCGCGTGTTCGGGCCCGACGAGACCGCATCCAACCGGCTGCAGGCGGTGTACCAGGCTACGAAGAAGGCGTGGATGGCCGACATGCTGCCGGAGGACGGCGACGGCGGCGAACTGTCGCCCGACGGCCGCGTCATGGAGATGCTGTCGGAGCACACGCTGCTCGGGTGGCTCGAAGGGTACCTGCTCACCGGGCGCCACGGCTTCTTCCACACCTACGAAGCGTTCGCCCACGTCGTCGACTCGATGGTCAACCAGCACGCGAAATGGCTGGACATCTGCAACCGGCACGTGCCCTGGCGCGCATCTGTGGCATCCGAGAACATCCTGCTGACGTCGACGGTCTGGCGCCAGGATCACAACGGCTTCTCGCACCAGGACCCCGGGTTCATCGATCTGGTGACCAACAAGGGCCCGGCGGTCGTCCGCATCTACCTGCCGCCCGATGCGAACACGTTGCTCTCGGTTGCAGACCACTGCCTGCGCAGCAAGGACCACGTCAACGTGATCGTGGCCGACAAACAGAAGCACTTGCAGTTCACCACCATCGACGAAGCGATCGTGCACTGCACCAAGGGCATGGGCATCTGGGCCCGCGCGAGCACCGACGCCGGCGTTGAGCCCGACGTGGTGTTGGCCTCCTGCGGCGACGTCGCCACGATGGAGGCGCTGGCCGCGGCCGCAATCCTGCGCGACCGGCAACCCGACCTGAAGCTGCGGTTCGTCAACGTCGTGGACCTGTTCAAGCTGCAGCCGATGGCCGAGCATCCGCACGGATCGACCGACCGCGAGTTCGACACCCTGTTCACGACGGACAAGCCGATCATCTTCAACTTTCACGGCTATCCGTGGCTGATCCATCGCCTCGCGTACCGCTTCAAGGGGCATGACAACTTGCACGTCCGCGGCTACAAGGAGCGCGGCAACATCAACACACCGCTCGAGCTGGCGATGCTGAACGAGACGTCTCGCTTCAATCTCGTCATCGACATCATCGACCGCGTGCCGAGGTTGCGCGCTACGGCCGCGCACCTGAAGCAGGAGATGAGAGACGCGATCGTTGAAAACATGGCGTACGCCCACGAGCACGGCACGGATCGTCCGGAGCTGGCCGAGTGGGTGTGGCCTTACTAAGTTTGGACGTTGGACGATCGCACGCGAAGGAAGGTGAAGAGATGACCGCGTCAAGCGTTGCCGCTGCCGCAATCACTCGTGTCCACAGCGGAAACGAGATCGACCAGTTGTGCATCAATACCATCAGGACGCTGTCGATGGACGCAGTCCAGCAGGCGAACTCCGGGCATCCGGGTACCCCGATGGCGTTGGCGCCAGTCGCGTACTGCCTCTGGCAGCGGTTCCTACGGTTCGACCCGGCGCATCCGATCTGGCCGAACCGCGATCGGTTCGTGCTGTCGGTGGGGCACGCCTCGATGCTCCTCTATTCGCTGCAGCACCTGACGGGCGTCAGGGCCGTCAACCCGAAATACGAGACGCTCGGCGAGCCGGCGGTGACGCTCGACGACATCCGCCGGTTCCGGCAGCTTGGCGGCCGGTGCCCGGGGCACCCGGAGTATCGCTGGACGTCCGGCGTAGAGACGACCACGGGACCACTGGGGCAGGGGCTGGCGACGAGCGTCGGCATGGCGATCGCGGCCAAGTGGCTCGCGCGTAGTTTCAACCGGCCCGAGTTCGAGCTCTTCGACTACAACGTCTACGCGCTATGCGGCGACGGGTGCCTGATGGAGGGGCTCTCCGGTGAGGCGGCCTCGCTGGCGGGCCACCTGGCGCTCGACAACCTGTGTTGGATCTACGACAACAACCACATCACCATCGAGGGGAATACCGCGCTTGCCTGCAGCGATGACGTCGCGACGCGGTTCATCGGCTACGGCTGGAACGTGACCCGCGTGGGTGACGCGAACGACCTCGACATGCTCGAGCGCGCGTTCCGGACGTTCGAGCGCACTGCCGATCGCCCGACGCTGGTGATCGTCGACAGCCACATTGCCTACGGCGCGCCGCACAAGCAGGACACGAGCGCGGCGCACGGAGAACCGCTGGGCGCCGAGGAGATCCGTCTGACCAAGCGCCGCTACGGCTGGCCGGAGGAGGCACGGTTCCTGGTGCCCGACGGCGTGCGCGAGCACTTCGCGGGCGGCATAGGCGCACGCGGGGCCGCGCTCCACCGCGACTGGTGGGCACGCTTCGAGCAGTACCGCGCGCGCTACCCGGAGCTCGCCGATCAGGGCTACCGGATGCTGCGTCGCGAGCTTCCCGAGGGCTGGGATCGCGGCGTGCCGGTGTTTTCCGCCGATGCCAAAGGGATCGCGACGCGCGAGGCGTCGGGGCAGGTGCTCAACGCCCTGGGGCGCAACATTCCGTGGCTGCTCGGCGGATCGGCTGATCTCGGGCCCTCGTGCAAGACCCGGCTGACATTCGATGGCGCGGGCGACTTCAGCGCGGCCGACCGGGGTGGACGCAATCTGCACTTCGGGATTCGCGAACACGCCATGGGCGCGATTCTCAACGGCTTGTCGCTGTCGAAGATCCGCCCGTATGGTTCCGGATTCCTGATCTTCAGCGACTACGGCCGGCCTGCCATCCGCCTGAGCGCGCTGATGGAGCTGCCGGTGATCCACATCTTTACGCACGACTCCATCGCCGTAGGAGAGGACGGTCCAACCCACCAGCCGATCGAACAGCTCGTGTCGCTGCGGGCGATTCCCGGGCTCATCACGCTGCGGCCGGCCGATGCGAACGAAGTGGTCGAAGCCTGGCGCGTGATCATGCAGCTCCGCCACGACCCGGTGGTGCTCGTCCTCACCCGCCAGGCGGTGCCGACCTTGGACCGGAGCCGTTGCGCGCCCGCTGACGGACTGCAGCGCGGCGCCTACATCCTGCTCGATGCACCGGACGGAGACCCCGAGGTGCTGCTGCTAGCGACCGGCAGCGAGGTGAGTCTGTGCGTCGACGCGCATCAGCGGCTGGAGGCGGAGGGCATCAAGACGCGCGTGGTGAGCATGCCCTCCTGGGAGCTGTTCGAGCGGTACTGCCGCGAGCACCCCGATTACCGCGAGCACGTGCTGCCTTCGTCGGTGGCCGCACGCGTGTCCGTGGAGCAAGGGTCGACGCTTGGGTGGGCACGCTATGTCGGTGACGCCGGTGTGGCGATCGGTATGGAAACGTTCGGCGCGTCGGCCCCGCTCGGCGAACTGCAGAAGAAGTTTGGGTTCACGCTGGACAACGTCGTGGCGAAGGCCAGGCGATTGCTCGGCCGGGAGAGTTGAAAATGGATATGCGAGTAGCAATCGGATCGGATCACGCCGGGTTCGCGCTGAAAGAAGCCATCAAGGCGTTCGTAGCCCACGACTACGGCGAGGTACTGGATGTCGGCACGTACGGAACCGACAGCGTGGATTACCCGGACTACGCCGCGGCGGTGGGCGCCGCGCTGCGAGAGCATCGCGCCGATCGCGGCATCATCCTCTGCGGCAGCGGCGTCGGCGCCTCGATGGCGGCCAACCGCATTCCCGGAATACGCGCCGGCCTCTGCCACGATACCTACTCTGCCCATCAGGGAGTCGAACACGATGACATGAACGTGCTCGTGCTCGGCGGCCGCGTGGTGGGCAGTGAGCTCGCACGTGAGGTGGTGGAGGCGTTCCTGAGCGCCAGGTTTTCCGGCGAGGGCCGCCACCTGCAGCGGCTGGCGAAGGTGGCCGCGCTCGAGAATCCGCTTCGTGCGCTGCAGCTGTTCGGACAATCCGTCTGGCTCGACTCCATCCGGCGTAGCCTACTCACGAGCGGCGAACTGCAGCGCCTGGTGGACGAGGATGGTGTGCGCGGCGTGACCTCGAACCCCGCGATCTTCGAGAAGGCCGTGACCGGCAGCTCTGATTACGCCGACATCCTCGAGGCCCCCGGGGCCGCGTCGAGCGCAGCTGCGGTGCTCTACGAGACGCTTGCCGTACGCGACATCCAACAGGCTGCCGATGTGCTTCGCCCGGTGTACGACACGACGGCGCGGCGAGACGGCTATGTGAGCCTGGAAGTGTCGCCGCTGCTTGCATCCGACACGGAGGGCACGATTGCGGACGCGCGGCGTCTGTGGACCGCCGTCGGGCGTCCCAACCTGATGATTAAGGTCCCGGGCACGCCGCAGGGCATCTTCGCCGTACGCCAACTGATCGCGGAGGGCATCAACGTCAACGTCACGCTGCTGTTCGCGCAGGACGCCTACAACCGGGCCGCCGAGGCGTACATCGATGGTGTGGAAGCGCTCGTCGCGCGCGGCGGCGATCCCTCGGGCGTCGCCAGCGTGGCGAGCTTCTTCGTCAGCCGCATCGACACCGCTATAGACGCCGCGCTCGACGCCCGGCTCGCGAAAACCGCCGACGCGCGGGAACGGCAAGTGCTGCAGGCGCTTCGCGGCAAGGTGGCGATCGCCAACGCGAAGCTCGCGTTCGAGCGGTCCAGGGAGCTGTTCAGCGGGCAGCGCTGGCGCACGCTGGCCGAGCGCGGCGCGCAGACGCAACGGCTGCTGTGGGCCAGCACCGGAACGAAGGACGCCAGCTACCGCGACGTTGTCTACGTCGAAGAGCTGATCGGGCCCGACACGGTCAACACGATGCCGCCGCCGACGCTCGCGGCGTTCCGAGATCACGGACGTCCGCGCGCAAGCCTGGCCCAGGATTTCGAGGGCGCCTGCGACACGATGCGCACGCTGGCCGACTCAGGCATCTCGCTGCAAGAGACGACGGACGCACTCCTGACCGACGGGATCCGCATCTTCAGTGACGCGTTCTGTAAACTGCTCGACGCCGTCGAGCGGCAGAGCCGCGGAACCGGCGCCACACGCATCCAGCGGCGCTGCTCGCACGCGCTGCCGGCAGCATTCGACGCGGAGGTGAAAGAGGCACTGGCCGACTGGCAGACACAGGGGTCCGTCCGAAAGCTCTGGGGGCGCGACTCGACGCTGTGGACCGGACGCGACGAGGGTCAATGGCTCGGGTGGCTGACCATCACCAACGGCCAACTGGCACACCTGCAGCGGTTCGTGCAAATCCGCGAGGCGGCCAGGAGCGAGGGGGTGTCCGACGTGCTGCTCCTCGGCATGGGCGGCTCGACCCTCTGCCCCGAGGTGCTGAAGATGACGTTCGGGCGGCAGGCGGGCTTCCCTGAGCTGCACGTGCTCGACTCCACGGATCCCGCCCAGATCAAGACGTTGGAGGACCGCGTTGATCCCGCGACGACACTGTACGTGGTGTCCAGCAAGTCGGGCTCGACACTCGAGCCGAACATTTTCAAACAGTATTTCTTCGAGCGTGCAGCCGCGAAGCTTGGACGGACGCAGGCGGCGCGCCGGTTCATCGCCATCACCGACCCTGGATCGAAGCTGCAGCAGGCGGCGGAAATGGACGGGTTCAGACGCGTGTTCGCCGGCTGGCCGGACATCGGCGGGCGCTATTCCGCGCTCTCGGATTTCGGCCTCGTGCCCGCCGCCCTGATGGGCGTCGACGTGGCGCGGTTCCTCGATCGCACCGACGAGATGGTCTCGGCCTGCATGCCCTGGGTCGCTGCCGATGAGAACCCGGGCGTCGTCCTGGGAACGATCCTCGGCGTCGGTGCGAGCCGGTTCGGCCGCGACAAGATGACGATCGTTGCGTCTCCCAAGATCTCCGACCTCGGCGCCTGGCTCGAGCAACTGGTGTGCGAGTCCACGGGAAAGAACGGCAAGGGAATCATCCCCATCGATCGCGAGCCGCTTGGGGCGCCGGAGATCTACGGCAGCGATCGACTGTTCGTCTATGCGCGCCTGCGGTCCGCACCCGACCCGCAGCAGGACGAAGCGGTCGGCGCGCTCGCACGCGCCGGTCATCCGGTGGTCCGCCTCGAGCTCGACGACGAGTATGACCTGGGGCAGGAATTCTTCCGCTGGGAAGTCGCCACGGCCGTCGCCGGGGCGATCCTGCGGATTCACCCGTTCGATCAGCCCGACGTCGAAGCGAGCAAGATCGCCACGCGAAAACTGACGGCCGAATACGAGCGCACCGGGACGCTGCCCACGGAAACCCCGATCTTTTCCGGCGGGCAGATTACGCTGTTCGCCGACGAGAAGAACGCGGCCGCTCTCGAACGTCGCGTGGGCAACAGCCGCAGCCTCGCCGCCTACCTGGCCGCACATCTCGGCCGCCTAACGGACGGGGATTATTTCGCACTGCTCGCGTACATCGAGATGAACGAGGGGAACGAGCGCGCGCTGCAGGCCATTCGCGGCAACGTACGCGATGCCCGCCGGGTTGCCACCTGCGTGCAGTTCGGGCCGCGCTTCCTCCACTCAACGGGCCAGGGGTACAAAGGCGGCCCGAACACAGGCGTCTTCCTGCAGATCACGTGCGACGACCCGCTCGATCTTGCCGTTCCCGGCCAGTCCTACACGTTCGGGATCGTCAAGGCCGCCCAGGCTCGTGGCGATTTCCAGGTTCTGGCGGAGCGGGACCGGCGCGCGCTCCGCGTGCATCTTGGACGTGAGCTGCCGGCGGCGCTCGCCACGTTGCACGACGCGATGCGGACGGCACTGAGGTCCTTGACTCGCTGAAGAACGGCGGCCGAGAGCTCGTTATCGGGCGGCGAGGCTGCCGATCTGACTCTCAATTGCAGTAGGGCAATGCGTCCGGCCCGCGTGCGACGACGCCATTCGAAGCTGCGCGCAGCGAGCGCGCCGCGGCTTCCGGTCCGGTGCGCCGAAGATCGCGTTGCCGGCCATCACGATCGTCGCGCAGGCGGCGACGATGCTGGACACGTTGCTCTCATCGACGTCGCCATTAACTTCGATCTGTGCCGAAGAGCGGGTCGCGGTCAGCAACTCGCGCACACGCCGCAGCTTCTCCAGGCTGTGCGGAATGAATTCCTGACCGCCGAAACCCCGGATTGACCGACATCACGAGGACGAAATCGAGATCGCGTGCGATCTCTTCCAGCGCCCCGACCGGCATGGATGGGTTGACTACCGCGTTGCCGTGACGCCGCGTGCCGTGATGTAGTTGATCGTGCGGTGCACGTGCGGCACCGTTTCTCCATGAACGGAGAGCATGTTCGCGCCGGCCGCCGCGAAGTCGTCGATGTAGCGGTCCGGATCCTCGATCATGAGGTGCACGTCGAGCGGACGCGTGGCGACCCGCTTGATGGCACGCACGACTGTCGACCGATGGTGGTGTTCGGGACGAAGTGCCTGTCCCTCACATCGACGTGGATCAGGTCGATGCCGTCACGTTCCACCACAGCGATGTCGCGGCCGAGCGCCCCGAAAAATGGACGGCGCAATCTGCACGGTCGACCCGCGTCCGGTTACGGGCGCTGCCTGATCGCCCAGGGGCGTCTGTGCGTTGCTCCGGCGGACGGCTTACTCGAGGTCATGAACTCAGTCGCCAGAAGTGTGGTTGGATTCCGTATGGACGAGCACGAACCGCCCGTTGATGTCCCGTGTGAAGATCTGTCGCTCGACAGTGGTGCCGTTTCCACTCTGGCGCACGGTGGTCACGGTTCGTCGGACCACCCGCAGCGGCTCGCTTGGCGAGACACGACTGCTTCGCTCGACTTCTTCGACAGTCTGACTGCCATCGCTCGTCACCGTCGTCACACGGCGCACTCGCCGGCTCAGCGCCAGCCGCCCCTCGATTGACCGCGTGTAGACTTCGGTGACCACCTCGTCCCCGTCGCTGGTGCGTGAGCAGTGCGTTACCACCCGCTCGCTCACGTTGAGCGTCTGGTCGAAATCTGGATCACGAAGAGTCGCCTCAGTCTCGCCTAGCGTTCCACAAGTTTGCGACGCTGCTGCAGTCGTGCCTGTCAGCACGACGCAGACTACAGCCACGACACCGCATCCGATCTTCATCGTGTGCCTCCTGTTGGCGATCCCGTCGCGTGTGATACAGCAACCTCGATACCACCGTTCGCCGGCAGCCGACGCCAACGATGGCACGCACGATTTCACGTGCGGCCATGGCGGCAATCGCACAGTGTGCACAGCGCTACGCAGCGCGTGCACACGTGAACGAGCGGCGGCCGCGTACTACGCGAATATGAGGGCGCGCGCATCGGGCACGGGATTTGATGAGCCAACCAGGCGTCGGATCGCCATGGCAAACGTACTGCTCGAACGCGTCTCTAAGCATTTCGGAACGGTCAGTGTGATCGAGAACCTCGATCTACATGTTGAGGATCGGGAGTTCCTCGTGTTGGTGGGTCCGTCCGGCTGCGGCAAATGCACCGTCCTCCGCTTGATCGGCGGACTCGTCGCGCAGCGAGGCGAGCGCCGGCCGCCGTCGCCTTGAGACGAGAAACCTGCTGCCGACAGGCGAGAGGGTAGAAGGCACCATGCGGCGCCTCGAAACCGCATTCCTCTTCGATCTCGACGGCACCCTCGTCGACAGTGTGTATCACCACGTTCTCGCGTGGCGTGAGGCGCTGGGTTCAGAAGGCATCGACCTGTCAATCTGGCGCATCCACCGGCGGATCGGCATGAGCGGCGGGTTGTTGACCAATGTCCTGCTCCGCGAGACGGGTGTCACGTTCGATCCGCAGCGCATCGAGCGGCTCCAGCGTCGGCATACCGAGGCATATCGGCGGAACTGTTCGAACATACGACCGCTGCCCGGCGCACGTGCGCTGCTCGACGCGCTCAGCGAGGCTGGCATCAGGTGGGCGATTGCGACGAGTGGCAGGCTGGAAACAGCCGGCCCCATGCTCGATAAGCTCGGGATCGATCCGCGGCGAGTGCCGGTGGTCACGCGCGACCAGGTGAAGTACGCCAAGCCAGACCCAGATCTGTTCCTCGCGGCTGCCGATCGGCTCGGCGTGTCGATCGACACAGCATCAGTCGTGGGGGATAGCGTTTGGGACATGCTCGCCGCGCGACGGGCACGCGCCCTCGGGATCGGGCTCCAGTCGGGCGGATACGGCCTCCAGGAACTGGAGCGCGCCGGCGCCTATCGAGTCTTCGAAGATCCGGCCGACCTGCTCAAGCATCTCGATGAAGTTGGCGGACGGCGATAGCCAGCCGTTTGCCGGTTGGCTTGGCGTGACCGGTTGGAAGGAAGGGGATGCGAGCCAACCTCTGGCCGCTTGCACACATGGTGCACATACCTACTCAGGTCGATGAGCATTGATTCTTCTCCATGCCGCGTCACTGAGTGCCCGCGCGTGGCACCGCCCTTGCCCTCGATGACGCCGGCAGGACTGTCGGCGCTCACACGCGCCACAGGTACGCTAGCGGACGCGCGGTCCGCACGCAGGAGGACGGCACGGTGATTGGAAAACGACAAATGGCGGTCACGATGGGCGCGTTGTGCGTCCTGCTCGCGGCGAATGCGACGCTGCAGGCGCAGGCACGCTTCGACTCAGTGGCGCGCGAGGCGGTGGCGGAGGTACC
>Ga0207659_10000534_pt1 | contig 22700 bp, 15 predicted proteins | sample KBSM43metaG_FD_184330 | JGI IMG/M metagenome (GOLD analysis project Ga0207659, IMG submission 184330) | Miscanthus rhizosphere microbial communities from Kellogg Biological Station, Michigan, USA - KBS M4-3 metaG (SPAdes) (version 2) | ecosystem: Host-associated > Plants > Roots > Rhizosphere >...
CAGTCCCCAGCCCCCAGCCCCCAGCCCCTTGTGTTATAAGCAGCGCACTCTCAGGGAGGAAGGCGGATGCGTCACATTTCGATTCGACATCTCGTTATCCCTTCGCTGTTCCTGATCTCACTTCTTACGACACCAGCCCGGGTATTTGCGCAGGACGCCACCATCACTGGCACGATCACCGATGCGACGGGCGGCGTGCTGCCCGGCGTCACCGTCACTGCCATCCACGAGGCCACCGGCAACACCTTCGTGGGAGTCACGGACACGAGCGGCGTTTTCAAGCTGCCGGTGCGCACCGGACCGCACCGTGTGACCGCTGAACTGCCTGGCTTCGCGACCGTGACGCGGACCATCGATCTGCTCGTCAGGCAGACGGCCGTGTTGAACCTGCAGCTCTCGCCGTCCACCGTGCAGGAATCCGTCACCGTCACCGGCGAGGCGCCTCTCATCGACACGGTGAGCTCCACCGTGGGGGCAAACGTCGATCCCCGGCAGATGCAGGATCTGCCGCTGAACGGGCGCAACTGGATCGACCTGACGATGCTCGCCCCCGGGTCGCGGCAGAACACGTCGAGCGACACGCCGATGGGTGGCGCCGGCAACTTCCAGCTGAACATCGACGGCCAGGAAGTCACCAACAACATGGTGCAGTCGTTCGGTCAGCCGAAATTCAGCCGCGATTCGATTGCCGAGTTCGAATTCGTTTCGAACCGCTTCGACGCGAGCCAGGGCCGCTCGATGGGCGTGCAGATCAACGCCATCACCAAGTCCGGGACGAATATCCCAGTCGGCACCTTCTCGGGTTATTTCCGCGACGACGCGTTCATCGCCAAGGATTTCATCCAGAACCGCGTGCTGCCGTACCAGGACCAGCAACTGAGCGTCACCTACGGCGGTCCGATCAAGAAGGACCGAATCCACTACTTCGCCAACTACGAGTACGAACACAACCCGGTGACGTTCAGCCACTCGAGCCCGTGGTCCAGCTTCAACTTCGACGAGAAGAGCAACAACACCGAGAAGAAGGGTGGGGTCCGACTCGACTTCCAGTTCACGTCGCAGACGCGTTTGTCGTTCCGCGGGAACTGGGCGCGGGTGCATTTGCCGCTCGATCCGCGCTATTCGGGTGGTGCGACGCGGCATCCCTCAACCGGCATCGAGGTAGGTCGTCAGAACGACAATCTGACCGTCAACCTGACACAGGTGCTGGGGCAGAAGACGATCAACGAGATCAAGGGCGGTTATTCGGGCTACTCATGGTTCCAGGATTCGATTCTGCGGTGGCCGAATCATCCGCAGGCGCCGGAGCTGACGCACGGCTCGCCCATCATCAATCTGCGCGGCTACACGGTCGGGCAGGCGCACAGCTTCTCGTATCAGAACATCAAGTACCAGCCGTGGAACATCCGCGACGATTTCACGTACTCCATTGACAAGGGTGGCCGCCACGACGTGAAAGTCGGTGGTGAGTACTTCCGCACCTACGATCCTGTCTGGCACTGCACCTGGTGTCAGGGCGTCTACGATGCAACCGGTGGCGCGCCGCCGGCGAATATCGAGCAGATATTCCCGGTGTGGAACAACGTCGACAGCTGGAATCTCAATGCACTGAATCCGGTGATCCGCTCCTACACGATCGGCATTGGCGATTTCTCGGTCGAACCGATCGAAAACCGCGTCGGCGCCTGGCTGCAGGACGACTGGGCGGCGTCACGGAAGCTGACGTTGAACCTCGGCGTCCGCTACGACATGAGCACGGGGATGTTCGCCGAGGATGTCGTCGTGCAGCCATGGCTCAATGGCCATCGTCACGCGGACAAGAACAACGTCGCGCCGCGGCTCGGGTTCACCTATGCGGTTGATTCGCGGACGGTGGTACGCGGCGGCTTCGGTCAGTACTTCGGTGACAACGGCTTCTCCCAGGCGCACTGGACCAACCTCTGGGCGGGCCAGGTCCATCCGGTGTTGCTGAACGACGGCCGGGCCGATTTCGCGAGCAATCCCTTCAACGGTCCTCGGCCGACGCTCGAGCAGGCCAGGGTGCTGCAGGCGCAGGGCAAGTATTTCAGCTCAATCACGACGAGCTTCGCCTCGCCGACATCGCAGATGCCGTATAGCTATCAGTCGTCGATTGGCGTGCAGCGGCAGCTTGGCAATGTGATGGCGTTCGACGTCGACTACATCTACACCGCCTCGCGGCACCAGACCGTTCAGCAGGACATCAACCTAGCCTACAACCCGGCGACCGGGATCAACTACGCATTCACGGACCGGACAAGGAAGCCGTATGCGTCGTACGGGTGGGACCAGGTGTCGATGAGCCTCACGGAAGGGCAGGACAATTACCAGACCGTGCAGATGTCGTTCACCAAGCGGATGGCGAATCGTTGGCAGGCATCGGCGACCTATTCCATTTCGGCGGATCGGTTGTACCAGCGCGAGCCGATCGCCCCAGGCTGCCAGTACGTCTTCACCATCAACCCCGCGGGCAACTTCGTGTGCGACGTGCCGATCACCCTCCATCCGGCGCTGGCGGCGCAGTGGTACGACGCGGGCGTGCAGCGGAATCGCTTCACGTTTAACGGCATCTGGGAGCTTCCGTACGCGTTCCAGCTGAGTGGCCTGTATATCTTTGGCGACAACGGGTGGGCGACACCGACCACGGGGCAGGATGTGCTCGCGACCGGTGGCACGACGGGACCGACCAGCCGCGTGCGGCCGACCAACTCGCCGTTCTACAGTCAGGGCGCGCTGATTCCCTGGAGCAGCTTCGACCTGAGCTCGCTGTCGCGCGTGGACATGCGCCTGCAGCGGAAGTTCACGATCAACAAGCGCTACACCTTCGACGGGATCGTCGAGATGTTCAACGTGTTCAACCGCACCAACTACGGTGCCTGGGTGACCAACGAAGGGAACGCGCGCTACGGACAGCCGACCGACAACAACAACATCGCGTTCATGCCGCGGCTCGTGCAGTTCGGTTTCCGGACGACCTTCTGACGCGGTCTTCGCGGAAGGTATCGGGTTTCAGGTTTCAGGTGTCAGGCCGGATGGGTATCAGGCCTGACACCTAGACCACCCCTGATACCTGATACCTGACACCTGTTGTAATATCCCCCACCAACTCAAGGGTTTCCTGTATCCGCCCGGGCCACTCCCCAGGAGGACGTTTTGACACACGACTTCGCGTTCCGGCGGCTCGTTGCCGCGATTTTACTGACCCTTCCGCTCTTCTTGCTGCCAGCGTCCGCTTTCGCCCAGGAAGCGGCAATCAGCGGCACCGTAACCGACCAGACCGGCGGTGTACTGCCCGGCGTGGTCGTGCGCGTCGTCAACGAAACCAACGGGAACAGCTTCGAAGGCGTCACCGATTCGACGGGCAAGTACTTGATTCCGTTGCGCATCGGAACATATCGCGTCGGCGCGGAACTCTCCGGCTTCTCGATGGCCGAGCGCCGGGGCGTTCAGGTGCTGGTCGGGCAGCAGGTCGCGTTGAATCTGCAGATGGCGCCCGCCACGCTGCAGGAGTCCGTGACCGTCACCGGCGAAGCGCCACTCGTTGACACGACGCAGTCGACCCTTGGCACGAACATCGACTCTCGGCAGGTATCGGAACTGCCGGTCAACGGCCGCAACTTCATGGACCTCACGCTGTTGGCAGCCGGCAGTCGTCAGAACTTCGTGGCGGAAACGCCGGCGGCGAGCTTTCAGCTGAACGTGGATGGGCAGCAGGTCACGCAGTTGATTGCGACCAGCTTCGGTCAACCGCGGTTCAGCAAGGACACGATCGCGGAGTTCGAGGTGATCACGAACCGGTTCGACGCAAGGCAGGGGCGCTCGACGGGCATCCAGGTGAACGCGATCACGAAGTCAGGTACCAACACACCGTCGGGATCGTTCGCCGGCTACTTCCGCGATGACTCACTCAACGCCGCCGATTTCATTCAGATCGATCCCGCGACGGGCAAGCACAAGGTGCTGCCGTACTCGGACCAGCAATTGACGACAACGTGGGGCGGGCCGATCAAGAAGGATCGGATTCATTACTTCGTGAACTACGAGTACGAGCGATCGCCCTACACGCGGCCGTACAATACGCCGTTCCCGGCTTTCAATATCAACCTGCAGGGTACCTACACAGAGAAGAAAGGCGGCGGACGTGTTGACGTCCAGTTCTCGCCGAAAACCCATTTCACCTACCGCCAGAACCTCGAGCGCTCATGGGATCCCTACGATGCTCGCTGGGCCGGTGGCAGCACGATTCATCCCTCTTCACCGAGTTCGGTGCCGAAGACCGCGAACGACATCACGGCGCGCCTGACGCGCGTCATCAACGCGTCGGCGGTCAACGAGTTCTCCTACAGCTGGGGCCGCTACTGGTGGCAGACCAATCCGGTCGTGAACTGGCCGAACCATCCGCAGGCGTCCGCGGGCTTCACGCACGGGACGCCTCGGGTCGTCCTCCAGGGCTTCACGATCGGTCAGGCCCACCAGCGCTCGCCGCAGGACCTCACCGACGGTGGCCCGACCTTCCGCGACGACCTGTCGTTCTCGTTCCTGGGGGGCGGCCGTCATGACATGAAGACCGGTGCCGAATACATCAACAGCGACTCACCGATCTTCCTGTGCATCAACTGCGGCGGTCAGCTCGACGCCCAGGGCGGTCCGATTCCCGCCAACATCGAGTCGTTGTTCCCCGTCTACAACGATATCTCCACATGGAATCTGAATGCGCTGGCGCCCATCTCGCGCTTCTATCAAATCGCCGTCGGCGACTTCCACGTCGACAGCCCGATTCGCAGTTTTGCGACGTGGATGCAGGACGACTGGACGCACGGCAGACTGACATTGAACCTTGGCGTGCGTTATGACTACGTCAATGGCACCTACGCGGAGGAACTGCCGTTCGATCAGTGGGTGCCGAAGCGCGCCGTCGACAAGAACAACATCCAGCCGCGCCTCGGGTTCGCCTACAGCATCGACGATCGCACGGTCGCGCGCGGCGGCTGGGGGCTGTTCGCGGGCGGCGCCACCAATACATCGCACGCCTACCGCGTGGACGCCCAGGTGGCCAACATTCAGGTGAACAACGACGGCCGCCCGGACTTCCCGATGAATCCATTCAACGGTCCGATCCCGACCTATGCGCAGGCGATCGCCACGCAGACGCGCTCCCCGTTCCTGACGTTGCCGGCAATCAACGCCAACCTGCCGTACACACATCAGGCCAATATCGGCGTGCAGCGGCAGCTCGGAACAGCGATGTCGTTGGCGACCGACTTCGTCTACACGAAGAACAAGGACGTCGTCAGCATCATGGACGTCAACCTGGCCTTCAATCCCGCGACGGGCGCTCCTTATCCGTTTAACGACGCCCTGCACCGGCCCGTGAAGGGATGGGGCGCCGTGAACCAGAACGTCGTCCAGCCGAACGGCCAGGATTCCTACGCGCTGCAGATGGAGCTGACCAAGCGGATGGCCGCTCACTGGCAGCTGTCGGCGACCTACCTGCTGCAGTTCGATCATGAGTATCAGTACGCACCGATCAACACGGACAAGGGCTGCAACTATCCGACGACCAATCCGTCGCCGGGCGTGTTCACCTGCGACGCGCCGATGACGCTCCATCCGCTGCTCGCGGACGAGCGGTTCCTCAACGGCGATCAGCGCAATCGTGCGACCGTCAACGGCATCTGGGAACTGCCGGCCGGCTTCCAGTTGAGCGGCCTGTATTTCTTCGCTGACAACGGCAAGATGACGCCGACCTCCGGCGTCGACGCCCTTGGCCTTGGCGCGTCGAGCACCGCCAGTCTTGTCGGTACCAACGCGGGGATCACGGGGTCGGCGAACCGGCTCCGGCGTGACGGCACGCTGATCGCTCGCAACAGCTTCAACCGTTCCGACCTGCACCGCGTGGACATGCGGTTCCAGAAGCGATTCAGGCTGAACAATCGCGTGACGGTGGACGGCATCGCGGAAGTGTTCAACCTGTTCAACCACGCGAACTACAACAACTTCGTGGTGAGCGAGGTGGCGCGCAATTACGGCGCGCCGATTTACGATTCCAATATCGCATTCCAGCCGCGCACCGCACAGTTCGGCTTCAGAACAACGTTCTAAATCGCTTGACGATGGAGACCGCGTGCTTAAAATCTTCGTAAGCACGCGGTCCCTGACCGACATTTTTCGAGGAGGTTTCGCAATGATCCGCAAGTCATCCTGGATGGTCCTGGCGCTGTCCGGCCTGCTGCTGGCCGCCGTGCCGGTCGCGGCGCATCACGCGATCGCGGCGCAGTACGACATGGACAAGGCTGGTGAGTGGACGGGCACGCTGAAGAAGATGGAGTTCATCAACCCCCACTCGATGCTGCACCTCGATGTGACGGGGCCCGACGGCAAGACAACCGAGTGGGTGTTCCAGACGACCAACGCCGGCACGCTGCGCACCCGTGGGCTCGCGCGCACCGGCGCGGGCTCGCTGGAAGTCGGCGCCAAGTACACGGTCAAAGGGTTTGCGGCGCGCAACGGCAACCCGATGGGGTTCCTGCGGGTCCTGGTTTTCCCTGACGGCAAGGAACTGACCTTCTGGTTCGGCGATCCAAACGGTAACTAGGAGAGACCGCCATGACGCGCCGATTTTTGTACTTCAGCGTCGCTGCATTCATCGCGGTGACGTGTGCTTCGCTTGCGTTGGCGCAGGGGCGGGGCGGTGGTGCCCAGAATGCCACAGCAGGCGCGGACGTTCCCACGCCGCGCATGCCTGACGGTCATCCGGATCTGAGCGGCGTGTGGGGTGCGGGTGGTGGCGGCGGCGGCGGACGCCCCGTTGATGATGATGGCAGCGGCAATCTGTCGGAAGTGTTTCCATCGCGTCGATGCGCGCCGAATCAGGTGAAGTGCAGCGAGTACACGAATCAGTCCGAGGATGGCGAGTTCACCGCTCGGCAGAGCACCAACCGGCCGATCTACAAGCCCGAGTTCTGGGACAAGGTCCAGGAGCTCGACATGTGGACGAACAAATACGACCCGATCTTCGCCTGTCAGCCGCTTGGTGTCCCTCGCGCCGGTGCGCCGAACCGCATCGTCCAGACCGCGAACGACGTCGTGTTCCTTTACGCGTCCGGCGGCGGCGGGGCGGGGACGTCAGAGTACCGCATCATTCCGATCGACGGCCGCAAGCACGATCCTGAGAAGGCGCAGGACGTGTTCTTCTGGGGCTACTCAGTGGGTCGCTGGGAAGGCGACACGCTCGTCATCGATTCGATCGCGTTCAACGATTTGACGTGGCTCGAGAAGGGTGGCTATTTCCACTCGGACAAGCTGCACGTGGTCGAGAAGTTGACGCGGCAGGGCAACACGATGCGCTACGAGGTGACGGCCGAAGATCCGGAAGTCCTCGCCGAGCCGTGGGTGTTGACGCCGCGTATGCTGCGCCTCAATCCGAACAAGGACGCGGGGCTGCTGCCTGAAGCGACGCCGTGCCGCGACTACGACCACGACAACATGGTCACGCAGATTCGACATTAATCCGGCATTCGGGATCCGGGATTCGAAGGGATATCCATTGTCGTAGGGGCGGACCTTCAGGTCCGCCCCAGGAATCGCTCATGAAGAAAATTCTGATCACGATCGCATTCGCCGGCATTGTTGTCGTCGGCGTGACGGCACAGCGTCAGGGCGGCCCACCGGCGCGCTATACGCCGGCCCCAGGAGCCAAGGATCTCCGCGCGGTGCTCTTCAACTGGGCGTGGTACATGGGCATGCTGCGCGGCGCGCAGGAGAACGAGGCGGTCGCGACGCTCGAGCTGAAGGCGACCGGCACCATGCAGATCGACGGCCAGCCTTGCCGGTTGACGAAGTACCGCATCAGCAACAACTACCAACTGTCTGGCCAGCGGATTCAGATCGCCTGTACGCGCGCCAATGGACAAGCGTATCAGAACGTCGAAGTCGTGAGCGGACAGTACGCGTGGGATGAGGACATTCCGGGCGCCGAGATTGTGGCCGGCAAAGGGAAGGCGACGCCGAGGCCGAATTTGCTGCGCGAGCGCATGATTCGTCTGTGGGCAAGTCCGCAAGGCGCGCCGAAGGCTGCGGCGGCCGCCAAGGAAAACGCCAGCGTGAGCTGGGACACTGGCAAGGCCGTTGTGACGTTCCCGATCCCGGGTGCGGCCGGCGCGATCGCCAAGGCGACGCTCAGCGCGCAAAATCAGGCGGAGCATGTCGAGGTCCGCGACGGCGCCGTCGTCACGACATTCGACTACGCGAAGTACGACGACTACAACAATCCGCTGAACAAGATCGAAGCGTTCATGCCGGGCACGATGATCGAGAAGCGCAATGGCGCGGTCGTGCGCGATCTGACGACGACGGAAACTGAAACCGGGAACCTGTATGTGGTCATGCCGGTTCCAGCTAGCGTCAAGAAGGCGGCTTCGCCTCAGTCCAACTGAAGGTTTCAGGTATCGGGTGTCAGGCGTGGTCTAGGCCTTAGTCCCTGATACTTGGACCATCCCTGAAACCTGACACCTGATACCTGCGCAATTTCCGTACGCTACACTCCGTCCATTCAATGAGGTCGGTATGAATTTCCGCAACGGCCGCTTGCTGGCCGCCACGCTTGTACTTTGTGCTTCCGCCGTTGGTCACAGTCAGGACACGGCTGGCGTTCTTCGCGAGGCTGACAAGGCGCTGGGCGCATCGAGCCTCAAGTCGATCCGCTACTCAGGCACCGGATTCGCCTATGCGTTCCTTCAGAATGCGCGCCCGGACGCCCGCTATCCGAAGTTCTACGCGAAATACACACGCGCCATTGACTTCGAGAAGGGGATCTCGCGCGAGGAGACCACGCGGAGTCAGTTCGAAAATCCGCCGAGCGGCGGAGGCCAGCAGCCGTTGTACACGGACACGACGGGCGCGGCGGTGACGGGGGAGAACTCCGCCTGGGGCGGCGGCTCAGTCCTCCTCACACCGCAGGGTTTTGTCCGCGCGGCGCTCGCAGCGAAGCCGACGATGGCGCGTGCGGGGGCATCGACCGTGGTGTCGTTCATGGTGCGCGACAAGTACAAGGTGAACGGCTACATCAACGCGCAGCATCTCATCGAGAAGATAGAAACGTGGACGCCGCAGCCGACGCTCGGCGATATGTCCATCGAGACGACCTTCAGCGACTATCGCGATTTCAATGGCGTGAAGTTTCCGGCGCGCATCGTCCAGAAGCAATGGATCTATCCGATGCTCGAGCTGAACGTCACGGACGTGCAGCCGAACGCCGCGGTCAACCTGCAGGCGCCAGCCGGCGGCGGAGGTGCTGCTCGCGTCGAATCGACGAAGGTCGCTGATGGCGTGTGGTATCTCGCCGGCACGCCGGATCCGAACAGCCAGCTCGTCGAGTTCAAGGACTTCCTCGTGCTGGTGGAATCGTCGGTCACGGAGGGTCGCGCGCTCGCCAACATCGCGGAGGCGCATCGTCTCGTGCCCGGCAAGCCGATCAAGTACCACATCAACACGCATCACCATTCGGATCATTCGGCCGGGCTGCGCGCCTTCGTCGCTGAAGGATCGACGATCGTGACGCACGAGATGAACAAGAAGTTCTACGACGATGTGGTGCTGAAGGCGCCGCACACGCTGGAACCGGATGCGCTGACGAAAACATCAAAAGCCGCGCAATTCGTCTACGTCAAGGACAAGGGCAAGTACGTCATCAGTGACGGCGCGCGGACGATGGAGATCTATCACGTGGACAACGGCCACGCGAGGAACCTGCTGATGTCCTATCTGCCGAAGGAAAAGCTGTTGATGATCACCGACATCTTCAACGACTTCGGCATGCCGCGGCCCAACGATCCGCCGGCGGGGCTCGTCAGCCCGTATTACGCCGCGCTCGACGCGCGGTTGAAGGAACTCAAGCTGGATGTGCAGCAGCTCGCGCCGTCGCACGGACGCGCAGTCGTGCCCTTCAGCCAGTTCACGGAAAAGGTGCAGGGTAAGGTGCAGCCCCCCGCGCCGCGACCAATAACAGAAACCCGATAGTGGAGGGCGGGTCCTTTTGGACCCGCCACATCGGCAGAGGAACACGCATGAAACGTTTATTAGTTTGCGCCGTTGTTGTCGTTGCCGCGACGACAATCACGTCGGCCCAGTACCCCGAGGGGCACTGGCAGAACTTCGCGCCGTACCCGCAGCCGACGCAGGAGGTCGGCGCCGCGGTGGTCAATGGCAAGCTGTACATCCTCGGCGCCTATGGCGCGAACGCGCCCGGTGGCCTCGCGGGGTGGCTCAACGAGTACGACCCCGGCGCCGACAAATGGACGAAGAAGACCGACATCCCGATGCCAGTCCATCACCAGGCGATGACCGGCTTCAGAGACAAGGTGTACGTGTTCGGCGGCGGCGTAAAAATCTCGCCGACCAGCGACAACTGGTATCCGACGAACCGTGTGTGGGAGTACACGCCGGCCACCAATTCGTGGCGTGAGCTCGGTCCGATGCCGACCAAACGCGGCGGCGGGATCGCCCTTGTCCTGAACAACAAGATCTGGGTCATCGGCGGAGCGGGGTATCACCCGCTGCAGACCGAGGATGTATCGATCGCGGCCAACGTCCCGCATCGCACCGTGAACACGGTGGAGGTGTTCGATCCCGCCACCGGCATGTGGGAGAGCAAGGCGCCGATGCTGGTCCCGCGCAACCATCTGGCGGGCGGGGTCGTCAACGGGAAGATTTACGTGATGGGCGGCCGCGTCGGCTCGTCATTCGTGGGTGCGAGCAGCACGGACGCGGTCGAGGAATACGACGCCGCGACCGACATGTGGCGTATCCGTTCGCGGATGCCGTACCCGCGCAGCGGGATGGCGTTCGCAAGCGATGGCAAGTTGATTTACATGTCCGGCGGCGAGTACCTGAATCGCGACATGGTCGGCGTCTTCCGCAATGCGGAGGCCTACGACCCGGCGCGCGATCTCTGGTACGAGCTGCCGCCGATGTCGGTCGCGCGCCACGGGTTCGCCGGCGGCATCATCAACGGTGTGTTCTATACCGCAACGGGCCAGCTGCAGAGCGGCACAGGCGGTGGCGGTCCGGGCGGATCGCCGCAGGTGGAAGGCTTCGTTATCGGCAAGCTGGCACCGGGGACTCGGTAGGTCTCGGTAGGCCGGCTGAAGCCGGCCTCTACGTACGCGCCTCGTTGACCGAATCAGACTAGGTTCGTCGGGGCCGGCTTCAGCCGGCCCAGGGGATTCATCATCATGAAACGAGCGGTGTTCATTTCGATCTTGTTTGTATCGGCGGTGTCGCTCGCCGCACAAGGACGTGGCGGCCGCGGGCAAGGCGATGGACAGATTCAAGGCATCGCGCCGGGGCAGCCGGCGGGCGCCCCGCGATGGACGAGGCTCGCTCCGATTCCCGAAGCGAACGAGGAGCGCAACGGCGTCGTCGCTGGCGGGAAGCTGTATCTGTTCGGCGGCAATCCCGTCGGCATGACCGGCACGCCTCCGGGCGCGGTGTGGGAGTACGACGCCGCCGGCGACAAATGGACGAAGAAGAAGAACATGCCGCTCGCGGCGCACCACGTCGCCGTTGCCGAGAACGGCGGGAAGATCTACGTGTTCGGCGGCGGCGTTCAGAAGCAGGCAGGTGGACCGAGCTACGTGCCCGCGAACAACGCGTGGGAGTACGACCCTGCGACGGATGCGTGGAAGGCGCTGGCGGTGATGCCGACTGCGCGGCTCGCCGCTGTCGCCGCATCAGCCGGCGGCAAGATCTACGTGATGGGCGGCGCAGGCAACTACAAAGCTCGCGACGGGCAGCCGCTCGAGCCCAGCCAGCCGCATCGCGTGTTCGACATCAATGAGGTCTACGACCCGGCAACCAACACGTGGGCGGCCAAGCAGGTCCTGCCGACGCCGCGCAGCGCCATGTTCGCCGGCGTCGTCAACGGGAAGATCTATCTGATTGGCGGGCGGGTGGGGACGGCGTTTGCCACGACCGGCAGCGTCACCGATATCGTTGAAGAATACGACCCGGCGACCGACAAGTGGGGCTTCCTGAAAGATCGAATGCCGACACCGCGCGATGAGGGTGTCGCGGGCGTTTACAACAACCGCATTTACGTGGCGGGCGGTGAAAGCATCACGGCGCTCAACAACTCGGTCTCGCGCGCGTTCGAGGCCTACGACCCGGCGAGCAACAGCTGGCAGGCGCTCGGCAACATGCCGCTCGCACGCTATGGTCTGGCCGGCGGCATCATCGGCAACCGCCTGCACATCGTCGGCGGCCACATCACTGCGGCGTTCGGCGGGGGAGAGCCGCTGAACACGCTGCAGCACGACGCATTGGAACTTCGCTGACGTCGATCGTTCGACTCGTTCGGATCGTTCGTAGATCGTTCGAACGTTCCGAACGCCCCGAACGATCCGAACGAACGGAATTAAGGGGTGACGACGGTGTGCGACGGGTAGACCTCTGGCTCGCCTTGGATGCCTAGCTCGCGCAGCACCGGGATGAGCTTCTCGCCAAACCGACGGAACGCGTCCTCGGACGTCCACACATCCACAACCCGGAAGCCCTTCGTACCCTGACCGGCAACATGAACGAGCAGCCCTTCAACGGGCCAATCGCTCGGCGACGTCATCCGGTTCTTTCCGGTGATCCGTCGAACCGTCTCCTCATAGTTCTGCTGGGTTAAACCGGGTACTTCAAATACAGCGACGATCGGCACGAGACCTCCTATCAAGGAAAGGCGCGAGCATATCACCCGACTCCTGCAGCGGAAATGCGACTAAAAGGCCCTAATGCCCTGCAGCTTCGAGATGTTGGACCAGTTCCACCTTCACGCCATCGCTCGTCACCAGGTAGACGATCCGGTGGGGGAGTTGATTCGGCTGGGTGCAGAAGAGACGACGGACGCCGCCTTCTTCGGTGCCTCCGCCGACGAAGTTGCACGCCGGATTGGCGCGAGGGTTGGTGTCCGAGGAGAACATGACGCCCAGCGTCTTCAGGTCATTGACCGTCTTGTCGAGATCGATCGGCCCCCACGCGATGCGATCGATCGAGTGCCCCTCGCTGCGTCGCCTCTTGTCGTCCTTCGTCGCAAACACATAAAAGAGTCCCAGATCGCGGTAGCGGATCCCTTCGCGGCCGTACACGGAGGCACGGTCGCCGCCGAACGCACGGACGTACCATGCGAGCGTCGCGTTTGGATCCTTGACGTGCAGATTGACGTGATGGAGACCAAGGTTGTCGGGATCCTCCACGAACTCGATCCGCGTGCCCCAGGGATCTTCCGCGAACGCGTGCTTCCAGTCATCGCCGGTCTTCGACGGCGGCGAAGTGATCTTCACACCTGCCGCGGCGAGGTCGCGTACTTTGGTATCGAGGTCGGCATAGGAGAACCCGATGCTGTCGATCGCGGTGCCGGCGCTCGGCATGGCATCGGCCGACATTTCGAAGATGAGTTGCAGCGGCAGCGGATGATCACCGGACCACCGGCCGAAGGCGACCCGGTCGGCGGTTTCACCGGCGTTGCCGCCCATGTTCTTGAGATACCAATCGCGTGCGGTGGAAATTTCGGGGACGTTCAGGTGAATGGAGTCAAACGGGGGCGCTTCGTACGATGTCTGGGCGAGCAGGCGACCCAAGAAAGCGAGCCCCATCGCCGCGCCGCACACAGCCCGTAAGCCGAAACGCATTGCTTTATCGCACCGTGATTCATCGCCACGGGCCACAGAGACCCAGAGGCTCAGAGAAAACCAGATCTCTGTGCCTCTGAGTCTCTGCGGCTCGTGAATCCAGTGAAGTCGTCAGTTGGTGCGCCCTCCCGCAGGGGCGAATTCGAACACCTCGTTGAGCGGTGAATCCAGCGCATGGCCGCCGCCGCCGGCAAACACCGTGTGGCCCCCGATCACGAACAGCTTGCCGTTGAATGCCGCAACGTTGACGCCATGACGGCCGGTCGGAAGCGCCGGCAGGCGGTACCAGTCATTGGCCGCGGGATCGAATACTTCGACGTCACGAAGCACGCCCTCGATGTGATAGTCGTGATGCTCGCCACCCGCCACGTAGATCTTCCCCTGATATGTCGCCCACCCCTGACCGCTGCGGGCCGACGGCATTCGGTTCATCGCGCGCCATGAATCGGTCGCCGGGTTGTATTCCTCGACGACGTCCACGTTGCTGGCGGCGTAGCCGCCGATGTTGTTGGCGGTAATGCGGCCGCCGATCAGATAAATCTTTCCGTTCACCACGCCGATGGCTGGGTGGTTCCGCGGCGTGGGCATCGGCTTGCGCGCCTCCCAGCGATTCGTCGCCGGGTCGTAGACCTCGTTGGTGCCGACGACGAGGCCGCCATTCTGCGTGCGGCCGTCAGGCCCGACTGTGTCGGTCGAGCCGCCGATGAAATAGATCTTGCCTCCGAACTCCGTTGCGGCGCCCGCGGTGCGCTTCCCATTGAGCTTGGCGAGCGCTTTCCAGCTGTCGCCGGTCGGGTCGTATTCCCACGCAGTGTCGAGCGTCGCGCTCGGCGCTTCCTGCGTCATCGCACCTGAACCACCGAACACGTAGATCTTGCCGTTCAGCGTGGCGGCGCTCATGTGATCGGTGAAAAACGGCGTGTTCTTCTTTTGCGTCCACGCGTTGTTGGCCAAGTCGTAGACCATCACGCGTGCCGGATGCGTCGCGCGCGCGCCCGGCGTCAGGACGGCTGCATTGCCGCCAATCAGATAGAGCTTGTCGTTGACCTGTACCGGTGTGTATTCCTCTGCCGGCTGCGGCAGCTTGGCGTATTTTTCCGTGTCCCACCTGCCGGGCGACTGCTGCGCGGTGACGCCGACCGCCAGTACCACGAATAGCCCTCCAAGCACGGTTCCGACGACTGCGTGCCACCGTTTCATGCGGATCCTCCCCGCGTCGTTAATAGAGGGATTTGGCAGCGGAGTCAAGCCGCGGGTCGCCGACGATTCTCCACGCCAGTAGTCAACGGGTCCTTCAGGCGGACCTTCGTCGGCTTGTCTTGACACGACGCGAGGGCGTAGACTGCCCGGCAAACCCGCAAATCCCGGAGCGCACTTATATGAAACGTGTTCTGGCAATGCTCGCGGCTGCGTGCGTGATTGCCATCGTCATTGGTGACAGAGCGGCGGCGCAGAATCCGCCGGCGCGAGGCATGCGCTGGTCGAAGGCGGCGCCGTTCCCCGAACCGGAGGAGGAACTCTACGGCACGGTCCTCAACGGCAAGTTCTACGTGATCGGCGGCTTCGGATTCACGCCACCCGGTGTGCAGCCTCCGCCGCCGGGCGTAAGCAAAGGGCCCTGCTTCAGTTGTCCGCCGGCGCTGGTGTACGAGTACGACCCTGGTCCCGACAAGTGGACGAAAAAGAAGAACATTCCAACAGCCGTTCACCATCAGGCGCAGGCCGCCTACAACGGGAAGATCTACATCTTCGGCGGCTGCACACGCGCGATCTCCGGCGAGGGCGGCACGACGAACGTCTGGGAGTTCGACCCCGTGGCGGATTCCTACCGCGCCATGGCCGCGATGTCAGTGAAGCGATGCTCGCCGATTGCTGAAGAGGTCGGCGGGAAGATCTACGTGATCGGCGGCCTCGAGCCGTACGAGAACGGGCAGGGTACGCGCGTGACAGGGCGTAACCAGATGTTTGACCCGGCCACCAACACGTGGACGGAGCGCAGTCCGATGCCGACCGCGCGCAACCATGCGTTTGCGGGCGTGGTCAACGGCAAGATCTACGTCATCGGCGGCCGCATCGGCGCCGGCAACATTCCCGCGACGACCAACGTGGACATCGTCGAGGAATATGACCCCGCCACTAACCTGTGGGGTCCGATCAAGGACCGCATGCCGACCCCGCGCAGCGGCGGCGGCGCGGCGACCTACAACGGCAAGATCTACGTCGGCGGCGGAGAGCTGCAGAACCGTCAGATGTCGGCGGCGTTCCGCGCGCTCGAGGCGTACGATCCGGCGTCCAACACGTGGGAGATCCTTCCCTCGATGCCCACCGCCGTGCATGGAAACGCGATGGGCTTCCTTGGCAACAAGCTGCACGTGGTGAGTGGAAAGATGGAAGGTGGCGGCGCGCCTGACATGGCGGGCACCGAACATCCGTATGCCACCGCATCGCACGACGTGCTGGAAATTCCGTCTGGAACGCAGTAAATGAACACCCGTAGGGTCCGGCTTCAGCCGGACCTTCCGTGAATCAATCGGAGGGACAACATGTTGCGACGTGCTTCAATCGCGGCGCTGTTAATCGCATTCGCCTTCGGCATGGCGACTCCCGCGATGGCGCAAACTACTAACGGCGTCATTGCCGGCATCATCAGCGACGCGCAGGGGGGCGTGCTTCCCGGCGTGACGGTCACCGCGCGCAACGTCGATACCGGCGCGATGCGAAACATCACGACCGAAGCGGACGGACGGTTTCGGCTGGCAGGCCTCGTTCCGGGTCGCTATGAACTGAAAGCCGAACTTCAAGGATTCGGCGCGGTGACGGTGCCCGACGTCATCGTCGCGGTTGGCAGCGAAACCACGCGCAACGTGACGATGCAGGTGCAGGGGCTGCAGGAGTCGGTGACGGTCACCGGGGAAGCCCCCGTTATTGAGGTGAGCAAAAGCGACGTTTCAGGCGTCATTACGCAAGCTCAGATGGAGATGCTGCCGCAAGCGACACGCCAGCCGATGGACCTCGCGCTGCTGCTGCCAGGGACGAACCAGGATGCCGTCCGCGCGCGCAAGGCGAACTCCAACATCGGCGCCGGCGCATTTACCAACGGCTCGGCTCTACTCGTCGATGGAGTGTGGAACAAGGAGGGCAATACCGGCGAGCCGCGGCAGGACTTTCCCGCGTCGGCTATTCAGGAGTTCAAAGTTTTTCTGAGCCAGTCGCCCGCGGAGTACGGCTGGACTGCCGGCGGCGCCGTGTCGATGGCGACCAAAAGCGGCACCAATAACCTCCACGGGGAGGCCTTTGAGTTCTATCGCAATAGAGCGCTCAACGCGATGGACCCGTTCGCCAAAGCCGCAGGTCAGCCGGAATCGAACTTCAACCGCCACCAATACGGCGTGGCGGTGGGCGGCCCCGTCATCAAGGACAGAGTTCACTTCTTCGAAGCGGCCGAAGCGCTGGAGAACCACCTGTACGACAACGTGGTCGTCCGGCTGCCGCAGTTCTACGGGAACATGAACGGCGTCTTCAAGAGTCCCGAATATAACCACATGTCGTTCACACGCGGTGACGCCCAGGTCACGCAGAAGCAGTCGGTGTTCCTGCGCTACGCCTGGCAGATCTCCGACTTCACTTGTGAAGGCTGTTCCGCGTCTTCGTCGACGCCGTGGTTCTCCGGCGGCGGCATCAAGCAGAAGCGCTATTCGTGGGCAGGCGCGTACACCTGGGTGGTGTCTAACCGAATTCTGAACGAGGTGCGGGGCCAGTTCACGAACTATCACTTCCGCCAGCATCCTCCAGGCGTCGATCCGCAGGAGGATCTGTTCGACAGTTCACCCGAACGTGCCGCACCGTTAACGGCCGCATACACATTCCCGAGCTTGACGTGGGGAACCAGCGGCAATTTCTATACGGAGCAGATTTCGCGTGAGCTCCGCGACGACTTGTCGATGACCGCCGGCAGCCATACGTGGAAGTTCGGTGCCGGCGCCCAGAAGCTCGCGGTTCATGGGGACAACAGGCCGTCGCTCGGCACATGGACGTTTGCGGCAGACCAGCCGTTCAATCCCTCGAACCTCGCGTCTTTTGTGCCGGTGGCGGGATCGGTTCGCCAGTTCTCCACGGGCAATCTGGTGAAGCTGCCGACCTACACGCCGAACGTCCTTTTCAGCACATACGCGGAAGACGAGTGGAAGCCTGCGGCCGGCGTCACGCTGAACCTTGGGCTGCGGTACGATTATCAGTTCCACGCGTTCAACCAGGGACTGACGCTCGACTCGAAGGACCCGAAGTACGGCATTCCGCTCTTCCCGACGACGGGCACGGCGGCGAGCCTGGCGCCTCTCGTCCATTTCGACCAGCGCGGCGACAAGAACAACTTTGGTCCGCGCGTCGGGTTTGCGTGGGATGTGCGCAACGACACGAAGACCGTCGTCCGCGGCAACTACGGTATCTACTACAACCCGATGAACCTGCAGATCACGTCGGCCGAGATGGCCAATTACCGACAGCCGACTGCCATCATCGCGAATCCGACGTATCCAGATCCGTACGGCGGACGCGATCCGCTAACCTTCGTCTCAACCGCGCCTCAGAACATTCAGGTGATGGCGGACGATCTCGAGAACCTGCAGTCGACGGCGTACACCGTGGGCGTGTCGCGCGCGCTCACGTCGGTGATCGCCGTCCACGTTGATGGCGTTTACAACCGGATGTCGAAGGTCCCGATGACCATCGACATCAACCCGCGCAGTGGTGGCACGACGGGGAACCGTCCGCTGCCGCAATTCGCTCGCGTCCTGCAGGCACAGTCGATTGGCTTCATGAACTACAGGGCGCTGCTCGTCCGCCTCGAGAAGCGGCTCGAGCGCAACTACATGTACCTGGTGTCGTACACGCTGTCTGGCAGCAACGGCAACGTGAACAACTCAGGTGGCACGCAGTCGGTCGTCACCGACTCGGCGCATATCAACTACGACGAGGGTCCGAACAACAGCGATCGGCTGCATACGCTCGTGGCGAGCGGGTCGTTCCTGTTACCGGCCGATGTCACCATCGGCGGCGTGTTCACCTACCGCTCGACGATGCCGTTCAGTGCTATCGCCGGCATCGACGTCAACGGCGACGGCAATGTCACCGACTACGTGCCTGGCACGAGCCGGAACGCGTTCAACCGAGGCAACGACGCTGACGCGCTGGCGCTGGTGAACGCGTGGCGCGGTGTCAACGGGTTGGCTCCCATCAATCCGGCATTCAGCACCAACGAGTTCTATTCGCTCGATTTCCGCGGCAGCAAGGCGATCACGCTGAATGCGGGGCGGCGCGTGGAGCTGATTGCGCAGGTATTCAACGTGCTGAACCGGAAGAATTTGGTCGCGGCCTGGACGACCAACGCGCTGTCGTCGGCTTTCGGTACCAGCGTGTCGGCGTCGAACATGCGGCAGGCGGAAGTCGCAGTGCGCTTCACTTTCTAAGTGGAAAAGTAGAGAAGTGGAGAAGTGGAAAAGTAAGTAAAAAGTAGTTTCAACTTACTTTTCCACTTTTTTCATTTTTCAACTTCTTCCACTTATGGGAGCCCTCCTCACCGCCGCATTCTTCGCGAGCGGCGCGTCAGCACTCGTCTTCGAGACCCTCTGGTTCCGGCAGGCAGGGCTCGCGTTCGGCAACAGCATCTGGGCATCGAGCCTGGTGCTCTCCGCGTTCATGGCCGGTCTCGGGCTCGGCAATGCGCTGGCGGCTGCGTTCGGTCGGCGGGTAGCGAATCCCGTCCGTGCGTACGCGTATGCGGAAGCGGCGATTGCGCTGACCGGCGTCGGCCTCGTCTACCTGTTTCCTGTCGTCGGTGTCGTGCTCGCGCCCCTGTTCCGGCCGCTGCTGGATCAGCCGTGGCTCCTGAACCCATTGCGATTGCTCGTGGCATTTGTCCTGCTGCTGGTTCCTTCGACGGCAATGGGCATTACCCTGCCGCTGCTCATCACGGCACTCGCGGACCGATCCGGAATCCCGTCTCGCCATGGTCCAAAGGACGAAGGCGGATTCGGCCGCGTCCTGGGATGGCTCTACGGTTGGAACACACTCGGTGCGGTGATCGGGGTCCTTGCTGGGGAGACCTTTTTTCTCGGCAGGTTCGGTGTGCGGGGGACCGCGCTCGCCGCCGGCGGCTTGAATTTGGCTGCCGCGGTTGTAGCGGGCCTCGTATCCGTACGTGGGCCGGGTCCGGCGACGCGACTGGAACCAGCGCGTCGAGGAGCCGGCGGTCAGATCCCATCCAGCCCTTTGCACCTTTCCAGTCCTTCCCGGCTCGCCCGCCCATTGATCGCAGTCTTCCTCTCCGGATTCTGCCTACTGGCCCTCGAGGTGATCTGGTTTCGATTCCTGCTGCTCTTCGTCAAAGGGCACTCGGTCGCGTTTGCCGTGATGCTTGCGGTCGTACTCGCCGGGATTGCCGCGGGCGGGCTCGCGGCGGCGCTGTGGCTGCGATTGATGCCCGGCGCCTATCGCTTCGCGGCGCCACTTGCGTTTGTGGCGGCGGTTGCCGTTGTCGCGTCCTACCGGTACTTCCCGTCCGTGATCGAGCCGTTCGGTCTCGAATCGATCACGCAACCGGAGGCCATCGTCCGCGTCAGCCTGCCGCTGATGTTTCCTGTCGCATTTATCTCAGGAATGTTCTTTCCCGTGGTCGGCGCAGCGTTGCGGAGGGGACTGACGTCTGAGATCGCGACCGCCGGCACACTGACGCTGGCCAACACCATAGGCGCGGCCGTCGGCTCGCTCGTCGCGGGCTTTGTCCTGCTTCCGCTGCTGGGCATCGAGAGAAGCTTTTTCACGATCACGTTGCTGTATGCAGCAGTCGGCATGGTCGTCGGCCGGCTCCGGCGAGCACCATTCATCGTCTACGGCGCCGCGGCCGCTGCCGTCATCGCTCTCGTGGTTTTTCCATTCGGGCAGTTCAACGCGCGCCTTGTGTCGATTCCCGTCGAACGATGGGCGCAGGGCGAGGCCGAGCGCCGGCTCGTCGCGGTGCGCGAAGGGTTGACTGAAACAGTCGTCTTCTTTCAGCGGCTGCTGCTCGGCAAGCCGGTCAGCGACGTGATGCTGACGAATTCATTTTCGATGTCGACCACGGGGTACGGGGTTCGCCGGTATCAGAAGCTGTACGTCTACTGGCCGATAGCGGTCCACCCCGAACTCAAACGTGCCCTGATCATCGGCTACGGCGTTGGCAACACCGCGAAAGCGCTGACCGATTCGACCGGCATCGAATCGATCGATCTGGTGGACCTGTCGCGCGATATCCTCGCGATGGCGCCGATTGTTTTTCCGGACCTGCGAGAACAGCCGCTTCGTGATCCGCGGATGCACATCCACATCGAAGACGGCCGCTATTTTCTGCAGACGACGGATCGGTACTTCGATCTGATCACGGGCGAGCCGCCGCCCCCGGGCATTGCTGGCGTCGAGAATCTGTATTCGCGCGAATATTTCCAGCTCATTCACGATCGACTCGCCAATCAGGGGATCGTCACCTACTGGCTGCCGCTCGCGGATCTCAGCGACGTCAGCGCTAAGGCAATCCTCCGGGCCTTCTGTGACGTGTTCGACGATTGTTCGTTGTGGAACGGATCCGGGACGAACCTCATGATCGTCGGCAGTCGTCGAGAGGATTCGTCGGCGGCGCGCGGTCCGACGTCGGAGCAGGACTTCAGGCGCCAGTGGAGCGTCCCGGTTGTCGCCGTGGAGATGAAGCGCCTCGGCCTCGAGCGACCCGAGCAGCTCGGCGCGCTGTTTCTCGGCGACGCGACCTTCGTTCGCGCGCTCGTCGGCGGCGCGCGGCCGCTCGTCGATGACGATCCGAAGCTGATCGAAGCCGCGTCTTCGTCGCCGGACGATGCGACGCACCTGCTGGCCAGCATCACGGATACCGGCGCGGCGCGCACGCGATTTCAGACAAGCGGATTCATCGGCCGGCATTGGCCGGAGTCGTTGATTCAATCGTCTGCTCAGTACTTCGATGTCCAGCACGTCATCGATGCGCATATGTATGGTTCGCTGGTGAAGCAGAATCTCGCGCTCGAGGATGTGCACCGGTTGCTGACCGGAACAACGGTGCAGACGCCGATCCTCTGGCGCCTGGCGAGTAACGCCGACATTCAGCAGGTCGTGTCGACTGCCTCGCCGGCGGACCTGATGAACCCGCTGCTGCAGTACCACCTGGCCATCCGGCTGCTCTCGCAACGAGACTACCGCCGGGCCGCAGAGGCGTTCGAGCTCGCCACACAGTCTCCGCAGGTCAGGGACAATGCGTTCGTCCTGTATATCTATGCGCTGTGCATGTCCGGGCAACGTGCGAAGGCGCAGGTGATCAGCAGCGACGCTTTTGCCGCCTCCGGCGTATCATCGCTGCCGCCGCTCTGGGTGTGGATGAAAGACACCTTCGGCGTTGATCCCCGGAGGAAAGTGGGGAAGTAGAGAAATGGAAAAGAGGCAGAGTAAATCATCACGGCGCCGCTTCCTGAAAGGAGTCGTGGCCGTGGGTACGGTAGCCTCAGGTGTCAGCCTCCAAGGGCAGGGCGCCAACCGCGTGAGCGGCTTCGATCACGTTGCGGTGCCGATGCAGAACACCGATGCGATGATCGCGTTCTATCGCCGGCTTGGGTTTCAGCTGACGGTGAACGAAAATGCCGTATCCGTCTACATCGGCACGCAGATGATCAACTTCCACCGGCCAACCCGCTGGCAGGATCCGGCGTTCACGCTCCGCGCGCCCGCCGCGAAGCCGCCGTCTGGAGATTTCTGTTTCGTATGGAGCGGGTCCGCGATGGAACTAAAAGCTATGCTCGAACGTGCTGGGGTGAAAATCGAGCTCGGTCCGGTGGATCGCGCCGGTGGCCGACGGAAGACCGGTTCGAGCACCTATGTTCGCGATCCCGATGGCAATCTTCTCGAGTTTATGATTTACGCGTAATAGGGAGGGAATCGGATGTCCTCGACGTTCAAGGGATCACTGGCTCTCGTTGC
>Ga0207659_10000535_pt1 | contig 22691 bp, 23 predicted proteins | sample KBSM43metaG_FD_184330 | JGI IMG/M metagenome (GOLD analysis project Ga0207659, IMG submission 184330) | Miscanthus rhizosphere microbial communities from Kellogg Biological Station, Michigan, USA - KBS M4-3 metaG (SPAdes) (version 2) | ecosystem: Host-associated > Plants > Roots > Rhizosphere >...
AACCCACGGTGGAGTTTCCCCCACACACGCTTTCCAAGCGTGCTCCTTAAACCACTCGGACATCTCTCCGAAGCGTTTCGACTCTACCACAAAGAAATCTCATTTCAATCGAGCGATGCGGAGAGCGCGCGGCGGTTCTTCGGGCATGCTGGCGAGGAGACGGTTGAGTTCGCCGATAAGGTTTTCCAGGTCCAGCCCGGTTGTGGTGCCGTCACCCGCCTGCAGGTTTCGAATCGATTTCCCGAACTGACTGCGCGCTCCGATGGGGTTCCGCCGGTTCAGATGGTGCAGACCCACGGCGGCCTGAATGAGGCCCTGGTAGCACGTCCTGAGAGGCAGATCTGTCGTCGCCCGCCACAGGTCTTCCCAAACCTCATGGGCGTCATAAAAACGTCCCTCATTAAATAAAAGGAGGCCCTCGGCCAGCAGGTCTGCCACGGCCATAAATCTAACTGATGTCGGCAGTCTTTCCTTGCAATAAACACCCCTGTCCGTAATATTGACTTGTCGCCTTAATCCTGACAGTCCGGTGGGGCTTTTTTGACCCGTCCTTCCACCCCCGGGCGTTAAACCCAAGGAGGTTCTGAATGGAGCCGATTGCGTTTTGCAATAGGTGCCGAGGAATAATGGTAGGCTGGAACAGACGGTATATGACCCATTGCCTGCTCTGTAGGCAATGGCTTGCCAAGTCTTTTAAAACAACGGTTTTAACAAGTCTCTTTTCATCGTTTGTTTTTGTGTATCCCGTTCCGTCGGCAGTCGCTCCGCCCCTTCCGACTGTTGCCATGACTCCGGCAGCCGCATTTGCAAATGCAGCGGCTCAGAGGGCTGAAAATACAGCGGCAGTGGAGAAACTGCTCGTCCGGCATGGTGTCGATAAGGAACGCCTGCCCCGGGTAGTCGGCGCGATCATGGCCAGCAGCACCCGGCATGGCGTAGATCCCCGGCTGGTGGCGAGCATCGTCATTGTTGAAAGCGGCGCCAATCCCTATGCAGTTTCCGAGGCTGATGCCATTGGATTGATGCAGATTCACCTGGGCACGTGGGGCGAGAAGGCCGACAAAGAAAACATCAACCTCTTCAGGGTGGAAGATAACGTCGACTTTGGGGTCCGGATTCTCCGGGAGTACATCAGAGCCAGCAACACGTGGGAGGGGGTCGCTCGATATCGCGGTAAAACCGAGGCGCCCGAATCACAACAGGCCGCCCTGGAGTACGTCCAGAAGGTCCAGCGGATCTACGGTTTCACGCCCAAGATTTGAAATCTCACGACAGTCGCTCCTGTAAGAACCCTCCCATTGGGAGGGTTTTCTTTTTTGTTTTCAATCCTTTGCTCTACCCCACAGCCGAATGTTAAAGATCTGATATCAACGCTATAAGATCCTGTTGACATAGATTCACTCATACCTTATATTGGCCTTCGTCTTTGGAGGGACTTTATCCATGAGCAAGATCATCGGAATCGATTTGGGCACGACCAACTCTGTCGTCGCCGTTATGGAAGGTGGCGAACCTGTCGTCATCGCCAATCAGGAAGGCGGTCGCACGACGCCTTCAGTTGTTGCATTCACAAAGGGCGGCGAACGTCTTGTCGGACAGGTTGCGAAGCGCCAGGCCGTGACGAACGCGGAGAACACGGTCTATTCAATCAAGCGGTTTATGGGACGGCGCTACGAAGAAGTGAATGAAGAAATGAAGATGGTGCCCTACAAGGTGATCCGGTCTTCCAATGGGGACGCCCGCGTCGAGGCTATCGGCAAGGAGTCCTCTCCGCCGGAGATTTCCGCGATGATTCTGCAGAAGCTGAAATCAGCCGCCGAAGATTACACCGGCCAGAAGATTGACAAGGCTGTCATCACGGTTCCTGCCTATTTCAATGACGCACAGCGCCAGGCCACCAAGGACGCCGGCCGCATCGCAGGACTCGAAGTCCTTCGCATCATCAACGAGCCCACGGCAGCTGCTCTCGCCTACGGTCTGGACAAGAAGAAGGATGAGACGATCGCCGTCTATGACTTTGGCGGCGGCACGTTCGATATCTCCATCCTCGAAGTCGGTGAAGGCGTTGTTGAAGTGAAGGCTACCAACGGCGACACGCATCTGGGTGGTGACAACATCGACCAGCGAATCATCGACTGGATCGTGGAAGAATTTAAGAAGGACCAGGGAATTGATCTCTCCAAAGACAAGATGGCCCTGCAACGCCTGAAAGAAGCTGCCGAGAAGGCCAAGTGCGAACTCTCGACTGTTCAGGAAACAGAAATCACCCTTCCGTTCATCACGGCAGACGCTTCGGGGCCGAAGCACCTGAACCTGAAGTTGACCCGGTCCAGGTTCGAAGTTCTTGTGGACGACATTCTCCAGAAGACGGCGGGGCCCTGCAAACAGGCGCTTTCCGACGCGGGCCTGAAGCCTGGCGACATCGACGAGGTGGTTCTCGTTGGGGGCAGCACGCGGATTCCAAAAGTTCAACAGATTGTGAAAGACCTTTTCGGCAGGGAACCCCATAAGGGAGTGAACCCGGACGAAGTGGTTGCCGTCGGCGCCGCAGTTCAGGCGGGTGTTCTTGGCGGGGAAGTCAAAGATGTTCTGCTGCTCGACGTCACCCCACTGTCGCTCGGAATCGAAACTCTGGGCGGTGTGTTCACGAAGCTGATCGAGCGCAACACGACGATCCCGACGCGAAAGAGTGAAACGTTCTCTACGGCAGCGGACAGTCAAACCTCAGTGGAGATTCATGTTCTTCAGGGAGAACGACCGATGGCGCGCGACAACCGCACGCTTGGGAAGTTCCATCTGGTCGGTATCCCTCCAGCTCCCCGAGGGGTCCCGCAGATCGAAGTGACATTCGATATCGACGCGAACGGCATCGTCAACGTTTCAGCAAAGGACATGGGAACGGGGAAGGAGCAGAAGATCACGATCACCTCGTCGAGCGGCCTGAACAAGGACGACATCGACAAGATGGTTCGCGAAGCCGAATCTCACGCGGACGAGGATCGTCGCAAGCGCGAAGAGATCGAAGCCAGGAACAAGGCCGATTCCATGGTTTATCAGATCGAAAAAGCTCTGAATGAGAATCGAAGCAAGATATCGGATTCGGATGCCAAGGCTGTGGAATCCGCCCTGGCGGATGCGAAGAAAGCTCTCGAGGAAGGCGGAGCTGATCGAATCAACAAAGCTGCGGACGCGCTGAATCAGGTTTCCAACAAGGCGTTCGAATCCATGTACCGGTCCGCGGGACAGCCGGGTGGCGGCGCGAATCCGGGTGGTGGCGCCGGTCCTTCCGGTGGAGATAGCAAGCAGGAAGGTGATGTCATCGACGCAGAATATGTCGATGGCGAAGAGAAGAAATAAGACAAGGAGTCCGCAAGGAGACCTGTGAGCAGTCTGAATGATCTGTATGTTGTCTTGGAAATCGTTCGATCTGCGTCCGAAGACGACATTAAGAAAGCGTTTCGAAAGCTGGCCCGCCGGTATCACCCGGACATCAATCCGGGGGATACCCTGGCGGAAGAGCACTTCAAGCGTATTTCGGAAGCTTACGAAATCCTGAGCGATCCCCTGAAGCGCGAGTTCTACGATCAGAACGGGTTCTATACGGAAGGGGCTCTCGATCAAAACGAGCCGCAGTCAACATGGGGATTTAGCTTCAAGAGTTTTGATTTCACGAGCTCGACGCCCCCGAAAGGGGAAATGTTTTCACAATTCTTCTCGCGCCGTGCGGCTCGAAGGGATCCCGAGCGTGGACAGGACCTGGAATTCCAGCTCGCGATTCCGTTCGCCGAATCGGTAACGGGAACGAAGACCCGGATAACCGTTCAGCGGCGTCATGTATGCGAGGGCTGCAGCGGATCGGGCCGGACGTCTTCAAAGAACGGCAACACCTGCAACAGCTGCGCCGGCACCGGCAACGTTAGTCGAGCCCGCGGCCGTTTGCGGTTTGTTTCCCCATGCCCTGATTGCTCGGGTACAGGACACTTGATCACCGATTGTGGGGAATGCGGTGGCGAAAGCCGGGTCGTGCGGACGGATATGGTGGAAGTGGAGATCCCCAGGGGCGTCAGTGCAGGATCCCGCGTGCGCTACTCCGGCAGTGGCGACGCCGGTCGCTATGGCGGGCCGGCGGGCGATCTCTACGTAATCACCAATGTTGCGCCACACAGTTTCTTTACACGGGCGGGCGACAACCTGCAATGCATTGTGCCCGTCAGTTTCGTTGAAGCGGCTCTGGGCGCGAAGATCGAGGTGCCCACCGTTGACGGAAGGGCCGTCGTTCGGATTCCGCCCGGAACGCAGAACGGACAGGTGTTGCGGTTGCGCGGTCTCGGGGCTCCTTCGCTGGTTCAACCCGGTGTGCGGGGCGATCAGTTCGTGGAAGTCCGCGTGTTGGTCCCAAGGATCGCGGATGAGCGATCCAAGGAGATTCTCAAGGAGTTTGCCAATCTGAACGCTGAGGACGTACGCCGAGACCTTTGGCCGTCCGAGAAGGCGTCTGAAAAGAAGGTGTAATCATGGAGCGCTCCAAAAAGAAAGGTAAAGCCGCCTACATGATCAGCGCCGTTGCCGAGAGTTACGGAATCCATCCGCAGACCCTGAGGCTCTATGAGCGCGAAGGTTTGTTAAAGCCCTCACGATCCGAGGGCAACACACGTCTATACACGGAGGAGGATCTGGAGCGGCTGGAATTGATCCTGAATCTGACACGGGACCTGGGGGTGAATCTGGCGGGCGTCGAAGTTGTCCTGAATATGAGGCGCCGGATGGAAGACATGCAAAAGGAGTTGCATGAATTTATTGAATACATTGAGAGGGAGATTGCCAATCGCTCTCCAGAGCTGGATCAGAGAATCCAGCACGCGCTGGTTAAGGTAACGCCGCCTCGCGTGGTCTTGGCGCAACCGGCAAACCCGGACAAGACAGATAGGAGTCTATGAAACGTCTGGCGTACGAACCTGCAGTTGAAGGACCGGACATGCTTCGCCTGTACCTGAAGGATATTTCAAAGTATCCCCAGTTGACCCCAGTCGAGGAGCACGATCTTGGTGTGCTCGCGCGAAGCGGTGACCAGAATGCGTTACGACGCATGGTTGAGTCCAATCTGCGATTCGTGGTTTCGCTGGCCAAGAAGTACTCCCGATCGGGATTCCCCATGCATGAGCTGATCAATGAAGGGAACATGGGCCTCATCGAAGCCGCTTCACGCTTTGATCCGGAACGTGGCGTAAGGTTTGTGACTTACGCGGGCTGGTGGGTTCGCCAGGCGATTCTGGCGGCCATTGCACGTTACGGCCAGGTTTTTCATCTGCCGCCAAAGCTCAAGCATGAGTTGTATCAATTTCAGACGAAAGTCTCCCGCCTTACTCAGGAACTGGGACATAAGCCCAGTATTGAGGAAATCTCCCGTAAGTTCCGAATGTCCGAGGCGGACGTCGAAGAGATGATCCAGGGACCACCGTCGGAGGTTTCCCTCGACGCTTCGATCTCAAGCGATACGGATCTGAAGCTGGAAGATGTTCTTCCCGATGAAAGCCTGACCCCCCTGGATGAGGCCCTGATTCGGAAGTCTCTTGAAGAACAGCTCTATCTGCTTCTCGAACAACTGGATGACAAAGAGCGTTTGATAGTCGAACGCCGATTTGGCCTCTCGGATCGAGATCCTGAAACGCTCGCTGAAATTGGTTCGGATCTGAAGCTGTCTCGGGAACGTGTGCGCCAGATTGAGGAACGCGCCCTCGACAAACTCCGTCATTCCCGGCGAACAAGACAACTTGCCGGCTATCTGAACTGATCCGCTCCTCTCGGCTGTTATCGCCTCGTGCAGGCATGCGCGGGGCGATCACAATCCCGGTCCGCATCTCGTTGGGTTCCTGCAAAGATTCATCGAGTACAATGGCATCCGTGAAGAGTGAGCTTTGCCCAACATGCCGCGGCACTGGTTACGCGTCGGTCGAAAGGAACGGCGTCCGCGGAGAGTCGGCGAACCGATGCGGTCTCGGCTTTACGAAATGTGTAAGACTGTCGTGATGCAGGGGAAAGATTTCCGCCAGCGATTCAAACCGGACGAGCATCGACTCTGAAGGTTTTTGAAGCCTCAAGAGATGTCAATATTCCTCTTCGTCGACTTCCTTTTCATCTTCATCTTCTTCATCGTCTTCTTCATCGTCATCGTCGTCGTCGTCTCCTTCGTCCGCGATCTGGATGTAGAACTTCGTTTCGCAATCTTCGCACTGGAATTGATCATCATCGGCAACGTCGAGTTTGCCTGCGCAAGTTGGGCAGAAAGAGATTTCCGTCTTCATGCGGTTTAAATACAAGATCGATTTTGCAAAGTCAAAGGGGTTTTCCGAAGCGCGAGCTTTCAAGCTTGTTACAATTTTCGTTCTTGCAGGTTCGATTTTTTCTTCATCTGCTTCGCCACAGTCGCAGTCCCTGCAAGCGGGTCTTTCGTCGATTCGCGCAGAAGAATTGCGTGAGAAAGTGACGTACCTGGCATCAAAAGAACTCAAAGGGCGAGGCGATGGATCGCCGGAACTGCGTATAGCTGCCGAGTACATCGCAGCTTCTTTTCGCAAAAACGGCCTGAAACCTGTCGGTGACTCCGGCGGTTACTTTCAGAGTTTCCGGATGTTCACGTCGCGTCTCGGCACAGGTAACCATTTTCGAGTCGACACCGTTGAGTATGCGCTGGGTGCGGACTACGTGCCGCACTACCTTTCGCCGAAGGAAGACTCCCAGGGGGCGGTCGTCTTTCTCGGTTATGGGCTTTCAATCCCTCGCCTGAAATTTGACGAACTCTCCGGCGTCAACCTGCGCGGAAAAATCGCCGTGGTCCTGGACTGGCATCCTCACGCCGATGACTTTTCTTCCGCGTTCAACCGCGTTGATCCCTCCGATCCGGCATCCGTGCTGACCAAAGCGCGCAACGTTGCGCGGGCGGGAGCTGTGGGACTGGTGGTGATTCAGAATCCCAGGATTCCCAACATATCCATTTCGGAATCAGCGTCGGTATTCCGTGCGGGCTATCCCCGTAAGGACGTACCCATGGGAGACATGGAAGACGCCAGAAATCCGCGGATACCCGTCATCTTCATTTCCGAGGCGATTGGCCGGCGGCTCATTCCGGGACTGAGGGACATCCAGCGGCGCATCGACGAAACGCTTCAACCTCAGGTTCTGGATCTGGGCAAACGTGCGGTCCTGAACGTCAATGTCGAGCGTGTGCCCTTCGCGACACAGAACGTCGTGGGCCTGATCGAAGGCCGAGACCCCAGACTGCGACGCGAGGTTGTTGTCGTCGGTGCCCATTACGATCATGACGGCGAGCACGATGGCCAGATCTGGCCGGGCGCTGACGATAACGCTTCAGGTACTGCGGGACTTATGGAACTGGCCGAGGCGTTTGGAAACGGCTACATGGTCCCCGCGAGAAGCATCCTTCTGTGCGCCTTCGCCGGTGAAGAAAAGGGCGAGCTCGGCAGCCAGCACTATTCAGATCACCCGGTTGTTCCCATCGACCGGACCGTGGCGATGCTGCAGATGGACATGATCGGCCGCAACGAAGAACACGGATCAAACCGTGAGTTGATGCTGGAGCGGGAGACAGCCGCGCAGAATTCTAACGCTGTAAATGTCATCGGGACGCTGTTCAGCGCAGATCTTCGAAAGTTGATGGAAACCGCCAACGGCCAGGTCGGTCTTGATCTGAAGTTTCGTTACGACGACACGCCGGAGAACCTTTTGCGTCGAAGCGACCAATGGCCATTCCTGCAGAAGGGCATTCCCTCTCTGTTCATTCACACCGGCGATCACCCCGACTATCACCAGCCCGGCGACACCGCCGACAAGATCAACTATTCAAAGATGGAGAAGATTGTGAAGCTGGTCTTCGTTGCGGTGGAGTCGCTCGGCAACACCTCGACCCTTCCCGAATTCCTGGATAAATAGACTCGAGTTCTGGTGACGTTGACCGAACTCGCGGAGTTCGGTCAACGTCACCAGAACTTCCGGCCTTGTGATAGTGTTGCCCCATGTCGAGAAAATCCTGTCTCACGCTGATGGCGGCGATGCTGCTTTTCCCGGCGGGACTCTTCGCGCAGGGGACTGTGGACCTGGCGAAAGCCACGCAAATCCGGTGCACATTTCCGCTGGTGACTGTAAGCAACTGGGGTCGTGAGGGAGTTGAAGCGAAGACGAAGACCACGAGCCCTGTTGTTGTGCAGGAGTTTGAAGCGATCAATGCCGACGAAGGTACGGCTCAACTCAAGGCTCCGGTCGGCAAATACGACATTATCGTGCGGTATGCGCAGGGTTACCTGCACTTCATTCAGTCGTTCTACAACGGACCTCTCCACGTCACCACTGTGCTGGACAAGAAGACCGCGAGTGGGAAACTGAAAGCCATGCACTCACGGCACGAGGTCACAGACTTCGCGCTTCCGGGCTTTACATCAAGCCCCGAGCAATACATCGGCGAGTGCGAAATCCTGAAATGACTCGTTAAAGGCTATTTCGCCGGCGCAGGGATATCGTTGGAAGCGACGCGGCGTTTGAATTTCCAGCGGCCCTCTTCCCGAATCAGCGTGTCGTCATAGCGCCCAGCCTGGGAAATCACCGGCTTCCCGTCAGCGGCCGGTACGATAAACGTCCATCGAGACCATGCCGTCGCTGTGTCTCCTTTAACATCGATCTCGAAATTCGACAGGATGTGGTAGCTGTTGTTTCGGTTCGGTCCTGTTCCGAGGTTCTTCTGCATGAAAGCGAGGATTTCCGCAGGCCCCTTCGATGAGCCAAATCCGCCGACCCATTCCCCATCTTTTGCGAAGAGGCGCGAATACGCTGCCAAATCGCGGGAATCCAGGAATCGACCATAATCGAGGAGCACCGTCCGGATTTCTTCGATGTCTTCGAGACGTTGAAGACGCGCGGCAATCGATGGATCTGTCTGACCAGATCGAGGCGCCTGAGCCGCAAGGAATCCTCCCACAAACAACAGGGCTGCGATTTTCATGGGTGTTTCTCCTTTAAAGTCAGCGTTACGCTTTGGCCTGACCCTTCTTTCGCAGGAGGATCAGCCAGTGCGGGCATTTCTTCTGGTCCATGTAGAGGCGTTCGCAATCGTCACAGCGCACGCATTCGCTTGCGATGATTTTCGGGCCGCGAATTGCTCCCCATTCACACTTCTTCTCGCAGATCGTGCAGGAATTGCATTCAGACCACCGTTTGATCCGAAATACGGTCAGTGTGGAGAGCAATCCCAGGAACGCGCCAACCGGGCACAGAAATCGGCAATAGAGGTTTCGGACAAAGATTGTCGCAATGAGAAGCACAGCGACGCCGATCCACATTCCCGTGGAGGCCTTCAGAGAAAACATCCAGAAGGGCTCCACGTATTTGTAGATGGAGATATCTCTCGTGATCAGGAAGTAAAGTACAGTGGCCGCCAGCAGGGCATACTTAATCTTACTGGCGTGTTTTTCAATTCGGCGTGGCACATCAACTCGGAGCCGGTCCGGCACAACCTTATCCATCAGTTGTGTCAGTGACCCGAACGCGCAGACCCGGCCGCAATAAAGCCGGCCCCACAGAATCGTGGTGGCCACCGTAAAGATCGCGAAGAAATACCAGACGAGGTTGTCCCTGAAGACCGGCAGATTCCATGTGGTCAGCCCAAAGATGTTGACCACGCTGATCAACTGGCTTCGCGCGAATCCCAGGTAGATCACGGCGACCCCCATCGTGATCCACTTGAGGGGTTCGCTCTTTCTGAAGAACCCGACGAGCGTCAGCGTTGCGAATGCTCCGAACATAGCAAGTCCGGGAGCCTGGGCCTTGATGTCGTCAACCCAGGTGGGGGCAGCTTCGTTTTCGTCGGCGAAGTTCCACGAATCCTGAGCACGCGCGGCAGTCGCGAGAAGCAGGACGAAGAGAGCGGCGAAAGCAAGTTGCTTCACTTGGCTGGACCCGGAGGCGTCAGAAGCGCTCTCGCAACGCGACGTGCGCTGTTTCGAATTGCCTTCGAGGCGCTCTTGATCGTAATGGTTGCGCTGGAAACCGCGTCGACATCGGAGCCGACCGTGAATGGATCCCGGATGTCCTTGCCTTTGAACTGCGCAGCGAATCGCGGAGGCTCAACGGAAAAATTGCCGTAAGGTTCGTGATGTTCAGTCACGAGGACGCCGGTCAGAATCCCTTTGGTATCCATTCCCACTAGCATCTTGATCGGACCATCATATCCGCGCTCCAGGGGTTCCAATTCCGTTGTCCAGAAAGCATAGCCCGCGATCGTCTTTGAGTTGCCTTCCCCGGTATAGGCAATGAAGTGAGGTGGCGGTCCCGCTTGTTTGGATGAAAAGGACGTCGCTGCCGGGAAGACTTTTTTCAGTTGGCCCTGGAGTGCCGACGCCGCGGTGGTCTGCGGGCTGGAGAAAGGCAGGATGACGGCAGGTGTCAGCAACGCCACAACCATCAGCACCAGCCCCGGATTTCGCTTGCGGTCTACCATTTATCTGAGGCCGCTGATTATATCCGCAAGCTACTGGTTCACTGCACTCGGAAAACCCGATGAGCGCTCTTCGACAAGTTTATTGGAGTCGTCAGCGGCGATGAAATAGGCGTGGAGATCCTGATGTTCCTCCACAAAACGCAAACCGGCATCGAGCCCCATCACCATCAACGCGGTTGCGTAGGCATCCGCCGTCATCGTGTCACCGGCGACAACGGAAACGCTGAGTAACGAATTCTGCGCGGGGTAGCCTGTCGCGGGATCAATGATGTGCGCGATCTTTTTCCCATCCTTAACCTCATAATTGCGATACGTTCCCGAAGTCGCAAGGCCCGCATCCTGAAGCTCGATCACCATCTGAATGGTTCGATCCTTCGCAGGGTTGTCGGCTGGTTTCTCGACTCCGACCCGCCACGGGTGTCCATTTGCATGCTGCCCTCGCGCACGCACCTCGCCCCCAATTTCCACGAGGTAGTTCCTCACACCCTGCTGCTCGAGCAGATTGCCGATCGCATCCACGCCGTAACCCTTGGCGATGGCGCTGAAGTCCAGTCTGGCTCCTGCAAGGTGTTTTTTCAGGGATGGCGGCGATTCCCGGAACTCGAATGAATCGAAATTCACAACCTTGAACAGAGTGCGAACTGCAGTCTCGTCGGGCAGCGTCTCGGGATCTTCCGGACCGAATCCCCATGCATTTACAAGAGGTCCGACAGCCGGATTGAACGCGTGATTTGTGTCCCTGTAAACCTCGCGAGAACGCTCAAACACGGTCTGGAAGTGTCGGTCCACTGGATGCCACTCCCTGAGATCGGCGGACGCGTTGATCTTCGAAATGATCGAACTCTCGATGTACGTGGACATCGATTGATTAATTTCAGCCAGCAAATCTTCAATGGATTTCGCCAGTTGCCGGCGTGGCGCAGTCGCCGTCCATTCTTTCGAGACATAACTCACCTGATACGTTGTCCCCATCGTCTTTCCACGAAATGAAACGGTTTCCTCAGGGCGAGCACATCCAGCCACCAGCACAACGGCGAGCAGATAGAGTCGGTTCATGTGCGCAATGATATCTCGGTGCATCCGGGCCATTTCAGGATTGCTTGTTCGGCGAGTGTCGCGGCAGCACAATCGACAGAGTGGAAATCATTTTCCTCATCATCGGAATGGCTCTTCTCGGGGTGGGCTCGGCCATAATCCTGTCGGAGGTTCGAGCCAGGCGAGGGAGTACACCCGTTCAGGGGCGGGTGATCGGCTTCTCTATCGGAAAGAGCAGGAACCCGAATCTGTCTTCTTATCACACCGTCGCAGAGTTCATCGCGCAGAATGGGGGCAAGTATTACATCGAAGGATCTGTCGGTTCCTCTGTGCCTCTCCACAAAGTCGGACAGACCGTGACAGTCCTGGCGCATGCCAGGGAGCCTGACAAGGCGGTCCTCAAATCAAGGCTGTCCTATACGCTGGGTGGGGCTTTCGTATTTTTCGGCCTGATTGCACTCGCTGCGTTCCCGCTTACTTTCCGGTTGAATACTTTTTCTGTCGTTGTGGCGCTGATCATTTTGGGCGGTCTTGCGGCGAAAGTCAGAGTTGCATGGCGAAGAGAACCGCTCTCTCTACAAGCCTGGCGCGAGTACAAGAAAAAGATCCTTGCCACTCGGGTTTTTACGGACGCAACCAAAGATCAGATCGCATGGGCAGATCCCGTACGTATCGTTTCCGCAATTGAGGATTACAGGAAAGCCAACAGGTTTGCGATTCCTGTTCTCTTCGTCCTCAGCCTGAGCCTCCTGTTCCTCAGCTATTACTTTTATGGACGTAACCAGGCCTTTCTTGAAACCGCGGACCATGCCGTCGGCACGGTGGTGCATCTTGAGGAGAGAGATTTGAGTGATGGAGACAGTAATACCTATGCGGCTGTCGTGGAGTATAGCGACCGGCAAGGTGCCAAGTTCAAGTTCGTGGACTCCTTCAGCTCGAGTCCTCCCCGCTATCACGCCGGCGACATTGTTAATGTTCTCTACAATCGCGAGGATCCCAACATAGCTCAGATCGACCGTGGCTTTCTGAATCACTGGGCGACAGCTCTTCTGGGCGTCCCCGGGGTTCTGTTCCTTGTGATGGGATTACACAGCGTCACGAAGCGGTTCCGCTGACCCCCGAAAAAACTTCAGGAAAGGATCTTCCGCATTCCGATGGTTCCTGCGATGATTTGCAGTTGCCGTGTCTGAGTACAATCAGGGGAAAGGGAATGAGATCAAATCTGTTATTGGTTATCGCGATCTTTACGCAACTGGCTTCGGTGGCGTCGGGCAGAGCGATGCAATCGAGTGTGCCGGGTGACGGAAGCTTTTGGGGCAACGTCAGGGACTCTGCCAACGCATCCCTGCCGGGTGTGAAGGTATCCGCAGTCAATATCGGAACCAATGCTCACCTTGAAACGAGGATGTTGCCAACTGGCCTGTTCGGTATGCCGTTTCTTCCGAGCGGAATCTATCGCATTACCGCTGAATTGCCTGGGCTTCAAACGGTCATCCGAGTTGAACCGATTCAGAAAGGGCCCTCTAATGTGAATTTTTGGCTGCCTGCCGTGCCAAATCGAGCCGGGAATCTCGGCGTCATCACGGGCACGGTGCGCGGATTCGACAACGTTTCCCTGACGAGAACCACCATAACGTTCAGGAACGCGACGACCGGCAAATCCCAGCAAGTCATGAGCGACGCCAGGGGAATGTTTTCGGTCATGGATCTGGACGAAGGGACTTTCGAGATCGTGGCGGAACGCGAAGGATTTCAAACGCTGCGTATGGCGGATATCCGCCTGTCCGGCAAGTTCACGGCCCAGCTTCATCTCAAACTTCAGCCTGTTTCCGGACGCGCGGCATCAACGGCGGTACGCTAATCGATCGGAAGCCTGAGTTTGAACCGGTTTGGCTTCTCCGGAGTCTAAAAAGCGCATGATACTCCCATTCCTTGTTTTGCTTCTGGGGCTGCAGCAGGATAGCGCCCAACAGTTGGCGGCGCAGAGAGCGCAGATCGATCGGTTGCAGCAGGAAGTCGAGAGAGTGAACTCGGAGCTCAAGGAGACGAGAGCCATCCTGCAAAATGAAATGAAAGCGACGTGCTCCTCGGAAAGCCGACTTCAAACCAACGCCCTGAAAGTTGCGGATGCCGGCGTTCCTGTTCGGTTGAACCTGCTTTCGATGGTGAGCAACCCGTCGGATTGTTTGCCGGCAGAAATCCGGGTTACGGCAACCTACTCGGATCCTTCGGACGGATTGGTTTGCACCGGCAGCGTCGTGATGGGACAGGCGACACAGGTGCAAAACATCTCGTTTGAAGTGCGGCCATATGAGCTCGAGACTTTCCTGAAATGGTGGGACGGACCAACATTGAAGCAACAGTCGCTTGTCTGTCGTGATTATCAGGGAATTGAGGTTCGAAACCCGACAGACTCCGCCAGTTCCGTGCGTATGTACGTCACTGCGCTTCCCCGGCGCGGCGGGATGTCGACGTCCGAGTTTCAGCTCAGCCTGCCTCGTATTCAGCGTCAATAGCCGTCTGCGAGGCCGTTCGCCGATTGGAGGAGGTCGATCGTGGAACAGCGTAACTCAAAGTTACGGCGGGTAAGTCTTATCCTGACCATCGCGCTCCTGCTCGTGGCGATCGGCCTGATGCTTGCTCAGCGTGGTATTCCTGACATTCAGCTTGTCCTTATCGATCGCATAGGAACGCGCACTCCGGTTGGCCCATTGCCTGGAGCGACGTTCGCGCCACGTATCTCGCCGGATGGACTCGAGGTTGTTTTTGACACCCAGGATACCGGCAGCATTTGGATTGCGAAATTGTCCGATGTCACCGCAAAGCGCCAGCTGACCAGCGAAGGGTTCAATCGTGGACCAATGTGGTCTGGCGACGGCAAACGCATTCTCTACATAACCGACGATCAGAACCAGGAGGCTCTCTTCTGGCGACCCGCCGATGGCACAGGCAAACCAGAATTGCTCACAAAGCCCGCCCGCGCCCCTGAGTCCTGGTCCCCTCGAAGTCCCGGCTTCTCTTTCATTACACTCGGCGCTGCAGGAGACTATGACGTGTGGACGTTTTCGCTGCCGGAGAAGCGACGTACCGCATTTGCCGACCTCCCGGGATCTCCACAACACAGCAGCCACTATTCGCCGGACGGCCGCTGGATTGCCTATGTGTCGGCAGAGACGGGGCGGTTGGAAGTCTATGTGCGTCCCGCTGTCGGTACTGGCGCCACGGTCCAGGTGTCAAAGTCCGGAGGCGGTCATCCTCTTTGGTCGCCGAATCAGCAGGAACTCTATTTCGACAATGACGGCCAGATGTTTGTCGCTGCAATAAAAACGGAGCCGTCTTTTACCGCTTCGACTCCCGTCGCGTTGCCTATCACCGGATTCATACAGGGGCCACTGCGACGACAGTACGATCTCATGCCCGATGGGAAGCACTTTTTGATGATGTTCCGATGAGAAAGCTGCGGACATCGCAGCACGACAACGACTGCTGGAAATTCAGAAGAAGTTGCCCCGTTGACACATCTTCCACGGCGCCTCTATAATTTGGCACTCTAAATATCGGAGTGCTAAACACCCCGGCAGTTATCCTGAGCAGATAAGACATCAAACCAACCTAGAAGGAGTAGATCCGATGAAAGTGCGACCTTTGCATGATCGTGTGTTGATCAAGAGAATCGAAGAACAGGAAACCGTCCGCGGCGGAATCATCATTCCGGATACAGCGAAAGAGAAACCCCAGGAAGCGGAAGTTGTGGCTGCCGGTACGGGCAAGCGCAATGAGGCGGGACAGGTGTTTCCTCTGGAAGTGAAGGCGGGGGACCGCATTCTCTTCGGTAAGTATTCCGGAACGGAAATCAAGCTGGACGGGCAGGAGTATCTGATCCTGCGCGAGGACGAGATCCTCGGAGTGATTGAAGGCGCCAGCAGCAGCGCCAAGGGAAAGAAGTAGGAGGGGATAATGGCAGCAAAACAGATAGTACATGGTGAAGAATCCCGTCAGACGATTCTGCGCGGGGTGAATCTGCTGGCAGATGCGGTGAAGATCACGCTGGGTCCCAAAGGCCGCAACGTCGTACTCGACAAGAAGTTCGGCTCGCCGCAGATCACAAAGGACGGCGTGACCGTCGCGAAGGAAATCGAATTGAAGGACCCGCTCGAGAACATGGGCGCGCAGATGGTGAAGGAAGTCGCTTCCAAGACCAGTGACGTTGCCGGTGACGGCACGACCACGGCAACGGTCCTGGCCCAGGCCATCTTCCGCGAAGGCGTGAAGACAGTGGCAGCCGGCGCGAATCCCATGGCCGTCAAGCGCGGCATCGAGCGCGCCGTTGAAGCGGCAGTCGGGGAAATCAAGCGCCTGTCCAAAGAAGTGAAGAAGGGACCGATGATCGCGCAGGTCGCGACGGTTTCCGCCAACAACGATCCCACCATCGGCAACATCATCGCCGATGCGATGGACAAGGTCGGCAAAGACGGCGTCATCACCGTTGAAGAAGCCAAGTCGATCGAAACCACGCTCGACGTTGTCGAAGGCATGCAGTTCGACCGCGGTTATCTTTCCCCGTACTTCGTAACGGATCCGGATCGCATGGAGTGCGTGTTCGAAAACTGTTTGATTCTGATTCATGAAAAAAAGATCAGCTCCATGAAAGACCTGCTCCCTGTTCTCGAGCAGGTGGCCAAGATGGGACGCCCGCTCCTGATCATCGCGGAGGAAGTCGAAGGCGAAGCCCTCGCGACTCTGGTGGTGAACAAGCTGCGCGGAACGCTGCAGGCTGCAGCGGTAAAGGCTCCGGGCTTTGGCGATCGCCGTAAGGCGATGCTGGAAGACATCGCGATCCTGACGGGCGGCAAGGCTATCACCGAAGATCTCGGTATCAAGCTGGAGAACCTGCAGCTTGAAGATCTCGGTAAGGCGAAGAAGGTCGTGCTCGACAAGGACAACACGACGATCGTTGAAGGGGCCGGAAAGGCGGCGACCATTGACGGCCGGGTCAAGCAGCTCCGCACGCAGATCGACGAGACCACGTCCGATTACGATCGCGAGAAACTCCAGGAGCGGTTGGCAAAGCTCGTTGGCGGCGTCGCGGTGATCAAAGTCGGCGCGGCAACCGAGACCGAAATGAAGGAGAAGAAGGCGCGCGTGGAAGACGCGATGCACGCGACTCGCGCCGCCGTCGAAGAGGGTATCGTTCCCGGCGGTGGTGTCGCGCTGGTTCGCGCAATTCCTGCGCTGGATAAGCTCAAGCTGGAAGACGACGAGAAGATCGGCGTGAACATCGTGAAGCGCGCTCTTGAAGAGCCGCTCCGCACGATCGCGTCGAATGCCGGATTCGAAGGCGCCATCGTGATCGGTAAGGTACGTGATTCGAAGGATCCCAACTACGGATTTAACGCTGCCACCGAAGAATACGGCGACATGATTGCCGCCGGTATCCTCGATCCCGCAAAGGTTACCCGAAGCGCGTTGCAGAATGCGGCATCCATTTCTTCGCTGATGCTGACGACGGAAGCTCTGGTCGCGGAAATTCCTGAAGAAGATAAGGCTCCGGCGCCTCCGGCCGGCGGCCCACCGATGTACTAGATCCACCACCAATGAAAGGGCGGGACTCTGGCAAAACCAGGGATTCCCGCCCTTTTTCATTTTTTCTAAAGGACCGGCTTGACCCGCCGATAAGCCTTTTGTAGACGCCAGGCAAAGAGGGCATGAGTTGCACCTCCGGATTCATGCCCTAACTCCTCTTAATTCCTTTGCTTCTCAGTAAGATATCGAGTCAAAATCACCCCGAAACCTGGTGATTTGGCATGACCCGCTCTACTTACAAAATTTACCTGACTCTCATCATCGGTTTGATGGCGGCGCTACTGCTGAATATTCAGGCGGCTCCTCAGGATCCGGCCTCGCCGCGCGCCGTTTTTGATAAGTACTGCGTGGCGTGCCATAACGAGAAAACCCGGACCGCGGGACTCAACCTTGCCACTCTGGACACCACAAAGCTTGCCGCGAACGCCGATACCGTCGAAAAGGTAATTGCGAAGCTTCGCGCCGGGTCTATGCCCCCGCCGGGCAGTCCGCGGCCTGATGCCGAGACTTACCACAAGCTTGCTGCGCAGTTGGAACAGGAGATCGATCGGGCCTGGGAGGCTGGGCCGAACCCTGGAAGGATTGGCGCCGTCCATCGCCTCAATCGCGCCGAGTACAACAACGCTATCCGTGATCTGCTGGCGCTCGATGTAGATGTGAGACCCCTGTTGCCTGGCGACGATACGGCCGATGGCAGCTTCGACAATTTCGCGGATTCGCTCTCGATCTCCACGGCGCATCTCGAGCGCTATATGTCGGTTGCGCGCCAGGTGACGAGGCTTGCGACCGGGCTTCCTCCAGTGAATCCCAACATCGACACTTACGAGATTCCCTTGCACATTGTTCAGGAGGAGCGTCAGAGCGAGGATCTGCCCTTCGGGTCGCGTGGCGGCATCGCCGTGAATCATGAATTCCCGGTAGCCGGTCAGTACACACTCCGTGTGCGCCTGCAGCGACAGTATCAGGACTACATCAAGGGAATGGGCTGGCCGCAACAGCTGGATATTCGTCTCGACGGCAAGCTTGTGAAGCGATTTGAGGTTGGCGGGAAAGCGGTGGGACGCCCTGCGGCAGCCAGCTATGCAGGCGACGGTGAGCCGTATTTCGCGGGCGACGATTCATGGGAAAAGTACATGCAGATTCAAGGTGACGCCGGCCTTGCAGTGACTATTCCCGTATCTGCAGGCCCGCACATGGTGGGTGTCTCGTTTGTTCGCGAGCTGTTTGAGCCCGAAGGATTGCCGCAGCCGTTGCAGCGCGGCCGCGTCATCACAAACGATCAGGTGTATATGGGCTATGCCAATGTCGCGCAACTCCTGGTGGGCGGTCCTTACACCAAGGATGACGGCAAGTCCAAAGACACGCCCAGCCGTCGCGCGATTTTCGTTTGTGAACCAAAGTCCGGGGCTTCCAACGCCGACGTCCGCGCCTGCGCTAACAGAATACTTTCGAGAATGGCGAGGCTTGCCTATCGACGCCCTGCAACGCCGCAGGATGTGCAGACACTCGTGGAGTTCTTCGACCAGGGGCGCGGAGAAGGAAAGGCGTTTGAGGCCGGTATCCAATTCGCTTTGGAACGCATGCTGGTTGATCCGGACTTTCTGCTGCGCGTCATTCGTGCGCCCGTGAAGCCTGCCGCCACAGGATCGTATCCTCTAAGCAATCTCGAACTGGCGTCACGGCTTTCGTTCTTCCTGTGGAGCAGCATCCCGGACGATCAGCTCCTTTCCCTGGCTGAGCGCGGTCAACTGACCAATCCTCAAAACCTCGAGAAAGAAGTTCGACGGATGATGGCGGATCCTCGGGCCGCCGAGTCATTCACAGCAAATTTTGCGGCGCAGTGGTTGAATCTTCGTCGTGTTCCTGAAGTCGTGGTGGATCCGATCGTTTATCCCAACTACGACCTGAGTCTGCTGCAGGGATTCCAGGAAGAGACCGAGAGATTTGTCGCCAGTACGATCTTCGAGGATCGTCCGCTGTCCGTCCTCATTAACGCCGACTACACCTTCGTGAACGAACGCGTCGCACGTCAATACGGGATTCCTGGTGTGTACGGCAGCCGTTTCCGACGCGTGACGCTTACGAATCCGAACCAGCGCGGCGGTCTGCTCGCGCAGGGCGCACTTCTTGCCACCACCTCATATCCGGAGCGCACGTCGCCGGTGCTTCGAGGGAAGTGGCTTCTGAACAACATTCTTGGTTTGCCCATTGCACCTCCGCCACCGGACGTGGACCAGAATATCGACAACAAGCCTGGTGCCGCATTGCGATCCATGCGCGAGCGTCTCGCGGAACATCGCAAGAATCCGAGCTGCAACAACTGCCACGCGTCGATCGACCCGCTGGGATTCGCGCTGGAGAACTATGATGTCATTGGCGGATGGCGTACGAAAGATGAGTCCGGCCAGGCGGTGGATGCCAGCGGCGTGACGGTAACTGGAAGGAAGATCGATGGCCTTCCAGGACTGCGCTCGTTGTTACTCGACGATCCGGAGCAGTTTCCCCGCACGGTCACCGAAAAGCTGATGGCGTACGCCCTCGGGAGAAAGCTTGAGCACTACGATCTTCCGGCGGTGAGAAAAGTTGTTCGCGACGCCGCACCGCAGGAGTATCGCTGGTCCGCCATCGTTATGGGGATCGTGAAGAATCCGAACTTTCTGATGCGCAGCAACTAGCCAAGGAGAACGATATGCACTTCTTGAACCGCTCATTGCCGAGACGAACCGTACTCAAGGGAGTTGGGGCAACGCTGGCATTGCCCTTTCTTGAGGCGATGCTTCCTGCAAGCACGCTGCGCGCTGCTGCGAAGCCAGTCCGTCGTTTCCAGGCGTTCTACACGCCGAACGGAATGGCGATGGACTACTGGTCGCCGAAAACCGAAGGGGCCAATTTCGAGATCACGCCCATACTTGAACCGCTTGCGCCTTATCGCGATCAGATGCTGGTGTTTTCGGGGCTGCGGGCAAGCTGGAACTACATCCACGCCGGCGCGTCCGGATGTTTTCTGACGGGAACGCCTCGCGGCGGCAAAACTGAAATCGAGATTATCGCGGACGTCTCGATCGATCAGCTGATGGCGCGGCATTTCGCCAGGGAAACGCAGCTCGGCTCCCTTGAGCTCTCCATGGACCAGCCGGCAAATGCCGGAGCGTGCACAGGCGTTCTCAGCTGCGCGTACACCCACACGATCTCCTGGCGCAGCCCCACGCAGCCCTTGCCGATGGAATGGAACCCGCGTTCGGTATTCGAACGGCTGTTCGGCGATAGCGGAACGACGGACGCCCGCATGCGCGAAGCGCGCCTGCAACAGCACAAGAGCATCCTCGACTCGGTCAATGAAAAGATTTCACGGCTCAAAAACGAACTGGGCCCCGGCGATCAGTCTCGCGTGAACGAATACACTGAGGCGATCCGCGACGTCGAATTGCGCATCCAGAGAGCTGAGGAACAGAAGGACGTTGAACTGCCAACCATCGATCAGCCTCAAGGCGCGCCTCCGGTATTCGAAGATCACCTCAATTTGATGCTTGACCTTCAGATACTGGCGTTCAGATCCGATCTCACGCGGGTCATATCATTCATGATCAGCAAGGAGCAGAGCGCAAGGGCTTATCCACAGATTGGAGTTTCGGAAGCGCACCATCCACTTTCACACCACAATAACATTCCCGAACTTGTCGCCAAGATGTCGAAGATCAACCGATATCACACGACGCTCTTTTCGCAGTACCTGAAGAAGCTGAAAGAAACGCCGGATGGCGATGGCTCGCTGCTGGACCACATGATGATTCTCTATGGCGCAGGCATCTCCAACAGCAACGCTCACGCGGCCGACAACCTTCCGCAATTGCTTGTCGGCGGAGGATCCGGCGCTTTGAAAGGCGGCCGACACCTGAAGTTCAACGAGAAACCCTCCAATGCGAATCTGCTTGTCGCAATCATGGACAAAATGGGTGTGCCGGTGGAGAAGGTCGGCGGAAGCACAGGCAAACTCAAACTGGATCCACTATCACTGTGAAAAGGCGGCAAATGATTTCAAGGCTCGCTGGATGCGTGGTTCTGCTGATCGCGGGGTCATTCATCGTTTCCGCTGCGGGCCGTCCGGCAATTATCGATGCAGTGCGCAAGGGCGACAGGGAAGCACTGCGCGCGCTTCTGCAGAAGGGCGCCAACGTCAACGAAGCTGAAGCGGACGGAGCAACAGCTCTGCACTGGGCGAGTTATCGTGACGACGTGCAAAGCGCCGACGCGCTCCTCAAAGCCGGGGCAAAGATCAACACCGCGAACGATCTCGGCGCGACCGCGCTGTGGGCCGCGGCCCAGAATGGCAGCGAAGCCATGGTGAAGCGGTTGCTGGACGCGGGTGCTAATCCGAACCTTGCCCTTGTTTCCGGAGAGACGCCCTTGATGGTTGCATCCCGAACGGGAAGCGCAGGTGTCGCAGAGTTGCTCATCGCCAAAGGCGCGAATCTCAACACAACCGGTACCCGCAACCAGACAGCCCTGATGTGGGCTGTTGCGCAAAAGCATCCGGAAGTGGTTAACGTACTGCTCGCGCACGGCGCCAATGTGCACGCGCGCTCCGCCACGTGGACAGATGTGGAAGCTGTTCCACCGCACGGCTACCTCCCCTACAACAAGGCTTTCCCACACGGTAACGACACGGCTCTCATGTTCGCGTCGCTCGTTGGGGACCTTGCGTCGGCGAAACTGCTTGTTGCTGGTGGCGCTGACGTCAACGATACAGATGCCTGGGGCGTGAGCGCCACTGCTATGGCCGCGCACTCAAAATATGAAGAACTGGTCGAGTTCCTGCTCGACAAGGGCGCCAATGCAAGCGCCGATGAAGCCGGATTCAGCGCCATTCACCCTGCCATCATGCATCGTAGTACCCGGATGGTCCGTGCACTCCTCGACCATGGGGCCAATCCGAACGCGCCGCTGAAAACCTGGACGCCAGAGCGCCGGACATCGAAGGATTACAGCTTCTATCCCGAGGTGGTCGGAGCGACTCCACTCTGGCTCGCCGCACGCTTCACGCAGCCGGAGGTCGTCCGTCTCCTGTTGCAGCACGGCGCCGATCCCAAATTCGTGTTTCGCTCCGAGTACGTTCCCGACGGTGGGCCGGCAGACGATGTTTTCCGAAAACGCGTCTACACCACGACAACCCTGATGGCTGCTGTCGGTATGGGCGGCGGTCGTGAGTGGGAACCGGTTGATCGCAATGCAAAAGAAGCGCTGACACTTGAATCCGTCAGGATTCTTGTTGAAGCCGGAGTCGATCTCAACGTTGAGAATACGTCGGACAAACGCACGGCTCTGGATGCCGCAAGAACTCTTCGGTACAACGGGGTCGTGAAGTACCTCGAAGACAAAGGCGCGAAAGGTGGCTCAGCGCCCCCCACTCCCCAGAGAGGTCAGCGCGGCGCCCAATAGGATTTCCAGAATCGCCTTCGGCACTTCTGCGCACTTTGGCGAAGGCACCTTGTTGCATTGCAGTGCTGGGAGTTCCATCCCAAAGCAACAGGGCACTGCAACCTACACATTTTAAAGACAAAATAAGCTTGCA
>Ga0207659_10000536_pt1 | contig 22653 bp, 17 predicted proteins | sample KBSM43metaG_FD_184330 | JGI IMG/M metagenome (GOLD analysis project Ga0207659, IMG submission 184330) | Miscanthus rhizosphere microbial communities from Kellogg Biological Station, Michigan, USA - KBS M4-3 metaG (SPAdes) (version 2) | ecosystem: Host-associated > Plants > Roots > Rhizosphere >...
CCAAACAGCACTTCGGCGATGCGCTCGCCGGGGTCGAGGACGCGCTTTGGCCCGCCGGGAGCGTCAAGCAGATGGGTCATTCGCGGACGCCAAGCTTAACCGGATCCCAGCCCTAGTGTCGCCGCGGTGCGAGACCGAGCCGCCACCGACGGAGCGTCAGCGACGGAACGTGGGAATCGGTGCCGGTCGCGACGTGCCGTGGCACGTCGCGCCAAACGGGAGGACCACCCGAGCCGCCATCAAGCGAGCGGAGCGAGCGAAAATGGCGGAGAGGGTGGGAATCGAACCCACCCCACGACACAAAGTGTCGAGGCGACGATTTTGAAGACCGTGACGACCACCAGGCACGTATCACTCTCCGCTTTTGATCCTACCGTGCCTCGCGCTAGCACTGTAGCCACGGCTGCCAATCGATCGAGGGACTAGACGACGGACACGCTCGGTGACCCGGCCTCGATCTCACCGATGATTGCCGCGCGCTGAAAGCCGTCGCGGCGGAAGCACTCCAGCACGTCGTTCACGGACTCGGGCGCGCACGCGACGAGCAACCCTCCGCTCGTCTGCGGATCGGTCAGAATCGCCTGTTCCACAGCCCCGTACGTCGTCAGATCGACGAGGTTGCCGTATCCCTTCCAGTTGCGAGCGGAGCCACCGGTGATGAAACCCGTTGAGGCGAGCGTTCGGGCGTCAGTGAGGAGCGGCACGGCCTCCCACTGCACACGCGCGCGCACGCCGGAGCCACGGCACACCTCCAACAAGTGACCGAGAAGTCCAAAGCCTGTGACGTCGGTGAGCGCGTGCACACCAGGTAACTGCGCGAGATGCATGCCTGGCGTGTTGAGCTGAGTCGTGCTGGCGATCAGCTCGCGGTATTGCGCGTCAGTGATCTGCTGCTTCTTGACGGCAGCACCGTACAGTCCGACGCCGAGCGCTTTGCCGAGGATGATCTTGTCTCCCGGCTTCGCGTCCGCATTGCGCTTCACATGCCGCGGATTGACCAGGCCGATCGCCACGAGTCCATAGATCGCCTCGACCGAATCCACGCTGTGACCGCCGGCCACCGGAATCCCGGCGCGCTGGCACACCGACTCGCCGCCTTCGAGGATGCGGCGAATCGTATCGACCGGCAGCTTGTCGATCGGCATCGCCACCAGTGCGAGGGCGAACAACGGTTTGCCCCCCATGGCGTAGACATCAGAGATCGCGTTGGTCGCGGCGATGGCGCCGAAGTCGAACGGGTCGTCAACGATCGGCATGAAGAAGTCGGTCGTCGCGACAATCGCCTGCTCGTCGTTGATGCGATACACGGCCGCATCGTCACTGGTCTCGATCCCCACCAGCAACTCGGGCGGAATCAGGCCGCGGCCGCCGGACTTGGCGATGATTTGCTCGAGGACTGCGGGGGCAAGCTTGCAGCCGCATCCGCCACCGTGCGACAGGCTCGTGAGCCGGACCGCCACCATGTCTTTGTCGTTCATCACAGGATCCCGACTACATGAAGTTGCGCGTGTGCAGCGCAGACAAGTCAGCCGCCTCGTGCTCCGCGAACCCGAGCCTGACCAGACGTTTCCGCCGTCCCTCGTCCATGTCGTGAATGAGTTGCATTATTCGGCGAGACCCGAGACGCAGGGCGTCGTGCTCCCACGACCCGGCGGCCATCAGCAGCAGCGCATCGAACACCTCGTCGTTGAGACCAGCGGTGTGACGCAGTGCGTCGTGACGACGATGGACGGCAGCGGCGAGACGCGGCCGGAATTCAGGCTCACGCGCGAGGTGCTGGCTGAGATGCGCGAGGCCGAACGCGACGTGTCTGGCTTCATCCTGGGCCGCCAGCCTGGCCACCGTCGCCGTGACCGGATCCGGCGCATAGCGCTCGATGAACCAGAGCAGCGAGAGAAACGTGCCCTCGCCGAGCACCGACAGCAGGAATGACGCGACGGCGAATTGTGGTTCGTCAACGAGCGTTTTGAGCGACGCCTGCCCGCCGATCGTCGATCGGCCAAGTGTGCCGCGCTTGAGTCTCGCCCGCCGCGTGAACACTTCGATGTGCCGCGCTTCGTCGGCAGCCTGGACGGCGAGCACCTGCATAACTTCACGAAAGTGCGGATGCAACTGTGCAATGAACCGGCTCGGCACGATCAACGCAGCCGTCTCGTTTTCGATCAGATACGTCATCACCTGGACAATGGCGTCTTCGAGATCGTCGCTGAGCTCGAACGATGCGTGCCAGGGCACTGCCGTTTCCGGATCCCACTGCGCCGCGACCGCCTGTTGATAGATGTGCGCGGCATCGTCCGACCAGACGTCGAGTTTGTCGGTCAGCGTGAAGTCGAATTCCGGCGTCCCGGCTTCGATGATCGAGCCGCGAGCGGCGAGGCCCCACGAGCGCGGCGGATGTTCGGCCACGCTGTCCTCCTCTCCGTCGCCGCCCGACACATGACGCGCGCCTGCCCATCGTTCTGTCTCGGCGGCGCCGGTGTGAATCACAGCCTGACCGCGGACGGCGTTCGGCGTCGCCTGCCAATCGAAACGATGCCCTTCGGCGCGGCACCAGGCACGAAGATGCACGTCGAGGTCCGCGGCCTGTCCGCTGACGCGAATCGAGTCTCCTGGCGCGAGGCCGCGCACGGCTCGCTTCACCAGCAGGTAGCCGCCCTCGGCAAAGCCGAGCGAGCCGAGATCTACCTGCATAGCACCTCGACGCCGCTCACGAACGCGTCGATCGTCCCGAATCGATCGATGGCCTCCGAGAGCTGCGCGTAGCCGGTGACCCGCCCAGGTACCCAGGCCTTCAGTCCCTCGAGATCGAGCAGCGGACGAACGTCGGCATCTGCATACGACATCGCCAGCAACAGTTCGCGGAAGCGAGCGACCGTGTCCGGCTCGACGCCGTCGAGGACGGTGAAGTTGCAGTGATCGTAGACGCCGGTCTGCGCCAGGATCCTGGTCGCCGAGGCTGGCAGCGTCCCTTCGCGCACGAATGCCAGATGGTTCGCGTCGAGGATGCACGCCGCATCGGCCTCACCGCGCAGCAACGCGCGGACGGCATCGCGCTCGCCGCCGATGTGGTCACCGTGCTTGCCGACCAGCGTGTCGAACATACGGACCGTGAAGTCCTGTTCCGGCGTGAGGGCGTGCCGGGCGAGATGGTTCAACGGGATCAGCGTCGCCTGAGGGGAATCGCGAGCGCCCACGGCGACGATCTTTCGACGGAGGTCAGCGATGCTGGCGATGCCGCCATCGGCGCGCACGAGAATCACGCTGCGGAGGTCGCGATCGGTGTCACGCATGACGATCGCTTCGGCGCGCCGGCCGAGACGAGTGGCGATGCGCTCGGTCTGCAGCCACGCCAGCGGCGAGTGCCAGGCGACATGAATGTGTCCGCGAGCCTGCGCTTCAACCTGCCGTTCGTAGTTCGAGAAGAGCACGTAGTCGAACGACAGGTCCCGGGCGCGGAAGTACTGCAGGAAACCGTCCCAGATGGGCACGACTTTCTGATCGTAGGCCACGGCGCCAAGCACGAGTTCAGTCATCGGCCTGGTCCTCAGAAGAGCGGCTGCCCGCAGACGGCCTTGCCGATGAAGTCGTAGAGCACGTCCGTCGTCGGTCCCATGACGCCGGCCGCGTGCGCATCGCGGAAGCAGCGCTCCACGGCGAGGTCCTTGCGAAACGCCGCGCCGCCACAGACGCGCATCGCCGTTTCCACGACATCGAGCGCGGCTTCTCCGGCTGCAGCCTTGCACGACAGCACGCGAAGCATCGCATCGGGTCGGCCGGCCTCGAGCGCGAGGATGGTGTCGCCGAGCAGCGTCTGCGCCATGTCGGTCTTCACACGCATTCTTGCCACGTAGTTGCGGATCGTCGGTAGATCGGCCAGCGACGACCCAATGTGCGCATAGCGAATGCCGCTCGCATGCTGCGCGGTCCGCTGCACGGCACTCTCCATGATGCCGACCGAGCATGCGGCATTGAGGACGTTGAACATCGGGAGCACCGCGCTCATCATGATGTCGAAGCCCTTGCCGTCCTCGCCGAGCATCGCCGACTCCGGCACACGCACATCGTCTGCGGACACCGGCGACGAGTCGTTGCCGCGCAGTCCGAGCCCGTCGAACGATCCCTGAACCTGAAGTCCCGGCGACTTCGCCGGCAACAGCCACAGCGTGCTGAAGCCAGTGCCAGGCGTGACCGGCTGCGACGACCACACGTACGCAGTCGCTCGAGACGCCGACGTGACCCAACTCTTGCGCGCGTTGAGTGCGATGTGCCCGTTGTCACGCGTCGCGCTGCTGACCGGCGCCCAGAAGTGGCTGCGAGATCCGGCTTCGCTGAAGGCGAGCGTGCTCAGGTGCGCGCCGCTCGCGGCGGCCTGTCGAACCTCACGCGAGCCGAAGGCTTCGAGCACGGCCGTGCCGCTGAAATGCATGCACGCGACCATGGCCGTCGATCCACAGTCCTGCGCGAGACGGCCGACGATAGTGGCGGCGCCGCGGAAGCCGAGGCCAAGGCCGCCCACCTCTGGCGCGCTGACCGCACCGAGGAGGCCGGCTGCACCGAGTGCCTGTATCCCACGTTCTGGAAACGCACCGTCGCGATCGACGGTGGCGGCATCAGGGGCAACGATCTCTGTACAGATTTTTTCGAGCGCTGGAGTCAAACCCGCGGGTTGTGGAGACATGCGTACCTCGCCAACGACACCAAGGCCGCATGCGCGACGCTACGGTGGCAACCTGAGTTGAGGCTCGACGCCGTCGAGCCGTGACGGCATTCAAAGTCGTGAACGCGGCTTCATGGCATCGATTCTATCTGGGGTCAGGCTCGAGGAAGGTTTCAGGAATCGCGGCTCCGCCTTTGCCCGCGATTTCACCCGGACGGGTGAAACCGCGTGGCTAAAGCCGGCGCACACTGGTCCGGCTGAAGCCGGACACTACGTATTACTTCAGGTGCTTGTTGACCAGCTTGGTCATCTCGAACATGTTGGCCTGCGCCTTGCCGCCGAACACGGCCTTCAACGCGGGGTCGGCCTTGATCATCCGCTTGTTGTTCGGATCCTGCAGCTTGTTCTTCTTGATATACGCCCAGAGCTTCTTCGTGACCTCGGTGCGCGGAATCGCCTTCGAGCCGACGACCTCTGCGAGCGCCGGGCTCGGGGTCATCGCCTTCATGAACGCAGCGTTCGGCTTCCTCGCGCTCTTCTTCGCGGTCTTCTTCTTCGCAGCCTTCTTTGCCTTCTTAGCCATCTGCTCTCCTTTAAGTGTTCGGGACTGTCCCGCCCAAGCCTGTGGCGAGGCGGATACCTACCGGCGCGAGCTTTCGCGCCGCTGTTCAAACGACAAGTTGTTCGAGAAGAACGGCAGGACCTTCTCTTCCAGCCGCTGCGGAATGCGGTTGCCGTGGTCGCCCTCGTAGGTCTCGAACGTGTGCGCGACGCCGAATCGCTTCAGCGCCTCGACGAGGACCTGGTTGCTGGTGATCAGATTGTCCTGAAGGCCGATGTCGAGCGCGATGGCCTTCAGCTTCTTCAGGTTGGGCACGTATTGATCGAGCATCGCCACCGGCGAGTTGGCCGCCCACTTCACCGCGACCGCCGGCTGCACGTCGCCGTTCCTGGTCGGCAGGTCGAGATAGAGCGGGGGATTGGTGGGATTCGGCGCCCACGCCGCGGCGCGGGCCAGCGTGCCCTGTGCGCCTCGGTTGCCGCGTGCCTCTTCGACGGTGCGAATCGATTCCGCTGGTGACGGCCCGCCACCGCGCGGCGGCCGCACCGTGCCTTCATTCAGACAGCACGAGCTGAGCGCGTAGATCGCTGCGAAGACATCCGGCCGCTTCATGCCGATCCGCATCGTCCCGTAGCCGCCCATCGAGTGACCAGCGAGACCGCGGCTGTCCCGGGTGGGTAGCGTGCGGTAGTTACGGTCCATGTAGGCGACGAGATCGTCTGCGATGTAGCCCTCCCAGTTGCCTGCGGTCACGGAGTTCGAATACATGCTCCCGCCGTAGGCGTTCATCGCGTTCGGCATCACGAGAATCATCTCGCGGGCCGCGCCAGACCCATACACGCGCTCGGCGATGCGGTGCAGTTGCCGGCCCGTTTCACCGAAGTAGCCCAAGTCGGTTCCGGTGTAGCCGTGCAGCAGGTACACCACAGGATAACGCCTGCTTCGATCCTTTGCGTAGCTGGGAGGCAAATAGATCGACACGTCAGGCGACGCGGACTCGCCCATCAAGTTGCCTTCGAGCGACTTGCCAAGCACCTTTACACGCTCGAGCGAGCCCTTCAACGGAGCGGCCGTTTCCTGTGCCGTCGCGACGATTCCCCCGCCGAGGCCAACGACGAGTGCAAAAGCCGCTGTGCGAATCATCACTACTTCTTCCCCAGCGAGGCCTTGATATCTGCGACCGAGGTCAGCCGGTCTGGATTCAACGAGTGCACCGACATGATCCGCTCTGGATCGAGCTTGAGCCGCTCGATGTTGTCGAGGAACACCATCGTCCCGACGACCGGAGGGTTCGGCACAGGCTGCGCCGCCGTCGGCAGGTTGAACATGTCGGCGTAGGCGAGGATCCGCTCCTTTGGCAGGTACACGAACAAGTTGCCGTCAGCGTGAGGCAGCCCCTTGACCAGGTGCACTTCGACGGTGCGGGTGGCGTCCTGGAACACACGCTTGTCGCCGGTGATGCCTTCGATCTTCAGCTTCTTGCCGGACTTGGACATGGAGTCCGGTGCCAGCGTGCGCGGCGCGCTCAGGGCGCGCTCGAAGAACGGCACGTTCGTCTGGTGGGTCACGATGGTCATGCCTTCAGCAACCGCTGCCGGTAATCCGCTCGTGTGATCGAAATGGTGATGTGAGATCACGCCGTAGCGAATCGGCTTGTTCGGAATCACCTTCTTCGCTTCCGCGATGATCGCCTGCGAACGCGCCTCGTTCTGCGGTCCCGGCTCATACAGGAAGATGTGATCGGCGAACTCGACGGCCAGCGCGTTGTAGGCGCCGTTGATGCGGTAGACGCCATCGGCCAGCTTCTCGGACGTCGGTCCCAGCGCCGCAGCGGGCCCGCCAGGTCCACCCGGACCACCGCCGCGGCCAGCCGGCGGCGGCGGGATCGTCACCAGCTGTTGGATGTTCGCGGGATTCGCACTCGCGCCGAGGATCTGCGCTTCGAACGTCGGCGACCCGCCACGCTTCTGGACGATGAAGGCGGGGTACTTCACGCCGCCGGGTGCCTCACGGTACTCGGTGTAAATCGACTCGACGAGCATGTCACCGAAGATCGGATTCTCGAGCCAGGTCTCGACGCGCTCGACCATGTTCGCCGGATTGATGTAACCGACGACCTTGTACGGCGCTCCGCCGGGCGACTTGATCGGGGCATTCCACGTGACCACCTGGAAACGACGGCCACCGACGGTCTGCGCCTTCGCCGTCGCATTGCTGACGGCAGCGCCCTTCAGGAAGCCCCACGGCGTCACCCAGATCTCGAGCTGCTGCGCCCAGGCCGTGTTCTCCTTGGTGATGTTCTGCTGGAACGGAGCCTGCGCCGCAGGGCCGCCGGTGACGGGCGCCGCGAAGGTCACACCGGTCGCGCGTGATATCGGCAGCGTGAAATCAATCGACCGGACGTAGTCATTGACGTTGGTGCGCGGCCACTGCCCGTTGGCGTTGTTCGATTGCCCAAGGCCGAAGTTCGCGCCAGACCCGTAGAAGGTAATCGAGTTGAGATTGTCCGCGCCCATCGCCTTTGAGGCGCTGGCGATGACCGTCTTCGCATCCTGCGCCGCCGCGGTCGAGGCCATCAGACCCACGACGAGGACGGTCGCGCCCCACTGCCTAATCATGATTTCCTCCGGGATAACGCTGTCGCGCCCGCCGCTACATTATGTTGTTGCGCGCTTCTGCTCAAGAGCTACTTTCCGAGGAGCATCGGCTGACGATCGACTGTGCGCGTTCTTTGAGCCGCGTCAGACACGCATCCACGTCGGGCCCCTCGGAGAACACCGTACAAATCGGCTGCCCTTTCGTGAGCGGCTCGCCGGGTTTCGGGATGTCCCTCACGGCCTCGTCGCCGAGCCACGCACGCGTGTCACCAACGACTGTGTTTTCCCGCGCGAAGACGATGGCCTTGCCGAACACTGACCGAATCCGACGCGCGCTCGAGAGGTCAAAGTCCGGCAGCACGCCCTCCACGCACGCCGCGGCGTGGACGCCAAATATCGACACACCATACTGCCGCTCGACCAGCTCCATCGACGAGCACCAGCGAGGATTCACCTCGATCGCATATGGCACGTCGTCACAAACGAGGCAGTCGATGCCATTGAGGCCGACGAGTCCGAACTGCTCTGTCACGTTACGCGCCAGCACGATCAGCGACTCCACGACACGATCCGTGATCACCTCGTCATCTGCGGAGGCAAGCACGTTGCCGCAGTATCGATATCCAGATGCGCCGAATGCGGCGTCGCCAATCAGCTGACATGAGACGCCGAGCGGCACCGCCCGGCCGCGCGCGGCGACGAACACGATTGACGCTGGCACGCCGCTGATGCGCTCCTGGACGTAAAAGCCCGGGAGCACCGGGGTGTCCGGAGTCCACGGTCTCACACTGTGACCGCCGCCGGACCGGAACGGCTTCACGAGCCACTCCTTGCTTCGCAGCTCGCGCGGAACGTCGACGCGAGTGAGTGGCGCAGCGAACCCGCGTCTGCGAAGCACGCCGGCGAGCAGAAATGGATCGCGGACGCGACGGAGCACGTCGGGCGGATTGCCCCACAGCGCGCGACCTGCCCTGAGCGCCGTCGAAGCGGCGGACGCCAACGCGTCGATCGCACGGGTGTGATTTTCAAACGGCGACAGATAGACCGCCGCATCTGCAGCGATGTCGCGCACCGCTTCCGCTGCCGCCTGCGCGGTGAACTGGGCACCATCGTCGCGTGGCAGCACAAGGCTCCGGACTGCGGGATGCTGGTCGAGATCGCCGAATGCGTCGATGGCGGTGACATCGAAGCCGGCCCTCGCAGCGGACTCGGCCGCGGCGCGCGTCGAGACGCCGGTGATGAGGACGTGGCTCACTTCGCTTCCGTGTTCCGGGTTCCAGGTTCCACGTTCATGTTCAGGTTCACAGTTCCGCGTTCGACGTTCGGGCATCGAACCCGGAACGTGGAACCCGGAACCGAGAACATCACGGTTCACCGATGCCGATTCGGCCGAATCGCGTCACAAGCTGATACCGATTCGGGCGCGGGCGTCCTCGCGAGTCACCAGAAACAGATGATCGAGCACGGTGCCACTGGCGCCGCGGATATCCATGCGTTCGACGAGCGCCTTCGCTGCACCCCCGCTCAGACCATCGGCGATGAGCGCCGCGCCCTGAGCGGCCTGACTGGCCGTGGCCTGGAACCCCTGGAGCGCGTGGAACGAGACGCCGTCCACGACGCCGCGCAGCCGATGCGCGAGTTCATCACGCACGCGTGGGCCGCGCGCGCTGCGTCCTGAGAGGACGACCTCGTGCGCTTGCGGAACCGCGACGGCCAAGGCTGAGACCGCCTTGGCGGCGCTCTCCATATACGCCTCCCATGCGACGCGAGCGGCGGGGGCTTGTGAGGATGCGAGATCCTCGGCAGACGCAGCCGGCAGACCGGCGACGGCGGCTGCTCCGCCCGAGAACACCATCTTCTTGCTGACGCCGCCGGCGAGGAACGCGACTTCCCCGTCGAGCGCTCCGGCGGCCCGCATGCCGAGCGGCCCCGACGATCCGCCGACGCCATCGACGATGCGTCCGCCGTCAACGGCAATCGCCGCGCTGAACGCGCCGCCGAGTTCGAGCAAAATGAAGGACACATCCTGCACCGCGCAACGCCGGCGCTCGGCACGCTCGCGAATCGCGAGCGCCACGGCGCACACTTTGTCCGCGGTGCCCATGTCTACGCGATTCACTTTGCGATGTGCGGGAACGGTCGCGAGATGGACAACCCCTGGCGTCAGAAGGACCGGTGAGGACACACGCCCCAGCGCGCGGACGAGCGAACGCAGTCCACCGATGCCACCCGACTCGCCCTCGGCCGCGAGGAACGCGAGACGCAGATCCGCGTCGGTCAGATCGCGGGCCGCGGTGAGCGGCAGTCCATAGCCCGACGGTCCAACGACCAGATCGAGCGGCGCGTACTGCTCGAGGAGATCGGAGATACGTGACGGCGAGGCGAGGGCTTCAGCGGTCGGAATCGAAAGGTCGAGAAAGACCCCGCCGTCATTCAGGCCAAGGACATCGACACTGACGGTACCGGGATCGATGCCGATCACCCGTGGCAGGACATCCTCCTACAGGCTCTGCGCGATCTCTGCGATGGTCTCCGCGTCAAGGACCTGATCGTTCTTCTCGAAGAGCCGCGCGATGCAGGCCTTGTGGATCTTCATCTTGAGGTTGCCGACGCCGAGCGCGCCGAATGTCGTGACACCATTGCGATCGGTCTTGTTGTCGGTGACCTCAATGCCTTCTACGCCGAGCGGCGGCACGGCGTTGACGTCCACGGCCACCTTCAACCCGGAGCGGCCCATCCACGCGTCCTTCGGCACGAGACCCACACCAGCCGGACCAGCGCTGAGAAACACTTCCGCGCCATCGAGCGCCGCGTTGGCGCCGGACGCATCGGCCATCGTCACCTCGCGCACCGACATACCGAACCGCTCCTGAATGCGCCGACTCAGGCTGCCATCCGCGGCACGACGCGTCGTCACCGTCACCTGCGCGCCCGCTTTCGCGAGAAGGCCAGCCGCGCGAATGCCCACCGGACCCGAGCCGGCGAGGACGACAACACGCGCGCCCGTCACATCGCCAAGCGCCTGCTGAATCCGGACGACCGCCGCAACGGCCGTCGTGTTCGAGCCGTTCGAGTCGAGCATCACCGACACGCGCATGGGACCGAAGAACGCTTTCTTCACTTTTGCGAGCATGCGCTCACCCACGGACATGTCGGTACCGCCGATGAAGATCGCCGTGTTGTGCAGATCCTTCGGCCCGCGCGTAAAGATCGCGCCGTGGACGAGATCGCGCACCGCGTCTTCAGTGACGCCGCCATACGCCATCACGTCGTCGGCACCGCCATCGCGCGCGACTACGCCGTCGAACACGCTGGGATGAGGAGAGCTATCGAGTTGAATGAGGAGCTTCTTCACACGACGTAGGGCGGGTCCTTTCGGACCCACCCTTACAGGGAACTCTATTTGGGGCTGTACGGGTGCTTCGCGCTCTTCGAGCCCGAAACAACTTCGTCCACTGTCGGCTTCTTGCCGAGCGCGCGGGCGATCGATTCCTTGGTCGCCTGGTAGTTGTAGTCGTAAATCTTGTTATCGTCGCTCGCATCCCAGTGGATGAACACGCCCACCAGAACGCACAGGTCGTCCGCTTTGTCCTTGGGAATGACGCCGCTGGCAACCGAGTCGACCACGGCGCGCGCCACCGCTGCCTGCGCAGGTCCGAACATCTGAACCGCCTGCTTGGCGCCCTTGATCGTGACCTTGTTGAAGAGCAGGGTGTCGGGCTTGGCCGGGAGATTCGGCGCCACTACCGCGAGCAGAGTCGTGAAGCCATCCTTGTTGTTTGCGAGCGCATTGCAGAACGCCGAGCCGGCAGGCCCCGACTTGGAGCCAATGATCAGGTCGATGTGCGCGACCTCATTGCCATCGCCGACCAGCGACTCACCGAGAAAGAAGTCCGCTGCCATGTCGAAGAACTCCTGTCGAAAATGTAGTGAGCAACCCTGGCCGTGCAGGTCATCGGTCTTGCGGCCTCGTGGCGGCCAGAAACCGAACGACTATATCACCATCAGGATTCAGGTATCAGGAATCAGGAATCAGCGAGCAGAACAGGGCGAGGGATTCCAACCGGCTGGGTCGCGCAGCTTCTTGAAGTCGGTCGTCGTCAGGTACGGCCTCGTGAAGTACACGGGGTCTTCGACCTTTGTGGTCACCGTCATCCACTGATCGCCGTTCGGCATCGTGTTGAGATCGTAGTACTCGGTGACGACGGCCTTTGCGCTGTACGGCGCACCGTTCTTGCGCACGTAGCCCGAACGCAGGTTGGTCGTGACGACCTTCAGGTTACCGGTCCGCGCGGCGCCACGACCGCCAGCGGCGTACTCCCACTGCGCAACGGAAAGCCCCTGCCAGCTCGGCTCGCCCGACGTAGTGTCCGGCTTCAGCCGGACGGCCTCTGCGGCTGGCCCGAACCGGAGCAAACGCGTCTGCGTGCCGGCGTCAGTGTCAATGCGCAGCGTGTTGGCGTCTTCCCACGAGATGCGCAGCCGGCCCGGCAGACGCATGATGTTCGCGGCGCCATATGCGCGGCACTGCTCGCCTGCGGCTTCGTCCTTCGCCGGATCCCAACTGTCGGCGACTTTACGGGCTTCGGCGTTCAGCGGCAGCGAGTCGTAGACGCCCTTCTTGGGCGTGACCATTCGCCACTTCCAGTCCTCGACGACGACGGAGACCCAGTTGCCGGTGAGATCGAGCGCGGCGGCCTCGCGCGCGGCCGGTGGAGGGCCGCCGCGGCCTGCGCCGCGCTGTGCGTAGACGGGCATCGCGGCGACGAGCGCGACTGCAATCACGAAGAGCGTAGGGCGCGTCCTTTTGTCCCTCGACGATGCTCGGGACAACCCTGAGCCTGTCGAAGGGTTGGACGCGCTAGTCAACCGCTTCACCGGAACGCGTCCCCCATGTGAATCCATCGAGCGGCCGCCGCAGGCTGAGCATCAATGCGCGGTACTCACCAGGCACGCGTGATGGGCGTGCCGTGACGGTGATCTCGTCGCCGACCTTCAGCGACTCGCGCTTGACGCCCTGCGCACCGAGCTGCGTGGTGCCGCCCCACTCGACCGCCCACCGCTTCATCTCGCCATGCTCGTCGGGCGCTTCCATGTGCACGAACGAGTGCGGGTTGCGCATGACGAACTGCACCAACTTCCCTTCGAGCTTGACCTCTTTGGTGACGTCGTAGGTCGCCGCGTACGAATGGTGCGCGTACGCCGCGGTGCTCGCGATCAGTGCCACGCCAATGACCAGAAGAAACGTTCGCATCACTTCTTCTCCTGAATGCTCGAATACACCGCCTCGACGAACATGTCGGTCGTCCACGCACCCGTCGTCGATCCATACCGCCCGTCGAAATCCATCGTCGGCTTCGCTGCCTTCACCTGGGCGAGCGTCATGCCCTTGCGCTTCAGATCCTTCACACGGTCGCGAATCATCGTCACCATGTTGCGGTACGCGGCGACGTCGGCGGTATCCGACAGCCGTCCACGGCCCGGGACGATCCACGTGCCGCCTTGCGCGCGATACTCGGCGACGGCGATATCCAGGATCTTGTTCAAGCCGCCGATGACGCCGTCGATCGTCCCGCCCTTATCCACTTCGATCACTGGATAGCTGACCGTCGAGAAGAGGTTGCCCGCGGCGATCACTTCCGAATGACGGAAGAAGACGAAGCTGTCGCCGTCGGTGGTCGCGTTCGGCGCGTGATAGACGATCACGGCTTCGCCGTTCACGTACTCGGGCAGCTTGTGGAACTCGTCGAAGTAGGTGTCCGTCGGCCAGGACGCCGTCGGCATCGGCGAGGCCTTGCCCGCCGGGGCGCTCATGCGATTGAGCACTTCTTCGTGCGCGATCACCGAGGCGCGCGGTCCGACGTTCTCCACCGCGCCACCGAACTGCGAGCCACGCGGGAAGAAGCCCGTGGTGGCGATGCGCTCGTTGCCGCCGACGCGTTCGGGCGCCGCGCTGGTATTAATGATGTACCGCAGCGGACGCGCCGGCGCCGGCGCGCTGATCACGGCACCGATGTAGGGACTCGACCATCCCCACTTGCCTGGACAGTTCGCACCGAAGCACTGGTTGGCCGTCGGGTTGGCCAGGACCGCACTGGCGAGCTGGCCGACGGAGGCAAGGATCTTGTCGGACATTTTCGCGTCGCCGGTGTCCACGAGCAGGATTCCGTCGGCACCGATCGAGACGGTGAGATTGGTACCGTTGGCCACCGCCATGTAGATGTTGCCCTGCAGCGGCAGGATGTGCACCTCTCCATCGCGCGGGCTCGACTCGGCCAGCCGCTTGGCCACATCGTTCGCGGACTTGGATGAGGGCACCTTGAGATCGGCGACCTTCACGGCTCCGCCGTTCAAGGTCGCGCGGTACTCGGGATAGATCGTCTTCACTCCGCCGCGCGTCGGTTCAACGGGAATCCACTCGCTCGTCTTGAGCCACTCACCGAGCGCGGTGTTCTGACCGGGAAGAAAGTGGGGCACCCAATGTCGGTCAGTACCGCCGTTCTCGGCAAAGGACGAGGCGTTGCAGGTTTCGGTCGCGACCGTGGACGTCGTGTCGTAGGTATAGGTCGTCGATTCGACGTACGGCTCGTCCAGGTAGATCGGATCGTCTGTGACCGTGACAATGGTGAGGATCTCGTCGTGGCGCGTGAGGTATTCCGTCATCGTCAGCATGTCGCTGGTTTGCGGACCGCCGCGCTTGAGATACCCGTCCTTCAGGTGGGTCGTCGTGATCTTCAGCGTGTTGCCGACCCATTCACCCGTCGAGAAGCCCGTCCAGGTGTGCGGAGCGTACGCCGGCGGATGCGGGCGGCCGTCCATGAACACCGGCCGATCGAGCGAGCGCATGAACTGAATGTGATAGACGCTGACGTTGCGGGTGAGCGGATCCTGCTCCTTGAGGATGCGGGCCCCGCCGAGACCGCGCCACTGATGCGGCGCCGAGTGCGGACGGCACTGATACTCCGGCGTGCCCCAGATCGATTCGGCCGTGGTATCGGACCGCATGCGTCCGGCGTCGTTGAAGGGAATGCCGAGGTAGTCGCCAAGCGGCGGCTGCGCGGTGGTGTCCTGCTCGTTGTTGTCGAGACGCCACTCGCCGGCGATGTCTGGCGCAATGGCGGGACGTGCCGGTTGCGCCGATCCCCGCACGCCGGCAAAGACAATGACGGCCAGTACGGCCAGCAACACGTTTTTCATACGACCTGTTTTCCTACAACCCTACGCCGTCACGGGCGTCCGGGCACCGGCCGATCGGGCGTTCGCACGCAGCGGCCGGACCAACAAGGTCAACACGAAGCCGACGGCAAGCAGACCCGCGAGCACCTGCAGCGGCGTGTCGTAGATATTGACACGATCTGCGCCCGGCGGCAGCGCCGCTTTTGCGCGGTTCGACAACTCCGTGATGATCACCGGCCCGACAATCGCGGCCGCGGTCCAGGCCGTCAACAGCGCCCCATGAATCGCGCCGACATTCTGCGGGCCGAAGATATCAGCGAGGAATGCGGGGATCGTGGCAAACCCGCCGCCATACATCGTGAACACAATGAACAGGCTGGCCTGGAACAGCCACCAGTTGCCGCCGGCCGCGAGCCGCGGGATCAGCAGGAACAAGAAGAACTGCGTGATGAAAAAGATCGTGTAGGTGTTGCGCCGGCCGATGTAGTCGGAGCCTGACGCCCACATGAAACGGCCGCCGGCGTTGAACAGGCTGATGAGCGAGACAACCAAAGCGGCCTGGAGCGGCGTGCGCTTGAACATGTCCTGCATCATCGGCGAGGCCTGCGCCAGGATGCCGATGCCCGCGGTCACGTTGATGAACAGGATGCCCCAGAGGAGGTAGAACTGCGGCGTGCGGATCGCCTCGTTCCGCGACACGCTGGTGTCGGCAATCATCGAGTTCTTCTTCGCCGGCGGCGTCCACCCTGGCGGCGCCCATCCCGGCGGTGGCAACTCCATCAACCGCGAGCCGCTGAGCATCACGATCAGGTACACGACCCCGAGCATCATGATGGTCGGCGCAACGCCGAAGCGGTTCATGAAGGAGACGTTCAGGTAGCCGGCAACGAACGCTCCGCCACCGAAGCCCATGATGGCCATGCCGGTGGCCATGCCACGGCGATCGGGAAACCATTTCACCAGCATGCTCACCGGTGAGATGTAGCCGAGCCCGCAGCCGATGCCGCCGATGACGCCCATGCCGAGAAACACCAGCACGGATTGACGCAGCGCGAGTCCGACACCGCCAATCAGCAGACCGGTGCCGAAGAACAGCGCCGCGGCCGTTGCGGCGACGCGCGGTCCGCGACGCTCGACCCACGGTCCACCGAACGCCGCGCTCAATCCGAGCAGCGCGAGCGCGGTGGTGAAGGTCGTGTACGGCGGGCTGAACCACCACGGCGCATCCGGGAACAATGCCTGGATAGGCCGGTTGAACGTACTCCACGCGTACACCGATCCGATGCACACGTGAACCAGGACGGCCCCAATGGGGATGCGCCAGCGGTTTGGTGTCACGGGGCGCAATTTAGTAGGTCAAAGGTCAAAGGTCAAAGGGCAAAGGTCAGGGCAAAGGGTCAGGCTCAGGGCAAGGGTCAACGGTCAAGGTCAAAGTGCAGCGGTGCGGGACCGTAGGACCGGAGCAAACCGTGGGGAGTTACTGAAGTCTGCGACGAATCGAATCGCCTGCAGCGCGCGTCCCGAGCGTGCCTCCCACATCGCGCGTGGTTTCGCCAGCCTGCACCGCGGCTTCGACGGCGCGCTCGATGCGGTGCGCCTCGTTGAATTTACCGAGATAGTCGAGCATCAGCGCCGCGGACAGAATCGCGCCAACGGGATTCGCCACATCCTTCCCCGCCAGCGGCGGCGCCGAACCGTGCACGGGCTCGAACATCGACGTGCGGCCTGGATGGATGTTGGCCGATGCCGCCATGCCGAGCCCACCCTGCAGCGCCCCGCCGATATCAGTGATGATGTCGCCGAACAGGTTGTTGGTGACGATCACCTGGAACTGCCCCGGGTTCTGCACGAGCAGCATCGCAAGCGCGTCGATGTAGAAGTGTGTGGCCTCGATCTCCGGATAGTCGGCCCGCACCTCCTTGAACACCCGCTGCCACAACGCGTGACCATCCGGCATCGCGTTGCTCTTGTCGGCCATCGCGACTGCACGCAGTCCGTGTAGACGCGCGTGCTCGAAAGCATGACGCACGATGCGGTTCACACCCTTGTAGGTGTTGATCTCTTCCTGAACGGCGATCTCGTCCGGCGTGCCGGCCTTGAAACGTCCGCCGACGCCGACGTAGACACCCTCAGTGTTCTCGCGGAACACCGCGAAATTCACATCAGCGCGCGTGCGGCCCTTAAGCGGACAGAGTCGATCGTCGAGCAGGCGCACCGGCCGGTAGTTCACGTAGAGATCGAGCTCGAACCGAGTGCCGAGCAGGATGTCGCGCGCGTGGCGGTTGTCGGGCACACGCGGATCGCCGAGTGCGCCGACGAGGATCGCGTCGAACGAGCGCAGCGTGTCGTAACCGTCCGGCGGAATCGTTTCGCCCGTGGCGAGATAGTGATCGGCGCCCCACGGCAGGTGATACAGATCGAGGCCACCGATTGCCTCGAGGATCTTGATCGCTTCGGCGATCACCTCGTTGCCGATGCCGTCGCCGGGAATGACCGCGATGCGATGCGCCACGAACGGATTCTAGCCGCGTCTGAAGCCATGTATATCGCCGACGCAGGAGATGCGGAACTGTAGGTCACTCCGCAAACCGACTTGATCCACGCACCTCAGCGTTCGCCGCCGACCAACGAGGTATGCCAATACACTCCCCACGGTTTGCTCCGGACCTACAGTCCCGCACCGCCTGTGTCACGCCTTGATCAGGCCGAGGGTATGCCGCGTGGCGGACGCGTGCGAGCATGCCGAGCTCAAGGCGAAGCCGGAAATTGGCGCAGCGATTCATCCCGCGCGTGTTCCGTCAACGCGTTCTCGTTGCTTCGAGCCACCACAGGCAATTTGAGCCGCGCAGCGGATGTCGTCGCGAGCCAGCCACTACACGCGCGGACTACGTCAGAGTGTGAGCGAAGACAATTTCCCGGCGTGCGAGGCGCGGCCGCCACGCGGCATAGCCTCGGCCGGTGGCCTAAACGCGTGGCGCTCAAATTCGTCACAAAACGCGACGCGGTGTTCGTGCCCTTCGTCCTTCGTGGTTATACTCGCCGCGTCATGAATCGTTTCCTCGCAGCTGTCTTTATCGCTCTCATCGGCGCAGCGCTCGCCGCGCAATCACGACCGACATCGACGGTCAGCGGCGACTGGCCGATGTACTCCTACAACCTCGCCGGCACGCGCTATTCACCGCTGACCCACATCAACACCAACAACGTGGGCACGCTCACGCAAGCCTGGTCGGTGCGACTCACTCAGCCTGCGGCCGGCCGCCGTGGTGGAGGTGCCGCAGCCGGTGCCGGTGAAGGTGCGCCGGCCGGGCGCGCCGCCGGTGCGGCGGGTGCGCCGGCGGCACAGGGACGCGGCGCGGTTCCCGCCGAAGGTGCAGAGCCCCCCGGCAGCAATCCTCAGGTCACACCGATCGTGATTGGTGGCGTGATGTATCTGCCGGCGCGCGGCAATCAAGTCCTCGCGCTCGAAGCCGACACGGGCAAAGAGGTCTGGCGACACACGCTGCCGTCCGGTGTGAGGACGACAGCACGCGGTGTTGCGTACTGGCCGGGCGACGGCCGTCTCACCCCGCGCATCCTTCTCACCGCGGGACCGAAGCTCGTCGCGCTCGATGCCGCCACCGGAACGCCCTCCAACGACTTCGGCGACAAGGGCATCATCGAAATCGCAGTGCCCTGGAATGGCGTGCCGACGATCTATAAGAACGTCGCCATCCTCGGCGCAACGACCGGCGAAGTGAATCTCGCCGAGCCCGGCGATACGCGCGCGTTCGACGTGCGCACCGGCAAACGGCTGTGGGACTTCCACACCGTGCCGCTGCCCGGCGAGCTCGGTCACAGCACCTGGCTCGACAACGGATGGCGGAACCGCTCGGGCGTGAACGTGTGGGCGTGGTACATGACGCTCGACGAAGAGCGGGGCATCCTCTACATGCCGATCGCCGGTCCTGCGGGCAACTACTGGGGCGGCGATCGTCCCGGCAACAATTTCTTCGCGAATTCGATCGTCGCGGTCGATGCCGAGACCGGCAAATATCGCTGGCACTTCCAGACGGTGCATCACGACCTCTGGGATTCGGACATGCCGAGCCCGCCGGTGCTCGTGGACATCATGCAGAACGGCCGTCGAGTGCCCGCACTCGCTTCGGTCGGCAAGACCGGATGGATGTTCTTCCTCGATCGCGTCACGGGCAAGCCGATCTTCGGCGTCGAGGAGCGTCCGGTCCCGAAGGGCACGGTGCCTGGTGAGTGGTACTCGCCGACGCAGCCGTTTCCGGTCAAGCCGGCGAAGCCGCTCGTCCGCGTGGACTTCAACAAGGAGCGCGACATGGTGCGGGCGGAAGATACGTCTGCCGAGCACGTCGCCGAGTGTCAGGCGCTCTGGGACAAGAGCGGCGGCTTCCATAACGCGGGCGCGTTCACACCCTTCGGCTTCCACGAGGAGGGCGCACCCCCGAAGAGCACGATTCAGTTCCCCGGCGGCACAGGTGGCATCAACTGGGGCGGCGCGACTGCAGATCCGACCACGGGATTCGTGTACGTGAATGCGCATGACACGTCGCTCGTGGGGTGGCTCGAACGCAGGCGCCCGGGTTTGAACTACGGCAACGGCGTCGCGGGTTCGACGCTGCCCTATGACCGCGGCAGCATCAACGGCGCCGGACCGTACTTCACGTTCAGCGCGCCGTACAAGGACTCGACCGGCCGCACGCTCGCGAACCTGCCGTGTCAGCGTCCACCGTGGGCCCGGTTGGTTGCCGTCAACGCGAACACCGGCGAGATTGCCTGGGAGAGCACGCTGGGTCTGACCGATGCGCTACCCGAAGGCAAGCAGCTCACCGGTGGCAGCGGCAGCGCAGGTCCGACCGCAACCGCGGGAGGCGTGATCTTCGTCGGCGCGACCAACGATCGCCGCTTCCGCGCATTCGATTCGAAGACGGGCAAGGAGCTGTGGTCCACACAGCTCGAGGCGACGGTGAACGCGAACCCGATGACGTATCGAGGGAAGAACGGGAAGCAGTACGTTGCCTTTATCGCCACAGACACGCTGGTGGCTTACGCTTTGCCGTAGCCGTACAAGCGATTGTTGATCGGTGATTTGTGATTAATGATTCGTTGTTGATTGGTGATTTTTGATTGGTGATTGACGTGGTTCGCTGCAGCCGCGTTGCGCAGTCAATCAACAATCGCTCATTCATCAATCAACAACGAATCCACAATCAACGATCATCAATCAAAGATCGAGCCCTCTCTAGAACCGCAAACCGAACGTCATCCTGAACGTCCGCGGCGTGGTGTACGCGAAGCGGTTCAGCGCCAGACCGAACGTCGGGCTCTTCGCCCAATTCACGCCCTCGACCGGTGTGGTCGTGAACGGGTTGAATGCTTGGTACACCGTCGGATTCGTCACGTTGGTACGCACCGCTGTATCCACTGTCTGGTTCTGTACGTTGCCGCCGAGCGCAAACGCGGCGCTGCCTCCGCACCCGCACAACTGGAATTGATTGAACAGGTTGATCACCTGCGCCTGGATAAAGAAGTCCAGCATGCGGCTGCCGCCAACACCGAGGCCGTAGTTGTACAGCGCGGCGAAGTCGGTGCGCTTCTGCCCTTCGAGATGGAAGGCATCGCGATCGGTGAAGAAGTACTGCGTGTTCGCGCCGTCAGGCGGATTCAGATAGCCAGGGTTGCCGACGTACGGCCGCGGATCGACACCGTTGACGAACGAGCCGTTCTGATTCGACGCGCTGTACGGCACGCCACTCTCGAGCGCCTGCAGCAGGCTGAGCGTCAGGCCTGAAACCCCTGGCGGTGTGACGTTCAGCCACAGCCGCGCGCGATGACGCTGATCGATCGACAGATCGCCGGACGGGTAGTTCCACGCACCGCGATACTCGGGATAGCTGAGCACCGACTCGCGACCACTGGTGCCTGCCGTGATCGGACCATTGGGTACGGTCTCGCCCTCGACATTCCCCCACGCGCGCGAGATCGTGTAGTTGCCGCCGAAGTCGAAACGCGTACCGGCGCGATACTGCGCCTGGAGGCTGAGACCCGTGTACTGCCGATTCAGGAGTCCCTCGGTGTCGTTCTCGATCAAGGCCAGGTCGTAGGCCCGGCCCTGCACGCTCGCCGGTGCGAATGACCGTGAATCCACCGCCGCCCCAGTCGTCGTATCGACTCGTTGGACATAGAAGCCGCCGTAGTCGCGATAGACGAAGTCGGCCCGCACCGCAGCACGGCTGCCGAACTGACGATTGACACCGGTCGCGTACTCCCAGACGTAAGGCGAATTGAGCGATCCGCCGATCACCTGCGGCGTGACACCTCGCACCGACGGCGATCCCGTCAGCGGCAGCGTCGGGCCGCCGTTGGCGTTGAACCAGTCGAACATCATCTGAATCGCCTGTGCGTTCGGCACGCGCGTGGCCGGATCGGTGTTGATGCTCGGGCCGGTGTACACGAAGTTGTACTGGTCCGAATTGCCGGCGGGCGACGTCTGATCCGCGATGCTGTTCAGCAGACCGGCGACGTACTTCGCCACGCTGCCGGTGACCGACCACTTCTGGTTGCCAGCGGGATCCCACACGACGCCGACACGCGGGCTGAAGGCGCTGCTGTTGGCGACGAGCACGCCGTTGCTGTCCACGCCGTCATTGCGATCCCACCGGATGCCGAGGTTCGCGGTGACGCGATCGCTGACCGTCCAGTTGTCGTTCGCGAAGACCGAGTGCGTCCGGAACTTCGTGCCGAGGCTTTCGACAAAGATCGGGTTCCACTGGAACTGCGTCGTGCCGCTGACGAACGTCGCAATGAGATCGGTGCCGCTCAGCACGGCCGGCGCGTTGATGAGGCGGTAGTTGCTGCCCGACTGATAGTTGTTCGCGAGACGCCGGTCGTTGAACGAGTCGTAGCCGAGGACCAGGTTGTGCGAGCCGGTACCCGCGGTCGAGAGGAAATACGAGCCCTTGACGAAGATGTCCTGGTTGTCACGCTCCTCGTCGGTGCAGACGCCGCAGAACGTCGGCGCGTTGTAGCGGCGGCCCGCCGAATCGACCAGCAGCGTGCCCTTCTGAATATCGGTGAACGTGCTGCCGCTGCCGACAAACGTCAGGTTGCGTTGCGAATACCGAGCTTCCAGGAAGAACTTCGGCGTGATAACACCCGTGTAGTTGATGGTGAACAGATCCTCGGGCAGGCTTCGGTTATAGAGACTGGCCAGATCCATCGACGTCGTGGTGTTGAACGTCCCGTTGGTCTCGTCGCGATTGATCTTGGTGAACGCCGACTGCACGCGGTGATTCGCGTCCACGAGATACGTCAGTTTGCCTTCGTATCGCCGCGACTGGTCGGTGAAGACATACGGAATGTTCGTGATGACCAGCTGACGGTTGATCGAGTTCGTCTGCAAGCGTCCGGCCGTAAAAAACCACAGGCGATCGCGGATCACCGGCCCGCCGACCGTGTATTCGTGTGTTGGGACCACGTCGTCGATCTTGCTGTCATTGGCAAAGGGATCGTTGGGGCGCTTCGGGACCAGCGTGCGCCAGTCGTCGTTGGTCAGCGTCTCGCGGAACGACCCGCTGAACAGATTGCCGCCGGACTTGGTGACCATGTTGACCACGCCGCCGCCGAAGCGGCCAAACTCGGCGGAGATGCCA
>Ga0207659_10000537_pt1 | contig 22637 bp, 19 predicted proteins | sample KBSM43metaG_FD_184330 | JGI IMG/M metagenome (GOLD analysis project Ga0207659, IMG submission 184330) | Miscanthus rhizosphere microbial communities from Kellogg Biological Station, Michigan, USA - KBS M4-3 metaG (SPAdes) (version 2) | ecosystem: Host-associated > Plants > Roots > Rhizosphere >...
GCGCCAGCACCGGTGTTGTAACCGCACCTCCAGATCACGTCTTCGTTACCCGTCGACGCAGCCGCGCCGCTGAGCGCCGGCTGGAGGGCGAGGTTGCCGCCGTTGATCTTCGCGTTGGCAACGTACGGAGCCGCGTTGCTGTACGTGATGACCAGCGTGCCCGCAGTGTTGATCGTGATCTGCGAAACATACTTGCCGTTCGGAGCAGCGACGAGGCCCAGCGAGCCCGCGACGTTGCCAACCACGAGGGTCGGCCACGCGCCGTACTGAGCATAGTACTCAGCAACGTTCGCCTTCAGCGCCGACGAGAGGTTCAGACCTTCCGTGACCTGCGAGCGGATGGTGTAGTCCTGGTACGCCGGGATGGCGATGGCCGCCAAGATGCCGATGATCGCGACGACGATCATCAACTCGATCAGGGTGAAACCCTTTTGGATGGTCTTCAACATTTGCAAACTCTCCTGGATGGGACGTATTTAAACTCGCGGCGCGAACGCCTGCAGGGTAGGCAAAAGCAAGCCTTGTGCCAGGCACCGCACGGTGTGGCTAAGTTACTGACCGGGCGCGGACTTCACTGCGACGTAGTCGACATTGTTAAGTGGAAAGTTGGCGACAAGTTGCCGCGCTTTGTCACTTACTGACGCGGGCCGTCAACTTGCGGCGCAGCTCGACGACAGGAGCTGCGTGCGACGCTCACTCGATGCCGAGTTTCTTGATGCGGTAGCGCAGCGAGCGGAAGGTCATGCCGAGCAGCTGCGCGGCCTTGGTCTTGTTGTAGCGGGTCTGTTCCAGCGCACGCACGATCGCGTCGCGCTCGATGTCTTCGAGGGCATCGCCGAGCTTCTCGCCGGGCGCGACACTGTTCGGAATCGGCACATCGGTGTTCGCGACCTTCGGCCGCAGCTGCAGATCGCCCGCGTCGATGACGCCACCTGCGCACAACGTCGCCGCGCGCTCCAGCACGTTCTCGAGCTCGCGGACGTTGCCGGGGAAGTGATAGTCGCGCAGCAACGTCAGCGCAGCGTCGGTGACCTGCAACGAGCGATTGCCGATCTGCCGGCCGAGTCGGCCGGTGATGGATTCCACCAGCTCGTCGATGTCCTCGAGGCGCTCGCGCAGCGGCGGTACGCGGATCTCGATGACATTGACGCGATAGAACAGGTCCTCGCGGAACTTGCCGTCGGCGACCAGCGCAGCGAGATTCTTGTGAGTCGCCGACAGGATGCGCACGTCGATCGGGATCTCCCTGGACTCCCCGACCGGCCGCACGCTCTTCTCCTGGATGACGCGCAGCAGCTTGACCTGCATGTGCAGCGGCAGGTCCGCGATCTCGTCCAGGAACAGGGTGCCGCCTTCGGCGGACTGGATCAGACCCTGCTTGTCGGCGATGGCGCCGGTGAAGCTGCCCTTCTTGTGGCCGAACAGCTCGCTCTCCATCAGCTCGGTCGGAATGGCGCCGCAGTTCACCGGCACGAAGGGACCGTCGCGCCGCGCGCCGGCATCGTGAATGAGATGAGCGACCAGCTCCTTGCCCGTGCCCGACTCGCCATAGATATGTACCGGCGCCTGGCTGCGCGCGACGCGCTCGATCATCTCGCGCAGCTGCTCCATCGCTCGCGAACGGCCGAGCAGCTTGACCTGCGGCAGCTGCAGCGTGCTCTCGCTGGTTCCGCCGAGCTTGAGCGTGGCGGCGATCAGTTTGCGCAGCGCCGCCACGTCGAGGGGCTTGGAGATGAAATCGAAGGCGCCGAGCTTGAGTGCGCGCACCGCCGTTTCGACGTTGCCGTGCGCCGTGATCACCGCGACCGGTGTCTGCGGTTTGTGCGTCTGAATCCACTCGACGATGCTCAGGCCGTCGCCGTCCGGCAGCCGCATGTCGGTGAGACACAGATCGAACACGCTGCCGCGCAGCTCGCGCGTGGCCGCGCCGATGGTATCGGCCGTCGTCACGTCGAGATTCATGCGCTCGAGCGTGATGCCGAGCAGCTCGCGGATGTCCGGCTCGTCATCGACGACGAGCGCCCGAGGTTTCGTCACAGGATTTCCCAGCGTTGAGGATCGGCGAACACGACGCGAAAAATACTACCACCGCCGGCGCGCGGCTCGTAGATCAGCGCGGCGCGATTGCACTGGGCCAGCTCGCGGGCGATGAACAGGCCGAGGCCGGTGCCGCCCTTCGAGCCGGTGAAGAACGGCTCGAAGATGCGCTCGGAGTCCGCCATGGCGATGCCCGGGCCCCGATCCATGATTTCCAGAAACGGTCGCTCGGTGGTGCTGATGCGGCCGGTGTGCAGCTCGACGGCGTCGACGTTGTCGTCGCGCCGGCCGTACTTCAGCGCGTTCTCGCACAGGTTCCACAGCAGCTGGTACAGGTGCGAAGGATCGACGCGCACGTCGAGATCGCCCGGCGTCGCGAGCAGGTGGATCGCACGCTCGTCGACTTCGGAGGTCTGGCGGAACTCGGCAAGGAATTCCGTGAGCCACGCGTTGAGCTCGAGGCGTTCCGGCCGCGTCGTGTCCCGGCGCGACAGCTGCAGCACGTTGTTGATGATCGTGCTGACCCGCTCGCCGTTGTTGGTGATGATGTCGGTGAGGCGCCGCTCCTGCGGCGAGAGCGTCGGCGTCTCGGCCAGGAGCTGCGCGGCGTGACTCATGGCGCCCACCGGATTGCGGATCTCATGCGCGATGCTCGCGCTCAGCCTGCCGAGCGCCGCGAGCTTGGATTGCTGCACGCGTTCGACGATCAGCGTCGTGTCTTCGAGGAACACCAGCGACGGGCCTTTGCCGCTGCTGTCGAGCGACACGAAATGCGGCTGGACCAGGCTGCCGCCATCGGACGCGAGCATGGTCAAAGTGGTCAGTTGCCAATCGTCGGAACGACGCCGCCAGGTATCCAACAGATAGAGCAGGCGGGGCGAGACTTCGCCGAGCGGCGTGCCCTGCGGCACGCTCGCGCCATGCAGCAGCAATGCGGCCGACTCGTTGATCAGCCGGATCGTGTCGTTCGCGTCCACGACCAGGATGCTCTCGCGCAGGTGCTGCACGATGAACTGGTTGAGCTCGGCGAGATTGGCGACATCGACCTCGCGCTGGCGCACGCGTTCCTCGCTCTCGCGCAGGTTCCGCGCCAGCGGCCCAACCCCGAGCGTTACGATGAACATCAACGCGCCGATGATGCCCGCTGACGCGAAGTCGCCGGCGTCGCCGCGCGCGGCCAGCGTCGTCAGCGTTTGCTGCACGAGCACGGCGAGCGTGGCGACCGCCGCGAACATCAGCGCCAAGCGCTGCCGGACGACGAACGACAGCGCGCCGATCGGCAGAACCATGAGCGAAGCGAGGCCGCTGGTCATGCCGCCGCTCGCGTAGGTGAGCGTGGCGATCGCGGCCACGTCGATGCACAGCCCCGTGATCGTCTGGACCGGGACTTCCGGCCAGCGACGCTTGACCGACGCGATGCAGATCAAGCCAAAGGCGAAGTAGGCGGCCGTGGTGCCGACGAACAGGGCCGGGTTCGCCTGACCGACGCGAGTCGGGGTGACTGCGACGAACATTACGCTCAGCAGTACGGCGACCAGCAGTCGGAACAGGTTGACGAGCGCCAGTACTCGCCAGGCGAGGTTATGCGTCGAATCGGCGGCGACGGGCGGTGCGCTGAGCAGGGCCTTCATGCGGTACTAGACTGCCTTTGCATCGGCAGCGAATTACTCCAGAATACGCGGCCTTTGTCGGTTCTTCCTGCCATCTTATGAATCTGCACGAGTACCAGTCCAAGCAGCTGTTCGCAAAATACGGCATCCCGGTGCCGACCGGCTATGTAGCCGCGAATGCCGAGGAGGCTGCGGCTGCCGCGCAGCGCATCGGCGGCGCGAAGTGGGTCGTCAAGGCGCAAGTGCATGCCGGCGGCCGCGGCAAGGGCGGCGGCGTCAAGCTCGTCGACTCACCCGAAGCCGCAGGCAAGGCTGCCGCCGCGATGCTCGGCACGCGCCTCAAGACGCACCAGACCGGGCCCGAGGGGCTGCCAGTCCACCAGGTGTTCGTCGAGGAAGGCTCGAAGATCGCGCGCGAGCTGTACCTGAGCCTGGTGTTGAACCGGGACAAGGGCCAGGTCGCCTTCATCGCCTCGGCCGCGGGCGGCATGGACATCGAAGAAGTCGCCGCGCACACGCCGGAGAAGATCATTCGCGTGAACGTGCATCCGGCTGCCGGGCTGCAGCCTGCGGAGTGCCGCGTGCTCGCGTTCGGTCTCGGCCTCAAAGGCAAGCAGATCGACCAGTTCTCGAGCATCGCGCAGGCGCTGTATCGCCTGTACCTGGAGAAGGATGCGAGCCTGGTCGAGATCAATCCGCTGATCGTCACCGCCGACGATCGGCTGGTGGCGCTCGATGCCAAGATCAACATCGAGGACAACGCGCTGTTCCGTCAGAAAGAGCTGGCCGGTTGGCGCGACAACAGTCAGGAAGACGAGATGGAGCGCGCTGCTGCCGAGCACGAGCTCAACTACGTCTCGCTCGACGGCGACATCGCCTGCATGGTCAACGGCGCGGGCCTCGCCATGGCGACGATGGATCTGATCAAGCTGCACGGCGGCGCGCCCGCCAACTTCCTCGACGTCGGCGGCGGCGCCACGCGCGAGCGCGTCACCGAGGCGTTCAACCTGATCCTGTCGAACAAGAACGTGCGCGCGATCCTCGTGAACATCTTCGGCGGCATCGTCCGCTGCGACATGATCGCGGAGGGCATCATCCACGCGGTGAAAGACGTCGGCGTGCGCGTGCCGGTCATCGTGCGCATCGAAGGTACGAATGCGGAGCAGGGCAGGAAGCTGCTCGCGGAGAGCGGGCTGGCGATCACTGCTGCGTCGGATCTGACCGACGCCGCCAAGAAGGTGGTCTCCGCTGCGAAAGGCAAGAAGTAATGAGCATCCTTGTTAATAAGAAGACGCGAGTCATTTGTCAGGGCTTCACGGGCAAGCAGGGCACGTTCCATTCCGAGCAGTGCCTCGCGTACGGCACGAAGCTGGTCGGCGGCGTGACGCCCGGTCGCGGCGGCGAGAAACATCTTGGTCTGCCGGTTTTCAACACTGCGCGTGAAGCGGTGCAGGAGACTGGCGCGACGGTCAGCATGATCTACGTGCCGGCGCCGTATGCGGCGGACGCGATTCTCGAAGCGGCCGATGCCGGTATCGAGCTCATCGTGTGCATCACCGAAGGCATTCCGGTGAACGACATGGTGAAGGTGAAGGCCGCGCTGTCGAGCTACGGCAGCCTGCTGATCGGTCCGAACTGCCCGGGCATCATCACGCCGGGCGAGTGCAAGATCGGCATCATGCCGGGCTTCATTCACAAGCCGGGCCGCGTCGGCATCGTGTCGCGCTCGGGCACGCTGACTTATGAAGCGGTGTTCCAGACGACGAATGCGGGGCTCGGGCAGAGCACCTGCGTCGGCATCGGCGGCGATCCGGTGCGCGGCATGAATTTCATCGACGTGCTCGCGCGCTTCCAGGACGATCCGCAGACCGAAGGCATCATCATGGTCGGCGAGATCGGCGGCGCGGATGAAGAGGCGGCGGCCGACTTCATCAAGAAGAACGTTACCAAGCCAGTGGTTGCCTACATCGCCGGTGTTACGGCGCCGGCGGGCAAGCGCATGGGGCATGCGGGCGCGATCGTGTCGGGTGGTAAAGGGACTGCTGCGGACAAGTTCAAGGCGCTGGAGCGTGCGGGCGTGCGCACGGTGAAGAGTCCGGCGGATCTGGGCAAGGCGATTGCGGAGAAGCTGGGGAAGAAGAGCGGGAGCAAGAAGAAAACTCTCGCAAAGAGCGCCAAGCCCGCCAAGGTCGGAAAGAAGAAAAAGGCTCCGGCCCGGAAGAAATAGCCGCTACGGACTGACGGATCGATAAGGCATAGAATCCTTCTATGTCTTTGCGCATTGCTCTTGCTCAGCTGAATCTGTTCGTCGGCGACGTCGGCGGGAATGCGCAGCGCGTGATCGACGTCGCTGCGGAAGCTCGCGACCGGCTGAAAGCGGATCTCGTGTTGTTCCCCGAGCTGGCGCTGTCCGGGTATCCGCCGGAAGACCTGCTGTTCCACAAAGGCATGAAGCGCCAGGTCGCAGCGGCGATGGAGCGCGTGCGTAGCGAGGTGCAGGGCGTAACGGTGATGGTCGGTTATCCCGACTACACGGACGACATCATCTACAACGCTGCCGCGCTGATTCGCGACGGCAAGCTGCTCGCGAACTACCACAAGCAGGAACTGCCGAACTATCTCGTCTTCGACGAGAAGCGCTACTTCAAGCAAGGGCAGGAAAGCTGCGTCTTCGAGCTGAACGGCATTCGCGTCGGCTTGCTGATCTGCGAAGACATCTGGGAGCCGGCGCCGGCGCGCGCGGCGAAGGCTGCTGGCGCGCAGTTGCTCGTAGTGATCAATGGTTCGCCGTACTCGCTGCGTTATCAGCGGCGTCGTGAAGACATCGCGCGGGCGCGCATCAAGGACACGGGTCTGCCGATCGTGTACGTGAACATGCTCGGTGGACAGGACGAGCTGATTTTCGACGGCGGCTCGTTTGCGATGAACGCGACGGGTGAAGTCGTGCAGCGCGCGGCGCCGTTCAAGGAAGAGCTCTACACAGTCGACATCGATCTGGTCGACGGCAAGGCAGTGCCGCGACGCGGTCACATCGAGCCGGAGTTGTCGGAGGAAGCGAGTGTCTACAACGCACTCGTGCTCGGCGTGCGCGACTACGTGACCAAGCATCGCTTCCCGGGCGTCGTGCTCGGCTTGTCGGGCGGTATCGATTCAGCGCTTACGCTGGCGATCGCTGTCGACGCGCTGGGCGCCGATCGCGTGCAGGCTGTGATGATGCCGTCGCGATACACGGCTCAGATGAGCCTCGACGACGCCGCGCAGGAAGCGCGCACACTCGGCATCGGCTACGACGTGATCTCGATCGAAGGAATGTTCGAAGCCGCGCTCGGCGCGCTCAAGCCCGTGTTCGCCGGCCGCGCGCCGGATACGACGGAAGAGAACATCCAGGCGCGCTGCCGCGGTTTGCTGCTGATGGCCATATCTAATAAGACTGGCCGCATGGTGCTCACGACTGGCAACAAGAGCGAGATGGCTGTCGGCTACGCGACCTTGTACGGCGACATGGCCGGCGGCTTCGCGCCGATCAAGGACTGCAGCAAGATGCTCGTGTATCGACTGGCGAACTACCGCAACTCGATCGCGCAAGTGATTCCGCCGCGCGTGATCGAGCGCGCGCCGTCCGCAGAGCTGCGGCCGGATCAGAAGGATTCGGATTCGCTGCCGCCGTATGAAGTGCTCGACGCAATCCTCGAACTGTTCATCGAAGACAATCTGTCGGTGGACGAGATCTCGGCACGCGGTTTCGATCGCGCGACTGTCGGTCGCGTACTCGAGATGGTGAAGCGCAACGAGTACAAGCGGCGGCAGGCGCCGCCCGGTGTGAGAATCAGCGATCGCGCGTTCGGAAGAGATTGGCGATATCCGATCACGTCGGGTTATCGCACGCGGTAAGCCTGCATCAATTGTGACGCCCATCGTCACGAACAGACCGACGGACAAGTACGCTTCCGGCCCGGAGAAATAGGGACGCGAGGGCAGGATGCGCAAATATCTGATCGTGATTGCAGCTGTCATGGCTGCATCGAGCGTGCACTCGGAGACCGTGCAGCACGATCCGACCACTGTGTACGCACTGCCCTTCAAAAGCGGCAGTTGCGTCCGAGTGCTGATGGGCTACGACGACCCGCGCGGTCATACGGGCGACCGTCGCTTCGCGATACTTTTCGGCGCTCCTGTGGGGACTGAGGTGCTAGCCGCGCGCGGCGGAGTCGTGGCTGGCACCGGTACTGTTCCACACGGCGACGATCCGGGCACCTCGCGCGGCGACTACGTCTTGGTACGACATAGCGATGGCACTTTCGGCGCCTACATACATCTGCGGCACAAGGGCGCCGCTGTCGCCAAGGGGCAGTCCGTGAAGACCGGCCAGTTGCTCGGCTACTCCGGCTGCTTCGGACGCTGCGACGCCGGAGTGTTGCACTTTCACGTGTCGACGCCGATGGACGAGCGCAGGTCCGACTACAAGACGTTTCCGACGGTCTTCAAGACCGGCCAGGACAGCGTGGAATTTCTCGAGGCCAATCGCTGCTACCTCGTGCCCTGATGGAGTATGAGCATGGATGACGCAATTTTCTGGGCACAGTTCATCGGCTGGTGCGTCGTACTGACCGTCCTGGGTGCGCTCACCTGGAAACGTCCGGGCACCATAGCTCTGAGCGTCACTGGCATCATCGGGCTCGTCGTGATGTTGGGGTCCTTCCGGGCGGACTCGTTCTGGGTAATCGGCGTGATCGTCGCCGTTATCTGTGCCTTCCCCATCACGATCGTGACGGCAATTGTCACCGAGAGCCTCATGGACAAGTACGGCTCGCGCGACGACGAGTAGCTGTGATCGCCGGTTTGCTCAGAGTGATCTTGAAGGTTCTGCTCGTGGTAGCCGCCGCTGCGGTGGTGCTGACGATCGCGGGCGAATTTCTGCGGCAACTGGTGCCGGAGGCTTACCGCCAACCGCTCTGGCTGACGGGCCTGCTCATTTCTATATCGAGTTTCCTCGGAGCGCTGTTGGTTACAGCGTTTGCTGCGCGCAGGCGCAAACTGGAGAACCTGCTGCTGGTGGAAGCCGCGTTCGGCGGACTGCTCTAGCTGCTGTTCGTGACTGGCAGCGACTGTACGCTCGTGCAGTCAGCCCGGGGTCGGTTGCAGTTGAGGTGCGGTGATGTCGGTGGAGCCGTTATGGACGAGCCGATCACGAGGTGAGATCACCTGGCGTCGGCAGTTTGTGCAAACACACCCAACGTGAAAACGAAATTGCTCGTCGCCGGTTTTATAGTTGGCGCGCTCGTCCTTTGGTTGACGATCGATCAGAAGAGATTTGTGACCGATGTTCGGCGCGGCGTAGCGGGAGATGTCGAACTCATCGAGTTGTGTGTCCCGTCAGGCTCTTGTACGTCCTTGGGCAAAAGCGATAGTGCGACCCTCCGCGAAGCAATCAAATCCTTGTCGCACGTTGAAGGAAGGCTGCCCCTGCCAAGACACCGATATCAAGCGACAGGCTAGTCAAGATCAGGACGCGCGGATCTCGAAGCGGAACGTTCCAGCATTGCTTTCGCCTTGTGGAGTTCGTTGGGGGGCTGAAGCTTATTTGAATGAGATCGCGACGGATCCTGAGTGCAAGAAAATCGACAAATATCTGTCCGGCTACGCGGCAATCCATAAGCTTGATTGAACCGGGAGCGACATCGATGGTTGGGATGTTCGTTATCTCGCGACACCCTCACCAGATCTTCCACCAACTCTTCTTCTTCTCCCCCTGCGCGACCTGCTGATCCGGATTCTCGTAGTTCTCCTTCAGCACCTTCTCGGTATCCGCCGCCAGGTCTTCCATTCCCAGCTTGTGATACGACTGCGCCATGATCTCCAGCGCGTGCTTGATCTGCGGCGCGCCGTCGTAATTCTCGATTGTATACTTCGCGCGATTGATCGCTCCCACCCACGCGCCGCGCTTCAGGTAGTAGTCGGCGACGTACACCTCATAGCTCGCCAGACGGTTGCGCAGGAAGATCATCCGCTTCCTGGAGTCCTCGGCGTATTCGCTATTCGGATAACGCTCGAGGATCGTCTGGAACGCCTGGAACGATTTGCGCGCGTCGATCGGCGGGCGCTCGGAGAGGTCGGCGTTGAACCAGCGCTCCATGAAATTCGGGTTGCGCTCGAACTGCGTCAGGCCCTTGATGTAGTACGCGTAGTCGACGCGCGGATGCGCCGGGTTCTCGCGGATGAACTGGTCGGCCTGGTCGATCGCCGATTCCGGCTCGCGGTTCTTGTAGTACGCGTACATCAGGTCCAGCTGGCCCTGGCGCGCGGGGTTGCTGAACGGAAAGCGTGCTTCCAGCTGCTCGTAGTAGGTGATGGCGTCCTTGTAGTTGCCGTTGTCGCTGGCATGTTTGGCCATGTCGTAGAGCTTTTCCGCATCGCCGACCGGCTTGCGCGGGTTGCCGCCGCACCCCGCCAGCGTCGCCAGCAGGAGCGCGGCCGTGGTCAAAACGAGGATGCGCATGCGAGAATTCGAGGCCATTTTTCAGGTCGTTCCAGTCAGGTCCGGGCGTCAGGCAAGGCGGGCGAGTATAGCCGGGTCCTTTCTTTGTCGGCAGGCTGGTCCATTAAGTTCCTCCACCAAGCCCGAGCCTCATGTCTGAACCGATCCAGCGCACCGTTACCGTTCCCGTCGAATACGCCGGCCAGCGCCTGGATCAGGTGCTGGCGGAGTTGCTCGGCGACTTTTCGCGGACCCGCATCAAGGAGTGGATCGAGGCCGGTCAGGTGCTGGTCGACGGTGAGAAGCTGCGACCCAAGGACAAGGTTCTAGGCGGCGAGCAGGTCAGCGTCACGGCGGTGGTCGAGGCGGCCACCGGGGTCGAGGCCGAGCAGATCGAGCTGGACGTCGTCCACCAGGATCGCCATATCTTCGTGCTCAACAAGCCGGCCGGGCTGGTCGTGCATCCGGGCGCCGGCAACGCTGCCGGCACCTTACAGAACGCGTTGCTCCACCTGGATCCGAAGCTCGCGCAAGTGCCGCGGGCGGGCATCGTGCATCGGCTCGACAAGGATACGAGCGGGTTGATGGTGGTCGCGCGCACGCTCGCAGCACACACGGCGCTGGTGCGTGCGATCGAAGCGCGCGAAGTCGAGCGCGAGTACGAAGCAGTGTGTATGGGAGTGATGACGGGTGGCGGCGTGGTCGATGCGCCGATCGGTCGGCATCCCGTCGATCGCGTGCGCATGTCGATTCGCGAAGATGGGCGTGAGGCAGTGACGCACTATCGCGTGCTGAAAAGATTTCGCGCGCACACGCACGTGCGCTTGAAACTGGAGTCGGGACGCACACATCAGATTCGCGTGCACATGGCGCACATTCGTTATCCGATCGTTGGCGATCGTGTCTATGGCGGGCGGCTGTTGTTGCCGAAGGGTGCGTCGCCGCAGCTCATCGACGCGCTGCGAGCATTCCGTCGGCAGGCACTGCATGCCGCGAGCCTCGCGTTCGCGCATCCAGTGAGCGAGAAGCCGATTCGCTGCGAGGCGCCGTTGCCCGCGGACATGCAGGCACTGTTGCGAGTTCTCGCTGAAGACCAGAAGAAGAAGGCATGACCGGTCTCGACCTCATCGCAGCGGATTGGCCGGCGCCGCCGAACGTGCGCGCTGTGGCGACAACACGCGTGGGCGGTGCGAGTGTCGGCGCGTACGCGAGCTTGAATCTTGGTTCGCACGTCGGCGATGACGCGCGCGCGGTCGGTGAAAATCGAATGCGATTGCGCACGGCGCTGGCGCTGCCGCGTGATCCCCTGTGGCTCAATCAAGTGCACGGCACGGCTGTGGTCGAGGCGACATCGCACGACTCGCCGCCGACTGCTGACGCGTCGTTTGCGCGATTGCCTGGTCACGCGTGCGTCGTGCTCACGGCTGATTGCTTGCCAGTCTTGCTGTGCGATCGCGAGGGGACTCGGGTCGCGGCGGCTCACGCTGGTTGGCGTGGCCTCGCTGGTGGAGTCGTCGAGAGCGCGCTGCGCGCGATGGGCGTCGCGCCGGATCGTGTGCTTGCCTGGCTGGGACCTGCAATCGAGCAGGACATGTTCGAAGTCGGTCCGGAAGTGCGCGAGCAGTTCGTCGCGCGATCGGCTGCCAACTCGGCCGCGTTCAGCGAAAACGCACGCGGTCGCTGGCAAGCCGATCTGTACGATCTCGCACGACGCGAGCTTGCGCGGCTCGGCGTCACGCAGGTGTTCGGCGGCGGCTTCCGCTGTTACGGTGATCGCGATCGCTTCTTTTCGTTTCGCCGCGACGGCACGACCGGGCGCATGGCGACGCTGGTGTGGATGAAATAAGAATGCCGTTGCTCGCCTGGATCGTCCTGTTCACCTTGCTCGGCGGTGCGCTCAGCGCGCTCGCGGCGTCGCTGTTTCTGGTCGCGCCCGAATCGCTGCGTGCGCGCGTGCTGCCGCATCTCGTCAGCTTCGCGACCGGAGCACTGCTCGGCGCGGCGTTGCTCGGACTGCTGCCGCACGCAATCGAAGCAGCTGGCATCTCGGGCACGCACAACGTCGGGTTGACGCTGCTCGCGGGACTGCTCGTGTTCTTCGTGCTCGAGAAGATGGTGCTCTGGCGGCATTGCCATCAGGAGGTTTGCGAGGGTCACGTGCCGCACGCACACGGCCACGCGAGCGATGCGCATCGCGATGCCGCGTCCGCGTCGCTCATCCTGATCGGGGATGGCTTCCACAATGTGCTCGACGGCGTGCTGATCGCTGCGGCATTCATGACCGACGTTCACCTCGGCATCGTCACGGCACTTGCCGTCATCGCTCATGAGATCCCACAAGAGGTGGGCGATCTTGCGATCCTGCTCCACGGCGGCATGTCGCGCCTGCGCGCCCTCACGCTGAACCTGCTGACGAGCCTGACCTCCGTAGTCGGCGGCGTCGCGGCCTACTTCTCCTTCGGCCCGGTCCAGCAGGTATTGCCTTACGCAATTTCGCTCGCGGCCGCGAGCTTCCTGTACATCGCCGTCGCGGACCTGATCCCCGGTCTGCACCGCCGCGTCGACGCCGGCGCCGGCGTCCGCCAGTTCGTCTTCATCGTGCTGGGCGTAGCCGTCATTTACGTGAGCCATTCGCTCGCTCATTAGATGGTGCCGGGGGAAGAAAACGGCTCATAACTCAGCAGCGCAGCATCGTCGCGCCAGGGGGAATGCTGCGGCGCTGAGTTATGAGCCGTTTTTCTCCCCCGGCACCGTCCGGAACGGTTGAATTCCAAAGCTTATCCCCTACATTTCCGCCATGCGTATGGACAAACTCACCAGCCGGTTTCAGCAGGCGTTGGCGGACGCCCAGTCGCTCGCCGTCGGGCGGGATCACCAGTACATCGAGCCGCTGCACGTCATGTCGGCCCTGCTCGATCAGCAGGGCGGCTCGGCGCGCCCGCTGCTGGACAAGGCCGGCGTCAACATCAACCTGTTGCGCTCGCAGCTGGGCGAGGCGCTCGATCGCCTGCCGAAAGTCGAGGGCAACGCGGGCGAAGTGCATCTTTCGAACGAGCTGAACCGCGTCCTCAACCTCACCGACAAGACCGCGCAGAAACACGGCGACCAGTACATCTCCAGCGAGCTGTTCGTGCTTGCGGCGCTCGAAGACCGCGGTACGCTCGGCCAGGTGCTGCGCAATGCCGGCGCCGTGAAGGGTGCGATCGAAAAGGCCGTCGAGGAGCTGCGGGGCGGTGAGAAAGTGAACGACCCGAACGCGGAAGAGAGCCGCCAGGCCCTGGAGAAATACACCGTCGATCTGACCGAGCGCGCCGAGCAGGGCAAGCTCGATCCGGTCATCGGCCGCGACGACGAGATCCGTCGCACCGTGCAGGTCCTGCAGCGGCGCACCAAGAACAACCCCGTTCTGATCGGCGAGCCGGGCGTCGGCAAGACCGCCATCGTCGAAGGCCTCGCGCTGCGTATCGTCAACGGCGAAGTGCCCGAGAGCCTGCGCGACAAGCGCATCCTCGCGCTCGACATGGGCGCGCTGATCGCGGGCGCGAAATATCGCGGCGAATTCGAAGAGCGCCTCAAGGCCGTGCTCAACGACCTGGCGAAGCAGGAAGGCCGCGTCATCCTGTTCATCGACGAGCTGCACACGATGGTCGGCGCAGGCAAGGCCGAAGGTGCGATGGACGCCGGCAACATGCTCAAGCCTGCGCTCGCGCGCGGCGAGCTGCATTGCGTGGGCGCGACCACACTCGACGAGTATCGCAAGTACATCGAGAAGGATGCGGCGCTGGAGCGGCGCTTCCAGAAGGTGCTGGTCAACGAGCCCTCGGTCGAAGACACGATCGCGATCCTGCGCGGCCTGAAGGAGCGCTACGAAGTTCACCACGGCGTCAGCATCACCGACCCCGCGATCATCGCGGCAGCGACGCTCTCGCACCGTTACATCACCGACCGCCAGTTGCCCGACAAGGCCATCGACCTGATCGACGAAGCCGCGTCGCGCATCCGCATGGAGATCGACTCCAAGCCCGAATCCATGGACCGGCTGGAACGCCGCATGATCCAGCTGAAAATCGAGCGCGAAGCGCTGAAGAAGGAATCGGACGATGCTTCGAAGAAGCGTCGCGCCGCGCTCGACGAGCAGATCAAGGGACTCGAAAAGGAATACGCCGACCTCGAGGAAGTCTGGAAGGCCGAGAAGGCCTCCGTGCAAAGCTCCGCTCACATCAAAGAGGAGCTCGAGCGCGCACGCCTGGACTTGGAAGCCGCACGCCGCGCACAGGACCTCGCGCGCATGTCCGAGCTTGCCTACGGCAAGATCCCCGAGCTCGAGCGGCGGCTCGCCGCAGCGAGCAGCGCCGAGCAGGCGCCGACCAAGCTCCTGCGCAACAAGGTCACCGAGGAAGAAGTCGCCGAAGTCGTTTCGAAGTGGACCGGCATTCCGGTCTCCAAGATGCTCGAAGGCGAGCGCGAAAAGCTCCTGCACATGGAGGATGCGCTGGGCAAGCGCGTCGTCGGTCAGAGCGAAGCCGTGCGCGCCGTGTCCGATGCTATCCGGCGCTCGCGCGCCGGCTTGTCCGATCCGAACCGGCCGAACGGCTCGTTCCTGTTCCTCGGCCCGACCGGCGTCGGCAAGACCGAGCTCTGCAAAGCGCTCGCCGAATTCCTGTTCGACACGGAAGAGGCAATGGTGCGCCTCGACATGTCCGAGTTCATGGAGAAGCACTCGGTCGCGCGCCTCATCGGCGCACCGCCGGGCTATGTCGGCTACGAAGAGGGCGGTTATCTCACCGAGGCCGTGCGCCGCCGTCCGTATTCCGTGCTGCTGCTCGACGAAGTCGAGAAGGCGCATCCCGATGTGTTCAATGTGCTGCTGCAGGTTCTCGACGACGGCCGCCTGACCGACGGTCAGGGCCGCACCGTCGACTTCCGCAACACGGTCATCATCATGACTTCGAACCTCGGCTCGCACGTGATCCAGGAGCTGACCGGCGAGGCGAACTACGCAAAGATGAAGCAGGCGGTGATGGAGATCGTGCAACAGCACTTCCGTCCCGAGTTCATCAACCGGGTCGACGACATCGTCGTGTTCCATCCGCTCGGCCGCGACCAGCTGCGCTCGATCGTCGACATCCAGCTCGGCTATCTGCGCCGGCGTCTGGCGGAGCGCGACATCGAGCTGACGCTTGACGACTCCGCGCGCGACCTGCTCGGCGAGGCGGGCTTCGATCCGGTGTACGGCGCGCGCCCGCTGAAGCGGGCCATCCAGCAGCAGGTGGAAAACCCGCTCGCGCAGCGGATCCTGAAAGGGGAGTTCGGGCCCGGCAGCCGGGTGCAGGTCACGACCAAAGCGGGTTCACTGGTCTTCGGCAAGGGCTAGCCGGCAAAAGCCACGCCTTTTGACGGCGTAGTCGCAAGGGCCCCGGCCGCTTTCGACAAAAGACAATGGCCAGCCGGCCGGTTGGCCTCTATCATCCGCCGGCTTGTTTTTGCCGGGAACGCTCCATGCCCTTCTACGAATACGAGTGCACCAACTGCAAGTTCTACGTCGAGGCTTTACAGAAAGTCTCCGATGCGCCGCTGAAGCAGTGTCCGAGCTGCAAGAAGCAGACGCTCAAGAAACTGGTCTCCGCGCCGGTGTTTCGCCTGAAGGGCGGCGGCTGGTACGAAACCGATTTCAAATCGGACCAGGAAGGCAAGCGCAATCTCGCCGCCGGCGAGGAAGCGGCCGAGAGCGCGTCGAGCGACAAGCCCGCCGACGACAAAGCGAAGCCGGTCGAAGCTTCCCAGCCTGCCGACAAGAACGCTGACAAGAAGCCCGCGGCCGCTGCGGCAAGCAGCAAGGCGTCGACGAGAAAATCGCCGGCCCGGCCCGCGGCGCGCTCGACCAAAGCCCGCAGCAAGGCCAAGCCCAAGCCCGCCAAGCGCGCAGCCAAGCGACGCCGCTGACGCGGGGTTTCCGGTAACATCGCGGGCTCCCGTCCCGAGCCCAAGTTTCCCCATGCGTTCCCATTATTGCGGTCAGGTCAACGAGTCCCTCATCGGCCAGGAGATCGGCGTCGCCGGCTGGGTGCATCGCCGGCGCGATCATGGCGGAGTGATCTTCGTCGACTTGCGCGACCGCGAGGGCTTGCTGCAGATCGTCTTCGATCCGGACCGCAAGGACATGTTCGCGAACGCCGAGCGGCTGCGCGGCGAATTCTGCGTGCAGGTCCGCGGGCTGGTGCGCTCGCGGCCCGCGGGCACGATCAATCCGCACATGGCCACCGGCAAGGTGGAAGTCCTGGCGCACGAGCTGGAGATCCTCAATCGCTCCGAGACGCCGCCGTTCCATCACGACGAAGTGACCAACGAAGAGCTGCGCCTGAAGTATCGCTACCTCGATCTGCGGCGCGACGTGATGCAGAAGCGGCTGTTGTTGCGTCATCAGGTAACGCGCACCATGCGCTCCTGGCTCGACGACAACGGCTTCGTCGACATCGAGACGCCGATGCTCACCAAGGCGACGCCGGAAGGTGCGCGCGACTATCTGGTGCCGAGCCGCACGCATGCCGGTCAGTTCTTCGCGTTGCCGCAGTCGCCGCAGATCTTCAAGCAGCTGCTGATGATGAGCGGCTTCGATCGTTACTATCAGATCGTGCGCTGCTTCCGCGACGAGGACCTGCGCGCGGAACGTCAGCCCGAGTTCACGCAGCTCGATATCGAGACCTCGTTTCTCGGTCAGGAACAGATCATCCAGTTGATGGAAGAGCTGGTGCGCTTCGTCTTCAAGACCGTGCTCGCGGTCGAGCTGCCGCAGCCGTTCCCGCGCATCTCATATGCCGAGGCGATGCGCCGGTACGCGTCGGACAAGCCGGATCTGCGCAACCCGCTCGAGCTGGTCGACATCGCGGACCTGGTGCGCGACAGCCAGTTCAAGGTGTTCGCCGGCCCCGCCGCAGATCCGAACGGACGCGTCGCGGCGCTGCGCGTACCGGAAGCCGGCACGAAGATGACCCGCAAGGAGCTCGACGACTTGACGCCGTTCGTCGCGCGCTACGGCGCGAAAGGCCTCGCGTACATCAAGATCAACGAGCAGGCGAAGGGCCGCGATGGCCTGCAGTCGCCGATCCTCAAATTCCTGAGCGACGCTGCGATCGACGGCATCCTGTCGCGCACCGGCGCAGTCGACGGCGACGTGATCTTCTTCGGCTCGGACCGCGCCAAAGTCGTCAACGATGCGCTGGGCGCGCTGCGCCTGAAGCTCGGCAACGACCTCGGCCTGGTGCAGACCGGCTGGCGGCCGTTGTGGGTCGTCGACTTCCCGATGTTCGAGTGGGACGCGGACGCGAAGCGCTGGGGCGCCGTGCATCACCCGTTCACGTCGCCGCGCGATCCGGACGCCGCCGTGCTGCGCGCGGATCCGGGGAACGCAGTCGCGAACGCGTACGACATCGTGTTGAACGGCTCGGAGATCGGCGGCGGCTCGGTGCGTATCCATCGGCAGGAAATGCAGTCGACGGTGTTCGACCTGCTCGGCATCAGCGCGGAAGAAGCGCAGAAGAAGTTCGGCTTCCTGCTCGAAGCGTTGACTTACGGCACGCCGCCGCACGGCGGCATCGCCTTCGGCCTCGATCGCATCGTTATGTTCATGGCGGGCACCGACAGCATCCGCGACGTGATAGCGTTCCCGAAGACGCAGACTGCAGCCGACGTGATGAGCGGCGCGCCGACGAACGTGTCGGAGGAACAGCTGAGAGAGCTGCACATCCGCGTCAAGCTGCCGGTGAAAGAGGCGAAAGAGTAGGACGGCCCAGGTCAGTCCGATCAGGCCAGTCCAAGCTTCTTCAGCACGTCCGGCGTCGGTCCGTCGAAGGACTGCATCGCGACGTTGCCGACGTACTTCAGATCCTTCACGCCGACCGGCGTCGTGTAGAAGCCGCCGGCCGTCAGCGCGCGATAGCGCACGAAGGACTGCTCTTTGACGATTGCATCCGCGATCGTGCTCAGCTGCTGCGCCGACAATTTCGCGAACGACGTCTTGAAGCGCCGCTGCGCTTCGCTTTCGACCCGGCTCAAAGCGTCGACGATCGTCTTGCGGTCCTCCGCGTGCTCGGGGTAGGGCGCGCTGATCCATTCGTCGAGGAAGTCGACTACGCCGACGCTGGATGCGGCAGGCGAGGTGTCATCCGCGGGAATGATCAGATCGCACAGCGCTGCTGCAGTCACGCGCTGCTCCTTCGACAGCGTCAGCGGCCACAACTCGCCGGCCTTGTAGATCTTCATCAGGTTCGGATCTTTGCCGTAGCCTTTTGCCGCCGGCGCAGCCGCGAGCGCATCGAAGGAAGCGGTCGGCAGCCTGAGGGCCGCGCTCGCTCCCAGCACCCACTTGATCGCCGTACGTCGATCGAGCTCGTACATGTCAAAGCTCCCGTCGCTTCATCGCTTGCAGCATGTAATCCGCCGACCGCCACGCCAGCGCCATGATCGTCAGCGTCGGATTCTTGTCGGCGTTCGACGGGAACGGCGCGCCGTCGGTGATGAACAGGTTCTTCACGTCCCAGCTCTGCAGCCACTGGTTGACGACCGAGGTCTTCGGATCCGCACCCATGATCGCGCCGCCGATCTCGTGAATGATGAAGCCGCCGGGGGCGATCGCCTTGCGGCCGTCGAGCTCGGGCTTGCCCATTACTTTGCCGCCCATCTCCTCGATGATCGCGGCGAACGTGCGTTGCATGTGCGCGGCCTGGCGCGTCTCGTGATCCGACCACTTCCAGGAGAAGCGCAGCGTCGGAATGCCCCAGCGATCCTTCTTGTTCGGATCGATCTCGCAATACGAGTTTTCGTTCGGAATCATTTCGCCGCGGCCCGACAGGCCGATGAACGAGCCGTAGTAGCGCCGCATGTCTTCCTTGAGCTTGCGGCCGTAGCCGCCGGCGAACTCGGACATCGAGCCCATGCTGCCGACGCTCGGCATGCGCCGGCCGCTGCCCGTCTCGATGTGATAGCCGCGTGCGAAGTCGAGCTTGCCCGCCTTCTGCTGCTGGTAGAGCCACCACGGAGAATAGATATGAATGCCGCCGGCGCCGTCTTCGTTCGCCGGCGGCAGATTTTCCAGCAGCGGAATCTGGCCGGAGACCGACGAGCCGACAGTGTCCATGAGGTACTTGCCGACTTTGCCGCTCGAGTTCGCGAGACCGTGCGGGAATTGCCTGGATTTCGAGTTGAGCATGATGCGCACGGTCTCGCATGCGCTCGCGGCCAGCACGACGACGCGCGCCTTGGCGCGATGCTCCTGACCGCTCGCCCGGTCGACGAACACGACGCCGGAGGCGAGCCCGCGCTGGTCGAGCTCGACTTCACGCACCATCGCCTGCGTGCAGATGTCGAGATTGCCGGTCGACATCGCGGGCGGCAGATGCACCGTGGTCGATTGATACGTCGCGCGGATCGAGCAGCCGCGGCCGCAGTCGGTCGCCCAGAAGCACGCAGCGCGGTCACGCATGTGCTGGGCCAGGATCTGTTGCGCGCGCTCATTGCCCGGATGCAGCAGTTTCGGCAACCGTGTGTGATCGAGCTTCTGCGTCAGCACCGCGCGATGCGCCGCGATGACCGGCACGCCGATCTTCTTCGCGCGCTGACGGATCAATAGTTCGCCGGCACGCGCCTTCGGCGGCGGCAGCAGCACGCCGGGAGAGGAATTCGGCGTGTTCTCCATGCCGTCGTTGTCGCCGTAGACGCCGATCAGCATTTCGACTTTGTCGTAGTAGGGCGCGACGTCGCCGTAGTCGATCGGCCAGTCGAAGCCGAGTCCGTCACGCGTATGCGGCTTGAAATCGTATGGGCCGTTACGCAGCGAAATGCGGCCCCAGTGATTGGTGCGTCCGCCCAGCATGCGTGCGCGCCACCACCAGAAGCGTTGCTCCGGATCGGGCGAAGCGCTCGAGTACGGTTCGTCCGGCATTTCCCAGCCGCCGTCGATGGTGGAGTCGTAGAAGCCGAATTCCTTGTCCGGCGTCGACGTGCCGCGCAGCGGCGCCTGGTCAGGCGTGTGGAACATCGGCGTCTCGGTCTCGGGCACGTAGTTGCGGCCCGCTTCGAGCATCAGCACCTTGGCGCCGTCCATCGTGAGCGTGTACGCCGTCTGGCCACCGGCTGCGCCGGAGCCGACGACGATCACGTCGTACTCCTTCTGCAGCTTGTCGGGACGAATCATTGCCATGGCGGTTACTTCAACTTCTTGACGCTGATGTCCCGGAACAGCACGACGTCTTTATCGTTGTGGTTCTGCAGCCCGAAGTAGCCCGCAGCCGGCCGCTGGCCGCGATCGGGTTCCGAGGACTTCTTCTTCTCCGGCACCGGATCGCCTTCCCTGTAGTCGGTGATCTTCTCGCCGTTCAGCGTGACCACGGTGCGATTGTCGGTGAGCGTGATCTCCATCGTGTTCCACTCTTTCAGCTCCGGCTTCGCCAGCGCCTTGGTGAGCGAATACAGCACGCCGGTGCGGTGATAGTCGTCCTCGCTCGGATCGATCTGCACTTCGTAGCCTTTGTTCACCGGCATCCACGGCTCGGTCGGCTCGGTCGGAATGCGGATGAAGATGCCGGAGTTACCGCCCTTGGCGGGATCGGGCACCTTGAACACGACGCGCAGCACCGAGTTGCTCAACTTCTCTTTCGTGTACCAGAGCAGGCCCATGCCGCCGGTCGTTTTGATCACGCCGTTCTCGACCACCATCTCTCCCGGACCGACGTGCTGCCAGCCATCGAGATTCTTGCCGTTGAACAGCGGCGTCCACTGGCCATAGTCCTTCGCGTGGGAGCTCATGGCGGCGAGTCCGGCGAGTGCGACGACACAGCCAACAGAAAGTGATCGAAGGGACATGCTCGACTCCTCATGATTCACATTGCTATCCAGGCCGCGTTGCGGCGGCTCGATTCCACGGCGGCGTGCACGAACTGCACTCCGCGCAATCCGTCTTTGCCGGCAGGCACGAGCAACGCGCCCGCCGGCGGCGAAGTTTTCGCATCATGCGCTGCGATCAGGTCCGCGATGTCGCGGTACAGCTGAGCGAACGCTTCGAGATAACCCTCCGGATGGCCGGACGGGATTCGAGTGGCGCTCGCTGCGAGCGGCGTTGTGCCCGCGCCGCCGCGCGCGATCACGCGTGGCGGTTGTCCGTACGGCGCATATCGCAAGTGATTCGGTTCTTCCTGCGACCATTCGAGTCCGCCCTTCGCGCCGTAGATGCGCAGGCGCAGGCCGTTTTCGTTGCCGGGCGCGACCTGCGTGGCCCAGAGGCTGCCGCGCGCACCGTTGGCGAATCGCAGCAGCATCTGTGCGTTGTCGTCGAGCTTGCGCCCCGCGACCTGCGTCGAAAGATCCGCCGCCAGATGCGCCACGCGCATGCCGCTCACGAACTCAGCGAGATGAAATGCATGCGTGCCGATGTCGCCGACCGATCCTGCAACGCCCGATTGCTGCGGGTCGGTGCGCCACGACGCCTGCTTCTGACCTTCCGCTTCCAGCGCGGTCGTCAGCCAGTCCTGCGCGTACTCGACCTGCACGACACGCAGCTCACCCAGCTCGCCGGCGGCGATCATTTCCTTCGCCTGGCGCACGAGCGGATAGCCGCTGTAGTTGTAGGTGACTGCGAGCACACGCTGTGCGCGCTCGGCGGCGCTCACGAGATCGCTCGCCTCAGCGACCGTCGTCGTCAAAGGTTTGTCGCAGATGACGTGGAAGCTGGCTTCCAGAAACTTCTTCGCGCCGCTGTGATGCAGATGATTCGGCGTAACGACCGCAGCGACATCGATGCGATCCGCGCGCGCGCTTTCCGCACGCACCATCTCATCGACCGAAGCATAGGAGCGACGCGGATCGAGCAGCAGATCCGCAGCGCTGTCGCGCGAGCGTTGCGGATCCGAAGAGAACACGCCGGCGACGAGCTCGTAGCGATCGTCGAGCCGCGCCGCCATGCGATGCACGGCGCCGATGAATGCACCGCGGCCGCCCCCGACCATGCCGAGGCGCAAGCGACGGCTCATTTCAGGCCCAGCATCCGCCGATTGGCAGCATCGTCGGCGCCCGAGGCCGCGAAATCGTCGAACGCATGGTCGGCCACGCGGATGATGTGTCGCTGGATGAACAGCGCGCCTTCCGCTGCGCCCTGTTCCGGGTGCTTGATGCAGCACTCCCATTCGAGCACTGCCCAGCCTGGATAGTCGTACTGCGTGAGCTTGGAAAAGATGCCGTTGAAGTCGACCTGGCCGTCGCCGAGCGAGCGAAAGCGACCGGCGCGATCGATCCACGGCTGATAGCCCGAGTAGACGCCTTGCTTCGCCGTCGGATTGAACTCCGCATCCTTGACGTGAAAGATCTTGATGCGCGGGTGGTAGGCGTCGATGAAGCCGAGGTAGTCGAGCTGCTGCAACACCATGTGACTCGGGTCGAACAGCATGTTGCAGCGGGGATGATCGTCGACGAGCGCGAGGAAGCGCTCGAACGTCACGCCGTCGAACAGATCCTCGCCGGGATGAATC
>Ga0207659_10000538_pt1 | contig 22634 bp, 14 predicted proteins | sample KBSM43metaG_FD_184330 | JGI IMG/M metagenome (GOLD analysis project Ga0207659, IMG submission 184330) | Miscanthus rhizosphere microbial communities from Kellogg Biological Station, Michigan, USA - KBS M4-3 metaG (SPAdes) (version 2) | ecosystem: Host-associated > Plants > Roots > Rhizosphere >...
TCGATCGTCTGCTGTCCCACGTCAGCACAAACATGCCGCATTCCGAGGACGGCTCGCTCAAGGGCACGCTCGGCGCCCGTGTCTACGCCGACATCGTCGCTCACATCCTCAACACGAATCAGTTTCCGGCCGGCACGTCCGAGCTGAACGACAGCTCAGTAGCGGGTGTTCGCATCATCAGGAAGGACGGCTCGGGCGAACTACCTGCGGGCAGCCTGGCGCATGTTGTGGGATGCCTCGAAAAGGGAACCGGGCGGAACTGGAAGCTCGTGAAGGGCTCGCGTCCAGCCCGCGTGGTCGAGGGACAGAGCCCCGATCGCAACGCTCCGCTTGGCGACCGTGAATACGCCCTGATGTTCGTCCTCACCCCGCTGGAGAAGTTCGTCGGTCACCGCATGTCCGTGCGTGCATCCCTCATGGGGGAAGGCGGCGCACAGGGCCTCAACGTCACGACCATCGAATCCGTCAACGCGACCTGTCAGTAGGTCGCGGCACGCACCGGCGACTTCTCGCTACCGGAACGCGCGGACAGGCAGGAAGTAGAAGCCCAATGCGAGGATCACGTAGACGGCGAGCAGTTGTACGCCTTCCATCCAGTGCGTCTCGCCGTCATGGGCGATCAGCGTGATCGTGAGCACGGCGATCCCGACCGCGACCAGCTCGAAGACCGTGAACAACAGATCCATCGGCGCCGGCGCGATGAGGTAGCTGAGAAAGACCAGCGTCGGCGCCACGAACAGCGCAATCTGCGTGGACGAGCCGACGGCGATGCCGATGGCCACATCCATCTGGTTGCGTGCGGCCATCACGACCGCGGTGTAGTGCTCCGCCGCGTTGCCGACGATGGCGACGATGACGACGCCGATGAAGAGTTCGGACATTCCCAAAGCGTGCGCGGTTTCAGCAACCGACCCGACGAGCAATTCGCTCATCCACGCCACGCCGATGGTGGCGCCGACCAGCATGCCGAGCGCGGGCCCGATGCGCTCGGTCGAGTGTTCGTCTCTGTCCGAGGCGTAGAGATTCCGATGCGTCTTCAGCGTGAACACCAGACTGGCCACGTACGTCACCAGCAGCACTACGGCGATCTCGGTATCGAGGGTCAAGTCCGCGGCGCTGCCGCTCGCCCGGGCGAGAAAATGGAACACCGCTGGTACGGTCAACCCGATCGCGCTGAGCAGCAGCATGGTCGAGCCGAGGCCGGCGGCAGTACGGTTGAAACGCTGAACAGGATGATGTTTGAGGCCGCCGACGAACGCACACAGGCCAAAGACCAGCAGCACGTTGCCGATGATCGAACCCGTCAGTGACGCTTTGACGAGGTCGGTCAGACCGCGCCGAAGCGCCAGGGCGCCGATGATCAACTCAGCGGCATTGCCGAATGTGGCGTTGAGCAGTCCGCCAAGTCCTCCGCCAAGGCGGCTGGCCAGTATTTCAGTCGCTCGTCCGATGTAGCCCGCCAATGGAAGAATCGCTATCGCTGAGGCGGCAAAGATTGCCGTGTGCTGCTCAGGCGCCAGGAATTTCAGAGCGGCAGCGGCCAGAACGGCACACAGGAGGAAAGGTAACGATCGCAGCGAGCGGATGTTCGTGCCGTTCTGCGGTGCATGTTCCACGCCACGGTCAGCATCATCCTTGCAGGTCATCGTTGTGGGAGGGCGCCCATGAATACTCCATCATCACCAACGAATCTCGGAGACACAGAACGGACGATGGGCGTTGCCTACAGCGTGATCGGCGCAGTCATGCTTGGCGCGGGCGGATACGCGCTCGACAGATGGCTCGACACGCGTCCGTGGCTAGCCGTTCTCGGTCTCGTCATCGGAGCGGTGATCGCGTTGATCGGCTTGCGTACGTTGATCAAAGACCGCGCTGGCTCTTGATGGCCCGGGCCCGCACGCAATCTCCTCACGTGACTCGATGTGTGCACGAAACTGCACGGTGTGATCTCTGGCCTGCGGCCGGCGATTCCCGCTGGAAACTCGTAGTAGACTCACCCTTCGCCTCCACGCGAGCGCAACGCCTGGTTGAGCTAAGTGGTCGAATCGCGTCCCGCGGCATCCGCGCGCTCCTTCTCGAGAGCGCATCCGTTAGGTCTGATGGACACCATCCTTGTTGTTGACGACTCTCCGACGATTCGACGAATGGTGCGTGCCGCGCTCGGTTCGCTGCACGACGCGACGTTTGTCGAGGCCGGCTCGGGTTTGCGAGCGATCGAAGTGCTCGGCATGGAACCGGTGCAGATGGTCGTGCTCGACCTGAACATGCCCGACATGCATGGCCTCGACGTCATTCGCTTTCTCAGGTCGCACGACCGTTATCGCGATCTGCCGGTGATCGTGCTCACGACGCGAGGCGACGAGAGCAGCCGGCACGCCGCGATGGAAGCCGGCGCGTCACAGTACTTGACCAAGCCGTTCGCCCCGAGCGTGCTCCTGTCATCGGTGCGCGAGCTGCTCGACACGCGCGTCTCGCGGAGGCGATAGCCGCGCATGTCCACTTCCGGCCAGGACCGACCGTTCGCCGACGGCTTCATGGACGATTACTTTGCCGAAGCCGATGAGCACATGGTCGCGGTGCGTCGGAGCCTGATGGCGCTTGAAGGCGCGCTGGGCTCGACGCTTCCATCGGCCCCGCTCGAAGAGTTGTTTCGCAGCTTCCATTCGCTGAAGGGGATTTCGGCGATGGTGGAGCTGCGCGAAGCCGAGCTGCTCGCGCATCACATGGAGAGCTGCCTGCGTGTCGTACGTCAGGGCACCCTTACGCTCACCACCACGAATTTCGAAATCCTCGTCGATGGTGTTCGCATGCTCGAGCATGTGATCGCCGCGCGCCGCGCCTCCACGCCACAGCCGTCCGTTGATACGGTGGTCGAGAAGCTCGACGAGCTCGGCCGGAGTGGAGTGGAAGCCTCTCGCCCCGCCGCGCTGACCGCGACAGATGCGCCGAACGAGCCGTCGCGAACCGGCGCTCAGGCACATCTGCTGCGCGTCACCTTCGTGCCGTCGCCCCAGCTGGTTGAGCGCGGTGTCAAGGTCGATACGGTTCGCGCCCGGCTGATGCAGATCGGCGAGGTCCGGAACGTCACGCCCAAAGTGCTCCCCGGCGGCGGCATCTCCTTCGAGTTCGTTGTGCAGACGAGCGACGCTTCGCAGCTTGCCCAGTGGAAGGACGATGGGCTGACGTATGAGCCTCTCGAAGCGGCCGCCGTGGTCGAGCTGCGAGGCGCTGAAGAGACGGACACCGCGACATCCCCGGAACGGCGGCTCACCGAGCTCACACTGGCCGGATCATCCAACGTCGTCCGCGTGGATCTGGCCAGACTCGACGAGTTGATGCGGCTGGTCGGCGACATGGTGGTGACCCGGTCGCGGCTCGAGGACACGCTGCGGCGCGTCGAGGCTCACGTGCCCTTCCAGGAATGGCGCGCGCTCCAGGACCACAGCGCCCGCCTCGAACGGAACCTTCGCGATCTGCGCGAGGGCGTCATGCGCGTGCGCCTGGTGCCGGTCGGCGAGATCTTCCGCCGCATGCCCTTCGTCGTTCGCGATCTGGCGCGCGACAACGGCAAGCGCGTCCACCTCGAGCTCACCGGTCAGAGCACCGAGATCGACAAATTCCTCGTCGAGCGAATGATGGATCCGGTGCTGCACATCGTGCGTAACGCGATCAGTCACGGCATCGAGACGCCCGAGCAGCGCATCGCCGCGGGCAAGCCTGCCGACGGCATCATTCGTCTCGGTGCGGCGACGGCCGGCGAAACCGTGATCATCGAGATCGCCGACGACGGTCGCGGCATCGACATCGCCTCGGTGGCGCAGCGCGCACGCTCGCTCGGTCTCGTCGTTCCCGACGACGGCGGACTCGAGTCGCGCGCGTTGCTCGACATCATCTGTGCGTCAGGGTTCTCGACGCGCGACGAAGCCGATCGCGTGAGCGGCCGCGGTGTCGGCATGGCGGTGGTGCGCGACACGGTCGAAGGCCTCGGCGGGATCCTGGCCGTGGAATCGAAGCCGGGCCACGGCACGACATTCCGGTTGACGCTGCCGCTGACGCTGGCGATTACCGACGCCATCATCTCGCACGTCGGCGATCAGATTTTTGCCGTGCCCCAGACGGCGGTCCGCGAGGTCGTCGAGGTGGATGTGAACCTGCTTCACGCCTTCGAGCGCAACGAGCTGATGCCGTACCGCGGCGGCACGCTGCCGATGGTGCGACTCTCCGAGATGTTCTCGATACCGACGGTGAAGCGGCCGCGCCATCACGCCATCGTCGTCGGCACCGGCCAGGCGGCGATCGGCCTGATCGTCGATCGGATTGCCGGCCAGCGTGAGGTGGTCGTGAAGACCATCACCGATCCGTTGATTCGTGTAGACGGCGTCTCCGGCGCCACGGAGTTGGGCGATGGCCGTGTCGTGCTGATTCTCGACGTCGCGGCCTTGAGCCGTGCGCGGCGCCAGCATGGGCGCGTGATCACAGGAGTGTCGGCATGAGCGAGACGAGCGTCGCGGCCCCTGAGGCCGCAGCGGCGGTGCAGTCGTACATCCTGTTCGGCGTCGCCGGGACGACCTACGCAATTCGGAGCCATCAGGTCCTGCACATCGAGATGATCGATCACGTAACGCCGGTCCCGAACGCGCCCGTCTTCGTCGAAGGTGTGGTGTTTTCGCGCGGCCAGGTCGTGCCGGTGATCAACCTGCGCGCCCGGTTCGGCTTCGAACGCGCCGGGATCACCTTGCGCAGCCGGTTGCTCGTCGTGCAGCACGAGGGTCGCCGCGTCGGCCTGCTGGCCGACGAGTCGCGCGAGTTCATCCGCATCAGCGAGACGGCGATCCGCCCGCCGCAGGAGGCGATCGGCGGGTTGAGCGGTAACTATCTCGAAGGCGTGGCGACTCTGGGCGAACGGATCGTGCTGGTGCTGAGCGTGCGGGAGCTCGTCGAGACGGTGCCCACCGCGTTGTCGTGAACTTGTAGTGTCCGGCTTCGCCCGGACCGTGAAGCGAAGTCTAAGGAGAACGGCAATGGCAGTCAGCAACGGCAACGGTCACGGCGCGCGTCTCTCGAACGAGTTGTTGCGAGACGAGGCGAGCCAGATCAACCACGCGGTATCGCGCATCGTCGAGATGACCGATCAGGTCTCGGAGGGCGCCGAGGTGCAGCTGCGCTCGCTGGACAGCGCGTTGAGCGGCTTGAACGCGATGACGGCGTCGCTCAGGGACACCGCGGCACAGGCCGGTTCGGTCGCCACCTCCACCGAGAATCTCGTCTCGTCGATCAACGAAGTCGCCGCCTCGATCGAGCAGGTGACGCGGAGCTCGGAGAGCCTGACCGGTTTCGTCAAACAGACGGCGTCGGCCATTCGCGAAAGCAACGAGTCGATTCAGCGAACGACCGCGACGGCCCAGGGCATGGCGACGGCGGCGCAGCAGGTCACCACGTCGATCACTCAGATCACCGCATCGGGGAAGTCCACGGCTGCCGACACGCAGTCGCTGACCTCGTCAGTCAACGAGACCGCGGCGGCGATCGAAGAGATGACGCGATCGGTGCAGGGCGTCGCCATCAACGCCGACGAACTCGCGGCATCGTCGGAAGAGACCTCCTCGGCGATTAACGAAACCGCGGCCTCCATTGAGGAAGTCACCGCAATGGTCGAGAGCCTGGCGGCGATCGTGGAGCAGAACAGCGCCTCGACCGAGCAGCTCGCGAAGTCCGTGCAGAGCGTAGCTAAGAGCGGTCAAGGCATCAGCGATGCGGCCAGCGGCGCGGCGACCAGTGCCACGGAACTCGATCGGGCGAGCCAGTCCGTCGCTTCGCTCGCCAAGGATGCCGATGAAATCACCAAGCGGGCCAGCCAGGAAGCCAAGGAGGGTGGTGCCAGCATTCAGCGCTCCATCCAGGGCTTCACGAGGGTCAAGGAGTCGATGTCGCAGTCGTCGGGAGTCATCCGCGAGATGGGGAAGCGGGCGAGTGAGATCAGCAGCATCGTGGACACGATCGATCTGATCGCCGAGCGGACGAATCTGCTGTCGTTGAACGCGTCGATCGAAGCGGCCAGGGCCGGCGATGCGGGCCGCGGGTTCGCGGTCGTCGCCGAGGAGATTCGTAATCTCGCCGACCGCTCGGCCAAGGCGACGTCCGACATCGCCGGCATCATCAAGGCGCTTCAGGATGTGGCGCGCGAGGCCGTTGACGCCTCGAACGAGGGGCTGCGCGTCGTCGATCAGAGCAACGCACAGGCGGAAGAAGGGGCACGGGGGCTGGGCAAAATCCTCGACGGTGTCACAGAGGCGAGCCGCGTCGTCAGCCAGATCGCCCGGGCCAGCGAGGAGCAGCGCGAGGCGGCGCGGGACGTCATCGGCGCGATTACCGGCACCGTGGAACAGGCGCGCCAGATTGCGCGCGCCACCGAGGAGCAGGCCAGGGCGGTGACCACACTGGTGCAGACCAATGCCCAGGTTCGGAAAACCTCGCAAGAGGTGAACAAGGCGATGGCGGAGCAGTCGCACGCCGCCCGTGACATTCTCAAGGCCGCGCAGGCTACCAAGGATCAGGCCTCGCAGGTCCGGAAAGCGACGCAGCAGCAGGTCAAAACTGCGAGCGAAATTGCCCGGGCGGCCGAATCGATGCGCCGCGGCGCGGCCAACACCACGCGGGCGCTGACGGAGCAGGCCCAGGCCAGCGAGGAGATCGCAAAGGCGGCCGCGGACTTGCATCACTCGATTGCCACAACGGCCAGGGCAATCACCAATCAGGCCACCAGCATGGGGCAAATCAGTGCGGCGGCGGACGGGATGAGTGCGCAGGCCGAGCAGGTGCAGCGCGGCGCCGCCGATCAGGCCCGGGCGATGCGGGCGATGACGAGCGATGCGCAAAACGCGGCGAAGCAGGTCAAGTTGATTTCCAAGGCCAATAGCGAGCAGTCGTCGTCGGCGGCGGCGCTGCTCGCCTCGGTCTCGGACGTTCGTCAGATCACGGACCGCAACTCCGCCGGCGTGAAACAGACACGCGGCGGTACCGACGATTTGCGCCGGCGTGCCCAAGCGCTGGCCGCCCTGGTCGAACAACCGTCGGCACCCACGCGCAAGACCAACGGCCGGGCCCCTCGCGCGGGCAGGTAGGTTCGCACGCAGCACGACGGATCCCGCGTATGCCCACCGACCGGCTCCCACTTGGCGTGTTCACGACCGACAATCGTCTAGTCGTTCGTACCTGGGACCGCTGGATGGCCGTGGCCACCGCGGTCGAGCCGGCGCACGCTTTGAATCGGCGGGTCGCCGATGTCATTCCCAACGTCAGTCCCACCGGGCTGGCCATCATGGAAGACGTCCTGTCACGAGGGACAGTCGAGGTGATGGCGACCGCACTGCACCACTATCTCTTCCCGTGTAAGCCCCTCGACCCGGCCTCATCCCTCGATCGGATGCAGCAGCACGTCACCATCGGGCCGCTGCGCGACGAGACTGGCACGGTCGGCATCGTGGTGACCGTCGAAGACGTGACGGCCCGTGTCGAGGACGAGCGCCGCGTTGCGGATGGGACGAGCCGGCACGTCGAGTCGGTGGCCGGCCTGCTCGGCGACGCAAACGTGCGCGTGAGGCAGATGGCCGTCTCGACGCTCGCCCAGCGCGGCACGGCCATCGTCGACACGCTGGTGCAGACGCTGCGCGACCAGCATCGCGATCTGTCAGTGCTGAGCAGCGCGCTCGATCTGCTGTCGGTGAGTGACATCGACATCGTCGAGCCGTTGATTCGCTTCCTCGATGACGAGGACACGAACCTGCGGATTCAAGCCGCATTGATCCTTGGCCAGCGGCGCGATCAACGGGCGATTGGCCCGCTCGTCGCACGCCTCGGCGATGACGACGTCAACGTGCGGTTCCACGTGATCGAGGCGCTCGGCCGCCTGCACGCGGTGGAGGCGAGCGACGCGTTGACCGAGATCGCGCAGGACCGCGACTTCTTCCTCGCGTTCCCGGCGATTCAGGCGTTGACCGAAATCGGAAATACGCTCGCGGCGCCGCGCCTGGTGCCGCTGCTCGCCGACGAGATGCTCCGCGCGCCGGTGATCGAGGCGCTGGGCACGCTCGGCGACGAGGATGTCACGGTGCCGCTGGTGCGGCTACTCAATACCTCGGATGCACCCACGGAAGTGATCAGCGATGCATTGTCGGGTTTGTTTACTCGATATGAGAGCCGATACGGCGCCGGCGATCACATCGCCGATCTCGTGCGCCGCCATGTCACCGCCGCCGGTACGCAGAACATTCTCGACGCGGTACAGCGCGTCAGCGCGGATCGTCTGCCGGGGCTGGCCCGCGTGCTTGGATGGCTCGATGGTGAGGCGGTTCAACGCGCGTTGACGCGGCTCCTCGGTCGGGACACCGTCCGCTCGCACGTCGTCGAGGCGCTGGTGCGCAATGGCGCAGGCGTCGTCGTGCCGCTCATCGAGCAGCTGCACGCGGAGGATCTCGACACGCGGCAGGCCGCCGCCGTGGCGCTCGGCCGCATCGGGGATCGTCGCGCCACCGCGCCGCTCGTCGCGGCGCTCGACGAGCCCGAGCTGACACTCGCGGCTGCGGGCGCGCTCGCGCGCATCGGCGACGGCACAGCCTTCGACGCGCTGCTCACACGGCTTGGCGATCCTGATGCGGCGGTGCGACAAGCGGTGATCGCCGCGCTCAACTCGATCGGCCATGAGGACATGCCGGGCCGCATCGCCACGTTGCTGACCAATGGCGATCCCATCGTGCGCGAGTCGGCGCTGAAGATCGCCGGTTACTTCGGTTATGCCGATTGTCTCGACCGCGTGCTCGCTAGCTGCCGCGACGACAACGAGACCGTGCGCCGCACCGCAGTGGAGCAGCTGCCGTTCTTCGAGGATGGCGGAGCGTTCGAGGCACTCGCCGGGGCCCTCGAGGACAATGCGGCCTCGGTGCGCGCCGCGGCGGCGTCGGCGCTCGCCCGCGTCGAGCACCCGTCGAGAACCGCCGCCTTGCTTCGCGCGCTGAACGACAGCGACCCGTGGGTGCGCTTCGTGACCCTCCGAACGCTCGGCGCAATCGGCGCCACCGAAGCGGTGCCGCCCGTGCTGGCCAGGATCGAAAAGGATCCGGCGCCGCACGTGCGTCTGGCGGCTATCGAAGTGATTGGACGAATTAGTCCATCAGAGGCGCTCGAGGTCCTCGAGCCGCTGACGACATCACCCAATCCAGACATTGCCCGTACTGCCGTGGCCGCCTTGGGGAACGTCGATCGCGACGAGGCTCTGACGATTCTCGAGCAGCACTCGCGTGCGCCCGCGCTCTCGACGCGTCTCGCGACAGTGGATGCGCTGGCGCGGCGGCGTGAGACACGTGTGCCGCAGATTCTGCAGTGGATGGCCGCGGTGGACAGGGCCCCTGAAGTGGTGTCCGCGGCGCTCGACGCGCTCGCCCGCGTCGGCATGCGTGACGACGAGCAGGCCAGTGCGGCGGCGCGGGCGCTGATCGCACTGACCGCTGAGCCCTCACGGCGCGAAGCCGCGATCAATGTGTTGAGCAGTCTGCCGGCGCGGCGTGTGGCTGATATCGCCGCCGGATTGGGACATGCGTCCACCGACGTCAGATGCGCGAGTGTTGAAGCGCTCGGCCGCATGAAGCGGCCGGACGCCTCGCGCGCGCTGGAATCGGCCCTCGACGATCGGGCCAGCCTCGTCCGGTTGACGGCGGTGGCAGAACTCAAACACCTGGGCACGCAGACGTCACAGCGCAAGCTGATGGCGCTGGCCCGCACCGATCCGGACGGCGAGGTCCGCCACGCGGCGATGCGTGCGGTCGCCCATGCGGATGGGCCGGACGTGCACTCCATGGGGCCGCGGTAACGCCATGCAGTACCGCGCGGACTCTCTCGGCCTGGTCGGCCACGTGACGTCGCTGCTCATCGACTTGATTCATGAGCAGCTCGGCCTGCAGTACAAGGCGTCGGATGCGGATCAAATCGCCGATCGTCTGGCGCCGCTCGTCGTCGGCCGCGGGCTGGCGTCGTTCATGGACTTTTACTACGTGCTGAAGTATTCGCCGGAGCCCGACGACTGGTCGAAGGTCATGGACGCGCTCGCCGTGCAGGAGACCTACCTGTGGCGTGAGATCGATCAACTGCGTACGGTCGTGGACTGCCTCGTGCCTGGGCTGGTACAGGCGTCCCGCGGGCGGACGTTGCGAATCTGGAGCAGCGCCTGCGCCTCGGGTGAAGAGCCGCTGACGATAGCGATGCTGCTCAACGAGGCCGGCTGGTTCGAGCGCGCGCCGATCGAGGTGATTGCCAGCGACGCCAGCCCGGCGGCGATCGGCCGCGCCCGCAAAGGCGAATATACGCAGCGATCGTTCCGCAACCTGCCGCTGCACCTGCGGGACAAGTACTTCGTCACCCACGGCAACCATTGGACGGTTGTCCCCGAGTTGCATCGGCGAGTGACCTACGATGTGGTGAACCTGGTCGCCGAGGACCAGGTGTCGCGGTATGCGTCGGCGCCGGTCATTCTCTGCCGTAACGTGTTCATCTACTTCTCCGATCGCAGCATCTCGCGGACCCTGGCCCTGTTCGATCAGGCGATGCCATCACCCGCGTACTTGTGCGTCGGCGTATCTGAATCGCTGCTGCGGCGGACCTCGGCCTTCGATCTGCAGGAGATCGGGGGTGCGTTCGTCTACGTGAAGGGCTCGACCCATACCTCGAGCGCGCCACTGCAGTCCGGCTGGGAGGCCGCATCATGACAGCGACGACGACGCCCCTGCGCGTGCTGGTCGTGGACGACTCTGCGTACATCCGCAAGGTCGTGAAGGAAATGCTCTCGCGCAGTCCGTCGCTGGAGGTGGTCGGCACGGCGCGCGACAGTGAAGAGGCGCTCGATCTCGTCGAACGTCTCAAGCCGGACGTCGTGACGTGCGATCTGATCATGCCGGGGGCCGACGGCGTGGATTTCATCCAGCGCCAGATGTCGCGGCGGCGCCTGCCGATCGTGATCGTGAGCATGGCCGGCGAGTCGAGCGAGCGCGTGCTGAGCGGCCTCGATGCGGGCGCGATCGACTTCGTGCAGAAGCCTACCGCGCTCGCGACGGAGAGAGTCTTCGATGTCGCGGACGAACTCATCGCGAAGGTGACGGCCGCGGCCGGAGCGTCGATGCGCGAACTGCCTCAAGCCCAGCCGAAGCGTGACACCATCGCCACCTCGACTTTCCGGAACAGGTATAGTGTTCTCGTCGTCGGTGTTTCGACTGGTGGACCGCAAGGCCTGAAGTCCGTGATTGCGCGACTGCCCGCGGACTTCCCCATCCCTGTGGCGGTCGTTCTCCACATGCCGATCGGCTATACCGAGGCCTACGCCAAGCGCCTCGATGAACTCTCTGCGCTGACGGTAATGGAAGCGCGAGACGGCGAAGAGTTTCGTCCGGGCGTCGCGCTCGTCGCGGCCGCCGGCCGTCACCTGAAGCTTCAACGCGAAGCAGACGGACGCGTCATCTCGCGGCTCGACGTCAGGCCCCTCGATACGCCGCATCGCCCGTCGGTGGATGTATTGTTCCAATCCGCCGCCGACGTCTACGGCGACGGCGTGCTGGGCGTCGTGATGAGCGGGATGGGTTCGGATGGCCGCGACGGTGCGGCGTGGATCAAGGCCCGCGGCGGCGACGTGCTGACCGAGGCCGAGGAGACATGCGTGGTGTACGGGATGCCGCGCGCGGTCGTCGAAGCGGGTCTGAGCGACGAGGAGGTTCCGCTGGATCGTTTGTCGTTGGCCATCATCGAACGGGTATGAACGCCAAGGTCCTGATCGTGGACGATTCGGCGTTGACGCGGCGGAGCCTTCGGCAGATTCTCGAGACCGCCGGTTGTGTCGTCCTCGAAGCCGAGAACGGCCTCGAAGCGCTCGAGCGCTATTTCCTCGACAAGCCCGATGTCGTCATGCTCGATCTCGTGATGCGCGGGATGTACGGGCTGGATGTGCTGCACAAGATCCGCGAGCTCGATCCCCGCGCGCGCATCATCGTCGTCTCTGCCGATATTCAGACCTCGTCGCAGGACCTGGCCGGCGAGGCTGGGGCGGCGGGCTTCATCAACAAGCCGTTCGACCGAGCGGATATTCTGAGCGCTCTCGATGCAGCGCTGGCCGGAGCGAGGTAATGGATCTTTCTGCGCTCCAGCAAGACGCGCTGATTGAGCTGATCAACATCGGGTTCGGTCGGGCAGGGGCGGCATTGTCCAAGCTCACCGGACATCGGGTCCAGCTCGAGGTGCCGGAAATCACCATGTGCCCGATCGAGGAGATGGCCGATCGGCTGCGACTCTTGCTCGACAACGAAGTGGCCACCGTCCATCAGATCTTCTCCGGACCGGTGGACGGTGACGCGCTCCTCGTGCTGGATCGCAACAGCGCCGCGATTCTGAAGGAACTCCTGACCAGCGAGCCGCCGCTACCGCTCGAGATCGATCGATCGGCGCGCGAAGTGATCACCGAGATCGGCAACATCCTGCTCAACGCGTGTCTCGGCACGTTTGGCAACATCCTCAAGGTCAAAGTCTCATTCTCGGTGCCGCACCTGACTCTGGACACGCTCGAGAGCGTGGTCGGATCGATCACGGTCGATCGCACCGGTCTGCGTTACGCGTTGATCGTCCACTCGCATTTCCGGCTTCGCAACAGCAGTTTGACCGGGTATCTGGTGATCGTGCTTGGCGTCGGATCGATTGAGATGCTGATCCGCGCGCTCGAAGGCTGGGAAGGCGAGGGACGCTAGGCGATGGCTCCGAACGCGTCCCTCGAATCGGGACGGCTGGATGCGGCCCTCGCGCACTGGCTCTCACACGAGAGCCAACGCGGGGTATTCGTCACCGATGCGCAGTTCCGGCTCGTGGTGTGGAACCAGTGGATGGAGATCCACTCCGGACGGTTGTCGAGCGAGGTGATCGGACGCGTGCTCTTCGATCTCTATCCCGAGGCCGCGACACGCGGCATCCGGGAGCACTACGAGGGCGCGGTCGAAGGCTCGGTGACCATCCTCTCGCATGCGTTCCACCGCTTTCTGCTGGCGTTGCCGCCGACCAACACCGAGCTCGGCGCCGCCGAGATGCCACAGAGTGCGCATATCGGTCCGTTGAGCATCGATGGAACCGTGATCGGCACCGTCACGGTCATCGACGATGTCAGCGATCGGCTGGCGACCGAGCATGCGCTACGCAAGCAGATCGAGGCGCAGCGCCGGGCCCGCGCCACTGCCGAGCAGGCCCTGCACGCCAAGGACGAGTTCCTGTCCACGCTGTCGCACGAGATGCGGACGCCGCTCAACGCGGTGCTCGGCTGGGCCCGCATCCTGCTCGACCGGCAGACGCTCGATCACGCGCTCGTGCAGCGGGCGCTGCAGGTGATCGAACGCAATGCTTCGGCGCAGACCAAGATGATCGACGACATGCTCGACATGGCGCGCATCGTCAGCGGCAAGCTGCGCCTGGAGATGAAGACGGTCGATATCGTCAGCATCGTCATCGCCTCGGTGGATGTGATCATGCCGTCGGCCGATGCCCGGAAGATCGCCGTCCGCACGCATATCGATCCGAAGACTCCGCTGATTGTCGGCGATCCCGATCGGCTGCAGCAGGTGATCGTCAACCTGCTGTCCAATGCGGTGAAATTCACCGATGTGGGCGGCTCGATCGAGGTGCGGCTCGACATCTCCGATACCGAGGCCTGCCTCGTCGTGAAGGACACCGGTCGCGGGATTGCTCACGCGTTCTTGCCGCACGTGTTCGAGCGCTTCCGTCAGGGCGACGCCTCGAGCACGCGGCGCCATGGCGGCCTCGGACTCGGTCTCGCGCTGGTGCGCGATCTCGTCGAGTTACATGGCGGATCCGTCTCCGCGCAGAGCGCGGGCGAAGGCAAGGGCGCGACGTTCACAGTGCGGCTGCCGACCATGGCCGTGGCATCGGTCGGCGACGACGGCGCGCGTGTCGCCGGACCAGGACCCCGCGCGCTGGCAGGGATTCGCGTCCTGCTGATCGAAGACGAGCCCGACTCACGCGATCTGGCGCGGGCGGCGCTGGCCCGCTTCGGAGCGATGGTGTCTGCCGCGTCATCGAGCGCTGAAGCCGTCAATCTGCTGTTGTCGGCAACACCCGAGACGATGCCGCAGGTGGTCGTCTCCGATATCGGGATGCCGGTCGAAGATGGCTACGTCTTCATCCAGCAGCTGCGGGCGTTGTCGCCGGAGCGAGGCGGCCGCATACCTGCGGTGACGGTGACTGGCTATAGCACGCCGGGCGACGTCAATCGCGCGCTCGCCGCCGGGTTCCAATTACACCTCTCCAAGCCCGTCGATCCGTTGGCGTTGATTGAAGCGGTCGCGAAGCTGTCGCGCGAAGCGGTCTAACTGCCGGCCTGCGGACGAAGCGTGGCTCGCACCGTCGTGCGCTGATTGGCAATCACACGGACGCTCGCCGACCAGGGCGAATAGCCGTCTCGGCGGACGACGATCGCGCGCGATCCCACCGGTAGATCGTTCAGCACCACAGGTGTCTGACCGACAACCTTTCCGTTCAGGACGACCTGTGCACCATCCGGGCTGGAGGTCAACGTCAGGGCCCCGCGATAGCCGCTTGCCGAAGGCACGCCGCTTGCCGAAGGCCGCGGCGTCTTCGATGGCGCCGGCGCAGGCTCGGCTGTTTTTGCGAGAGCGACCGGTGGCGCAGACGGGGGATGTGCTTCGGTTCGCACCGCCGTTGCCCTAGTCGGTGCCGCTGATGTCGTGCTGAGCGCCACGACAGGCGTTGGCGTCGGCGCTTCCAGTTCCCTGTTAGTGGAGTGCGTCTTCTCTTGTATGGCGGCAGCGACCACAGGTCTGCCCACCGCCGTCACCGGGGCGCTGTTTCCGGTCGCGGCCACGTCGTCACCGGAGATGCTCCCCACCCAGGCGATCAGGCTAGCCAGCGCGAATCCGAGGACGAAGGAGATCACGCGTGAAGTCGTGTCGATTGTGTGAATTGGCGGCTGCGTTTGCTGCGTCAGAGGCCACGGCGCGGGCGCAGACGTGGACTCGACGAACGTGACCGAGGGCTCGGAACCGAAATCGGACAAGGGATCCTGGGCGGGCACGCCTCGCCGCGATGCAAATCCCGTACACATTGCGCTTTGGCAGCACGGCCGTTTTCCACTCCGTGCAATGTCGCGGCTTGGAGCGTCTATTGCACCGCTGGGGCGACGTGGCACGAGCTTACCGGCGAACACTTCGCCGCCTGACGATTGCGTTCGTCTCGCTCTGCCTCGTCGCCATCATCCTGTTCTTCACGATTCACACTCGTCCGGTCCGCCGATACGCCGTCAACAAGGTCATCGCGCTGCTGGCGCAGAAGCACATTGAGTTTCAGACCGACGAGCTCAACTACAACCTGCTCAAGGCGTCCCTCGACCTGAAAAACATCCGCGTCCGATCGGTGGATGTCCCCGACGCGCCGGTGTTCGCGACCATCAAGCGGGCACAGATCAATCTCAGCCTGCCCGACCTGCTGCGTGGCCGCTACGTCGTCGAGTCCGGCAGCGTCGATGGCGTGGACGTGCACTATGTCGTGGATGAGCAGGGGCGCGACAATCTGCCGCGTCCCCTGACCGATCCCAACAAGCCGAACGAGCCGCTCAACTACCTGATCTCTGCCCTCAAAGTCTCGAACGTTCGCCTGCGTTACGAGAACCGCGCCCAGCAGATCGATGCGGAATTGCCGGTGTCACTGGCTGACGTGAGCGGCAACAGGCTCACCGACCGTCAACACGTGATGCTCACGGCCGGAATGGGCGGAGTCCGCGTGAAGGATCGGACGACACCCATCGATCGGCTGCTTGGCGAGATCGAATGGGATGACAAAGAGGTCAAGGTCGCGAAGCTCGACGTGGATAGCGAGGGCTCGCGCGCCGAGCTCGCCGATGCCGTCTACGACCAGACACAGCGTCGCGCCAATATTTCATCACTCACGCTGCGCGGTGCGTGGGGCGACATCGTCGCCAGCGGTGTCGTGGCCCTCGATGCCGCGAATCGCTCACAGGTGCAGGGCGATATCAATAGCGTCGATGCCGAATGGGTGATGCGGACGTTCGGCCTGCCGTATACCGTGGCGTCGCGCGTCTCGGGCAAGGTCCGTGCGGAGTGGCCTGGACTCGAGTTTCGCCAGGCGACGGGTGATGCCGATGCGATGCTGACGCCGACGACGGCGCGCGTCGCGCGATCGACGATGCCGGTTGGCGGGCATGTGATCGCGCGGGCGGCCAACGGTCGCATCGACGCGCAGCTGCTGCAGGTGACCGCGGCGGGCGCGCAGGCGTCCGGCCGCGTAGCCCTCACCGAGGATCGACGCCTCACTGGCCAGCTCACCGGCCGCGCCTCGGACGTCAGTCGCGTGACCTCGTCTCTGGAAGCCTTCCTCGGACGCGCGAGAGGCTCGTTGATGCCGACGCCGATTACCGGCGCTCTGGCTGTTGACACGCGTGTGTCGGGCACGCTCGACGAGCCCACGGCTACGGCGAAGGTGACGGCGCCGGCTCTCAGCGTTGGTGGTGCGAGCGGTGTCGCGCTTGCGGCGGATCTCGTCTACACACCGGCGGCGCTGAACGTGCAGCGCGCCGACTTGACGTGGGAAGAAGCCAAAGCCCACGTGGACGGCCGCGTCGGACTAGTGGGTGACCGCCGGCTCTCTTTGAACCTGAAGGCCAACGACGTAGGCGTGCCGTGGCTGCTGAAAGTCGCGAATCAGCCTGACGTACCGGCGTCCGGCGTCCTGTCGGCCATGGGCACCGTCGGTGGAACGACTGAGCGGCCGCAGGCGATGGTGAACGTGCAAGGCGCGAAGCTCGTGGCGTACGGCGAGGACTTCGGATCGCTCAACGCGGACGTGAACCTGACCGGACGCGAGGTCGGTTCACGCTTCACCATCGAGAAGCCTCAGCCCGACACGCCAGGGCTCATTACCGGGACCGGCAGCTATCACCTCGATCGCCGGACGTATACCGCGGATCTCGCGTCCGAGAACCTGAAGCTCCTGGGGCTGCAGCTACCGAGTGGCGAGACGATTCGCGCCGATATGCAGCTGGCGGCCAAGGGCATGGGGAGCGTCGATGCTCCGGCGGGCGCGGCCGATGTGACGTTCGACGGGCTCGAAGTGGAACGACCGCCTTCGCCTGAAAGTCCCGCCGGCGAGGCGGCCGGGGTCACGCAGGTGGGCCGTGTGGTCGTCAACGCTGTCGCCGAGAACAGGCAGGCGACGATCAAGGCCACCGCCGAGCGCTTCAATGTAAACGCCGACGCGTTGGTGACGCTGGCCAGACCGTGGGCGACGAAGCTCACTGTCCGTGCCGAGAACCTTGACGTCGCCACGTTGCCCGGACTGCCCGCGAACGGTACCTACGAAGGGCAGCTTCGCGCCACGGTTGAAGCGTCCGGGGATCTCGTCGCGCCAGAGAAGGGAATGGCGACCGCGACGATCGAGTCGTTCATGGGGGCCTGGAACGGCCGGCCGTTCACGATCATGAGTTCTGCGCCGTTGCAGTATGCCGACGAGCGTCTGACGATCGAGGGCCTCGAGGTAGACGCCAGCGGCTCGACGTTGACGGTGAAGGGTGAGCTACCGCTCACCGATCGCGCTGGTGAGGGTGAACTCGCTGTCGATCTCCACGGCAACATCGGGACCTTGACGCACTACCTTCCGCCCGACACGCCGGTGGCCGGCGACGGCGAGCTCACCCTCACCGGGACCTTGAAAGGCACGCTGAAGGCGATCGATCCCACTCTCGCGCTCACGATCAAGAACGGCCTGGTCCTGTCGCGCTACCTCGAGCCCGGCTTCTCGAACCTCCAGCTGCAGGCGAAGGTCGCTGACGGCCAAGCGACGATCGAGAACCTGACCGGCAACTGGGGCGCCGCAACGTTCGAGGCATCCGGCCGCATCCCGCTCGAAGTCGTCCCGCCGCTGCCCGTCGAGATTCCGCGAATGGGCGGGCCGTCTACGTTCAAGGCCGCCGTACGAGGTCTGAACCCCGCAGCGATTCCCGGCGCGCCGCAGACGCTCAGCGGCGCCGTGTCGATCCAGGCCGACCTGTCCGCCACGCGTCCGGATCTCGCCGCACTCAACGGCACCATCTCGTTCCCCGAGCTGGCGCTCGCGTTCAGGGCGCTCGAACTTGGGCAAAAAGAGGTCTCGACGATCGCGATTGCGTCGGGGGCGGCCACAATCCAGCGTCTCGAATTGACCGGATCGGCCGGCACGATTGCGGCGAAAGGTACCGTCGGCCTGACCGGCGATCGCGCACTCGATGTGAACGTGGACGGCATGCTCAACGCCGGCGCGATCTCGGTGGTCACCGACCGCGTGCGCGCTGAGGGCGACACCACGGTGCAGCTGCAGGCGCGCGGAACGGTGCAGGACCCGAACCTCATGGGCACGGTCACGCTTCGGGATGGCACGGCGGTGAGCGACGAGCCCAATATCGCCGCCGAGAACATCAACGCCGACATCGCGCTGGAAGGCAACATTATCAAGCTCACCAGTCTCAAAGGCGACGTGAACGGCGGCACGCTCGAGGGCTCGGGCTCAGTGACGCTCGGCGAAGGGGGCATCGCCGACATCGACATGCGCGTCACGACGAAAGACTTCGCCTACGACGCGCCACTCGACATGCGCAGCCTCACCGACGCCGACATTCGCATCAACAAGCAGGACGAGGACTTCCTCGTCAGTGGACGGGTCACGATTACGGAAGCCGGGTTGACCGGCGATGTCAATTTCGACACTGGCCTTCTGGCGTCGATGACCGCGCGCCGCAAGCTGGATCTCACCGAGGAACGCGATACATTCCTCGAGCGGGTGCGCTTCGACGTCAACGTCAACACCTCGACGCCGATTCTCGTCGATAACAACTTGGCGCGCGCCGAGGCTCGCTCCCGGCTCCGCCTCGTCGGCACCCCGTACGAGCCCGGACTCGTCGGCCAGGTGACACTGCTCGAGGGCGGCGAGATCAGGCTGAACGAGCGCCGCTACCAGGTCGACCGCGGCATCATCACCTTCGTGGACGAGCGCCGTATCTTCCCGTCGTTCGATCTGCAGCTGCACACCACCGTCAGCAACTACGACATTGGGATTGCCGTCACCGGCTCTCCCGGCGACACCCAGACGACGCTGACCTCCGATCCGACGTTACCCGAACCAGACATCATGGCGATGCTCGTCACGGGCCGTACGCTCGACGAGATGCGCGGGGAAGAGTACGAGGTCGCGCGCGAGCAGGTGCTCTCGTATCTGGCCGGCCGGGTTGGGTCGACGCTCGGCCGTGGCCTGCAGCGGGCCACTGGCTTGAGCGAGGTCCGTATCGAACCAACCGTGATCGCGAACGAGGCCGATCCGAGCGCGCGGCTCACGGTCGGCCAGGACCTCACCGATCAACTGAAGCTGGTCTACTCGACGAACCTCACTGACAGCAACGATCAGATCTGGGTCGCCGAATATGACGTGACGCGCCGGTTCAAGGCCCGTGGCGTCCGCCAGAGCGACGCCTCCTTTCGCTTCGATTTCCAGCACGACGTCCGGTTTGGCGGGCAGGCGTCGCCGCGGCGTCAGCTGCGCGTGCGCCCGACGGTCGCCCAGGTGGTCGCCGTCTCGGCCGACACCGGTGAGGACGATCCCGAGGTGCGCGAAGAATTCGACGTGAAGGAAGGCCATCACTTCGATTTCTTCGCGATTCGCGACGAAACGAAGGAGGTCGAGGAGGCGCTGATGAAGCAGGGCTTCCTGCAGTCGCGCATTCGCCTCGAACGGAGGATCGAGGGCGACCAGGCCTACCTGACGCTGCGCGTCAGACGCGGTCCGCGTGTGGAGATTCGCTTCGACGGCGCGACGCCGCCGAAGTCGGTCCAGGAACTCGTACGCACGAAGTGGCACCGCGGCGTCTTCGACAAGCAGCGGCAAGACGACGGCGCCAAGGTGTTGCGCGAATGGCTGATGACCGATGGCTATCTACAGCCCCAGGTGGAGTACAAGCTCACCAGCGATTCGGCCGACCACCGCGAGATTGTCTATACGATTCAGACCGGATCGCATTACGACAAGGTGGTCGTGGCGTTCGAGGGCGCCTCCGGCGTTGATCCCGACGAGCTCGACAAGATCATCAACGATCAGAAACTCGAACGGGATCTCTTCACCGATCCGCTCGTCGTCACCGAGCTGCTGGCGCGCTATTACCGCGACCAGGGCTATCTCGCAGCAGCGATCGACGAGCCGCACATCGAGTATCAAGGGTCGATCGCCCGCGTCGTGCTGCCGGTGCGTGAGGGTCCGAAGTTCAAGGTGCGCCAGGTGGCGATGCAGGGCAACAAGGTCTGGGGCACCGACGCGCTTCTGCAGCAGCTGCCGGTGATGGAGGACGAGCCGTTCATGCCCTTCGCGGCAGAGAACGCGCTGGACAAGATTCGTACGCTGTACTGGCCGCTCGGCTACAACGACGTCAGGTCGGACTATTCGCTGGTGCTGGACAGGGGCATCGGCGTTGTCGATGTCACGTTCACGATCAAGGAAGGCGCACAGAGCATCGTCGGCCCGATTCAGGTCCGCGGCACGCAGCGGCTCGACGAGCGCCTGGTGCGGCGGGAGCTCGAACTCGAGCCTGGCCAGCCTCTCGACCTCTCGGCGCTGGCCAAATCGCGGCGCAACCTCTATGACACCGGCGCGTTCTCGACGGTGCAGATCAATCAGGGCGATCGCCGCGAGGAGAACCGTCGCGCCAGTGCCGATGCCGGCGCGAGCGGGCCACAGACGAGCGATCAATCCGCTCCGGCGCAGCCGAGCGAGCCGATCCCGCAGGCCGAGAACCAGCCGCCCAACGGGCAAAAGCCGGTTCCACTGAACGTCGTCGTCCGTGAGGTCCAGCCGCTGCAGCTCCGCTACGGCGCGTCGTACGACACCGAGCGCGGCATCGGCGGCATCTTCAATATCTCGCAGCACAACTGGCTCGGCGGCGCACGCGTGATCGGACTCCAGTCGCGTTATGACCGCCAACTCAAGGACGGTCGTATCTTCGTCACCCAGCCGGCGCTGCGGTATCTGCCGTTCCAGACGACGGGCACCATCTATTTTCACGAGGATCTCAGCCCGCCGAGCGAACTGACCCGCGCGTTCAACGCCAGCCGCAAGGGTGCCTCGATTCAGCAGGAGGTCAAGCTACTCGACTCGTATGTGTGGAGCTGGGGCTACCGCTGGGAGCGCGCTCGCACGCTCGAGCCGGTCGCCGGCGTCCTGATCGGCGATCCGCATACCGTCTCGCCCTTGACCAGCACGCTCACGCGCGAGACCCGTGACGAGGCTCTCGATGCGTCGAAGGGCACGTTCGTGTCGCAGTCGCTGTCCTTCTCGCCGCGCTGGCTCGGGTCGGATCTCGCATACATGAAGTACTTCGGACAGTACTTCCACTATTTCCCGTTGCGGCCACCGCAGCGCAAGCCGCTGACCAACGAGTACCTTCGTCCGCGTCTTGTGTTTGCGACCGGCGTACGCGTCGGACTGGCCAAAGGCATCGGCGGTATTGTGCCGATGACCGAGCGGTTCTTCGCCGGCGGCAGCTACAGCATGCGCGGCTTCGCGCAGAATGCCGTCGGCCCGATCGGACCCGATCTGATTCCGTCCGGCGGCAATGCGCTGGTCATTTTCAACAACGAGCTTCGCGCACCGCTGTTCGGGCGCTTCGATGGCGTGATCTTTACCGACATCGGCAACGTGTATCCGTTGATCAGCGATATCACGTTCGATTTTCGCGAGTCCGCGGGCGTTGGCCTGCGCGTGCGTACGCCGTGGTTCCTGCTCCGCGGCGACTACGGCTTCGTCCTCGATCCTCGGCCGGGCGAGAAGCGACAGCGCTTCTATTTCAGCATCGGGCAGGCCTTTTAGTGTCCGTAGAGGCTAAGGGGATTGTGGTGACCACCAGCTTCCAATCGCGAACCCGCGGCCGCGAGAACGGAGCGGCCGCAAGATAGTCACGAAAGGCGTACCGCGAGTTGTGTCATGGCCAGGCTTCTGCGTCGGCTCGGGGTTGAAATCTCGTGGCGTGAGATTCTGAAGCGGACGTTCTACGAGACGTTCTGGAAAGACAACTGCCTGTCGTTGGCCGCGCAGCTGGCCTACTACTTCTTCTTCGCGCTCTTTCCAACGCTGCTGTTCCTCGTCGCGCTCGCCAGCTATTTCCCGGTCACGTCGTTGATTGATGACATGTTCCGGACCTTTGGCGGATTCCTGCCGCCGGAGGCCTTGCAGATCATCACCGATCAGATCGTCAAGATCTCGAACCAGAAGGACGGCGGACTCCTGAGCCTGGGTATGCTGCTCGCTGTGTCGAGCTCGTCGGCGGCGATGACGGCAATTATCGATACGCTGAATCATGCCTACGGCATCGTGGAAAGCCGGCCATGGTGGAAGGTACGGGTGATGGCGGCCGGCCTCACTGTGGCGGTGTCCGTCTTCATACTCGCCTCATTCGCGTTGATCCTGACCGGTCCGACGCTGGCTACCAGGCTTGCCGACCTGTGGGGCCTGGGCCCCGTCTTCGAGTGGAGCTGGAAGATTCTGCAGTGGCCGATCATCTT
>Ga0207659_10000541_pt1 | contig 22593 bp, 20 predicted proteins | sample KBSM43metaG_FD_184330 | JGI IMG/M metagenome (GOLD analysis project Ga0207659, IMG submission 184330) | Miscanthus rhizosphere microbial communities from Kellogg Biological Station, Michigan, USA - KBS M4-3 metaG (SPAdes) (version 2) | ecosystem: Host-associated > Plants > Roots > Rhizosphere >...
ATGGTGCCTTGGCGTTCTCAACAGCCATCGCCGCTTTCTGCTCTCGTACTCGGCGCCGGTGCTGTCGAGCGTCGCGATTATCGTCACGTTGCTGGTGTTCGGACCGAACACCGAGCTGCCGCGCCTCGTCGTGATTCTGGCGGTCGGTGCCGTGGTCGGCAGCGCGCTGCAATTCGTCGTGCAGCTTCCGGTCGTGGCGCGCGTTGCGCCGCGCCTGCGCCTTTCGTTCGACTTTCGCAACCCGCACGTGCGCGATGTCATCACGAATTTCCTGCCAGTGATGGTCAGTCGCGGCGTCGTGCAAATCAGCGCATACGTCGACACGCTTATTGCCACGCTGTTGCCAACCGGCGCGCCGACGGCGTTATTGAATGCGACGACGCTCTACACGTTGCCGGTCAGCTTGTTCGGGATGTCGGTGTCGGCGGCGGAACTGCCGGCGATGGCCGGAGTGGCACGCGCCGGAGACGAGGCCTTGAGAGTGCGGTTGAACAACGGTCTTCGGCAGATTGCGTTTTTCGTCGTCCCCTCGGCCGTCGCGTTCCTTGCACTCGGCGACGTCGTCGCCGGCGCGGTGCTGCAGACCGGACGTTTCACCCGTGACGATTCCGTGCGGGTCTGGGCGATTCTCGCGGGTTCGGCAGTCGGCCTCCTGGCGACGACGCTGGGGCGGCTGTATTCGTCAGCGTATTTTGCGCTACGCGACACGCGAACGCCGCTCGGCTACGCGATCGTACGGGTCGTTCTGACAACGGTTCTGGGGTACGCGTGCGCGCTTCCATTGCCGCGCGCGCTGGGCATCGACCCGTTCTGGGGAACAGCAGGGCTGACAGCCTCGGCAGGCATTGCCGGGTGGGTAGAGATGCTGCTGCTGCGTTCCTCTCTGAATGCGCGCATCGGCGCGACCGGGCTTCCTGTCGACTACGTCCTGCGTCTGTGGATCGCTGCGCTCGTCGGAGCGGGCGCCGCCTGGGCAATCAAGGTCGCACTGCATGTCGGCAACCCGATCGTCGCTGGAGTGGTCATCCTGGTTCCATATGGGCTCGTGTTTTTCGGAATGACCGCCGCGCTGCGCGTTCCCGAGACCTCAACGGCGTTGTCGCGCCTTGCCCGCCTGCGCTGATCCATTTTTGAGACAGCTCAACGGCGATACGACTGACGTACTGGTCCTTGCACTACCTCGTAGCGGAGGAAAGCGATGCTGTATACGTTAGCCGTGCTCCTGTTGATTGCGTGGCTGTTGGGGATGGTTGGGACCTATACGATCGGTTCGCTCGTGCACGTGCTGTTGGTACTCGCCCTTGTGCTGTTTCTCGTCGGCGTGGTTAGCGGCCGCAGAACGGTTGTCTAGCAACTCGTTGAATCCGGCGGCGTGCCTGTCACCGTTTGGCAGGCACGCTGCGCAACGACTCCAAATAAATGTAATCACCGAGCGGGGAATCGTCATTGTTCGACGCGTTTGCGGCGACATTGAATTGAACCGGCGCGGTCGCGCCGGTTGGCGCGGTCCAATCGAGCGTCCAGGTGTTGACCCCGCGAGTCGCCGTCCGTGAGCCGGCGAGATTGTGTTGGACAAACGTCAACGCCTTGTCCACCGCGCCAGGAATCAATTGCGCTCGCGCGTCGCGGATATGCCAGACGCCTGCCTGTCGTCCCCGCTGCCTGCCCGATCCAAAACGTGCCGCGATTTCGAATCCGCCCCGTCGCATGTCCTCACGGGTCAAGGTGATCGTTACCGAGTAGGTTTCTCCCGCATTGAAGATGGCTGGCACACCCGACACGGCCACTGAACCGCCGGGGTCGTTGATCGGGTTGTCGAGGTGACAAAGACGGCACGATTGCTCACCGAACCCGCCGGTGACATTGGGATACGGTCCTTCTTTGAATGCTGCGGCCGAGGCGGCAAACAGGCCGATCAGTCCGGCGCAGAGAAGGGATAAAATTCGCACCGAAGGAGTATACCGATGCGGATTTCTCGATGGCCAGCGCCGGCCGGGCTTATCGCGATTGTCGCGGGCGCTATCGCCGCGGTCGGTGTGGTCGTACTCGCCGCCGCCCCCATCTCCGACACCGTCGACGTCAAGATCGAGCAGTGGATGACGCCGAGCAATCCACCGTATCCTCACGACCCGGCGGTCGCGCCCGACGGCTCGGTGTGGTACACCGGTCAACGCGCCAACGTCATCGGACGGTTCGACCCAACGACGCAGCAGTTCAAGGAATACACGCTGCCGACGCCAAACTCCGGGCCCCACGGACTACAGGCTGACAAGGATGGAAACATCTGGTACTCCGGGAATGCCGCCGGATTGATTGGCAAGGTCGATCCGAAGACCGGAAAGATCACCGAGTACAAGATGCCGAATCCCAAGGCGCGCGACCCGCACACGCTCGCGTTCCTGCACGACGGCCGGATCTTTTTCACGGTGCAGGCCGGCAACTTCGTCGGCGTGCTCGATCCGAAGGCCGCCGACGGCGCGATCAAGTTGATCGAAGCGCCGACGCCGAACTCGCGGCCTTACGGCGTGCGTCTCGATTCGAAAGGCACGCCATTCTTCGATCTCTTCAACGCCAACAAGATCGGCATGATCGATCCGAAGACGCTCGTGGTTCGCGAATTCGACCTGCCTGATCCGAAAGCGCGTCCGCGGCGGATTGCCATCGGCAAGGACGACACGGTGTGGTACGGCGACTACGCGCGCGGCTATCTCGGGCACCTCGATCCGAAAACCGGCAAAGTCGAGGAATTCAAGTCGCCGGGCGGCGAGGACGCGCGGCCCTATGCCATCGACGTCACGGCCGATGGAGCGGTGTGGTACGTCGAGACCGGAGACGAAGCGAAGAACATACTGGTTCGCTTCAACCCGGAAACCAAGAAGTTCCTCACCTGGCCGATTCCCGGCGGCGGCGGCACCGTGCGCAACATGGAAATCGACAAGAACGGTGACCTCTGGCTCGCCGAAAGCGGCGTCGGCAAGATCTCTCGCGTGAAGGTGAAGGTCGGCTGACTACCGGTTGAACGCGGCGCTGGCGGCGCCCGGCTGGGTACCCGCGATGAAGGCTTCGTGGATCGCGCCGGGCGTGTCGGCGGCGAGCGGTACACCGTTCGACTGATCGACCGTCATGAACACGATGTTGCCCGGCGCATCGAAGGTCGGCGGATCGTCCAGGTCGGGCCGTTCCTTGATGTAGGCCTGCATGAACTCCATCCACATCGGCAGCGCTGCCTTGGAGCCCTGCTCGTCGGCGCCAAGCGACTTGCGCTTGTCGTCGTTGCCAATCCAGACGCCGACCGTGATGTAGGGATCGAAACCGATGAACCAGGCGTCGGTGTTTTCGTCGACCGTCCCGGTTTTTCCAGCCAGCGGCCAGGTTTGCGCCATCGCGGCGGCCCGTACAGCGGTGCCGCGCGGGCTGAGGACGCCGCGCAACAGGTTGAGCATGACATACGCGGTGTCGGCTCGGATCACGTCGGTCGGTTCGCCGCGATTCTCTTCGAGCAGATTGCCATCGCGGTCGCGGACGGTAAGAACCGTGAACGGCTTCATCCGCACGCCCTGGTTGGGGAACGTCGTATAGGCGCTGGTGATGTCGAGCAGTGTTGCGTCGCCGGCACCCAATGCAATCGGCAGATAGGGCGGAAAGTCTTCTTCGAATCCGAAGCGTTTCGCGTAGTCGAGAACGTTTTTCGGTCCGAGTGTATCCATCATCTTGATGGCGGGAATGTTGCGCGACTCTTCGAGCGCGTAGCGCAGCGTGATCGGTCCGAGAAACTTGTGATCGTAATTCTGGGGACTGTAAATCTGTCCATTGCCCGACGGATAGGCGACCGGCGCGTCGGTCAGAATCGATGCCGGCGTGAAGCCGCGGTCGATCGCCGTCGTGTAGACGATCGGCTTGAAGGTGGAACCGAGCTGGCGGTAGGCCTGAACCGCGCGATTGAACTTGCTGCGGGTAAAGCTCCAGCCGCCGACCATCGCCTTGATCTGACCGGTTCGGTTATCGATCGCCAGCAACGCCGCTTCAGCCAGCGGCGTCTGCTCCAACGTCACCGTCAACGTGCCGGCGTCCTCGAGCTTCGTGATCGCCACCTCGATCACGTCGCCCGGCTTGAACAGGTCGGCAGCGGACGCGCGGCGCGTCCAGGTATAGCCTTCGCGCCCTAGATCGGCGTGTGATTTGCCAATCCGCAGTCGCGCCGGCCCGGTCTTCGGCGCCGTCACCACGACCGCGGGAACGACATCGCCAACCGCGAAGCCACGATTCCAGCGCTCGTCCTTGTACTGCTCGATTGTCTGCTGATCGGTGATGACGTTTCGGGTCGGTTTCCTCCAGCCTCGCCGCTTGTCGTAGGCACGCAAGCCGTGCTCAATCGTCTTGTTGCCGATTTCCTGTAGACGCGCGTCAAGCGTAGTCGTGACCGCGAGGCCTTTCTCGTAGAGCACCTTCGCGCCGTACTGGCGCTCCAAATGCTTGCGGACTTCTTCCACAAAATACGGTGCGATGCCCGGCGGCTGCGATGGTTGGCCGCGAGTGACAATCGGCGTCGCCTTTGCCTCGTCGGCGCGCTTCTGGTTGATGTACTTCTCGTCGGCCATTCGCTGCAGCACGACGTTGCGGCGCTGCGTGGCACGCTTCATATCCACGAACGGGCTTTGCCGGACGTTCGACTGGAAGATACCGGCGATCAACGCCGCCTCCTCGAGCGTCAACTGCTTGTTGGTCTTGCCGAAGTACAGCCGCGACGCCGCCTCGACGCCGTACGCGCCGTGGCCGAGATACATCTGATTGCAGTAGATCGTGAAGATTTCGCGCTTGGTGTAGCGCTTCTCGATCTGGATGGCGAGGATAATCTCGCGCACTTTTCGCTCGTACGATTTCTCGGTGGTCAGGCCAAAGTGTTCGGTCAGGTTGCGGGCCAGCTGCTGGGTGAGCGTGCTGGCGCCCTGCGCGCGACGCCACTCCATCAGGTCGATGCCTGCCGCCACCAGCATGCGCCAGATGTTGATGCCGAAGTGCGATTCGAACTCGGAATCCTCGGTGGCGATGATCGCCTGACGCAGCAGCGGATTGATGTCGTCGTAACTGACGACGACGCGGCGTTCGGTCGCGAATTCGCCGACCACCTGGCCGCCCGACGCGTACACGCGTGTAATCGTGTTCGGTGTGTAATCGTCGAGCGCGGAAACCTGCGGAAGATCGCCGGCGTAGGCGAACATGACTCCGCTCAGAATCCCGAGCATTGCCGCGATCATGAAGAGCGCGACGATGCCGGCGTTGCGGGCGATGCGAAGGACGACGTGGGCCATAGGTGATGGCTGATGGCTAATGGCTAATGGCGCATGGGTCGATGGGCGATTGACCTTTAGCCATCGGCCCCTAAGCCATCAGCCATTCTAACGCGGTCGTCGCACGGCAGTTCCCCCTGAAGACCCTTGCTGCGTGCCTCCGCCGCGGCCGTTGGTGTTCGGCTCTCTCGCCGGCGCGCTGCTTTGTTGCGGTCTGTTCCCGGCACTGGGCGGTGGGGCGGCCGGGGCTGGCGAAGCCGCCGGTGCTGATGCCGGTCGGGGTGCTGGTGCGGGTGCGGCGACCTCGCGCGCTTCGCGCCGCGGTTGCGGTGTCGGGCGCGATTCGGGGACCGCCGCACGTCCGTCCGCGCCGTTCGAATGAGGTTCGCGGGAGACCGGTTCGATGCGCGGCGCCTGATAGGTCGGCTGGTAACGAGGCTGGTAGGCGGGGTGATCGCCCGTCGCTCGTTGCTCGTGACTCGTCGCTCGTTGCTCGCTGCTCGTTGCTCGTTGCGCGCTGGTGGTCGCTCGCTGCTCGTTACTCGTTGCTCGCTGCTGGTAGGTCGTTACTCGCTGCGGGTCTCGAGTTGCGCGTTGGTCTCTCGTTGTTCGCTGCTGGTCAGTCGCTGCCGATGGCGCGTAAACCGGTGTTCCCTGCGAGGAAGCCGGCGTCCGTTGCTGGTCTCTCGTTGCTCGTTGCTGGGCTGACCCACCGTATTTGCTGCGGGGCACCGCCAGGCCGACGCTTGGCAACGCCGCATTGTCGTTGACTCGACGCGCGCCGCCGTCAGCGATGCTGACGCTGCCGTGGGGAGCACGCGCCGGCGGCGTGCGATGCTCGATAAACGCAGTCGAAGCCGCGATGCGCTGCGGTTCGACGGCGTAGCGCCGCACCGAATAGCCGTGCGCGCCGAAATGATCGCGTGGAATCACCGTCCAGGCGTTCCACGAATTTCGAAAGCCGGCCGACAAGCCGACCACCGGTCGGCTGTCGTAGCCGAGCGGGCACCAGCTGACATAACCCGGCGCCGTTCCCCACGATACCCAGGCCGCGCCGTATGAGCGTCCAGGGATCCAGAACCAGCGGCTGCGCGCGTATCCCCAGCGGCCGTAATGATGCGTCGGCCATGCCCATGGTTCGTAGCCGATCCACGTCCACCCGTACGACGGGTAGGACGACCAATAGCCGTCATAGTACGGCCGCCAGTCGGCCGCAACCGCGGTTGGGTACCACACGTTGCCGTAGGTCGGTTCGTTCTGCCACGACCCGTTCTGATCGAAAGACGATCCGTAGGTCTGTAAATCCGGCGGCAGATTCTGTGCGGACGGCGATCGCGGATCGATCGGCTCTGCGGCGTGATGTTCGATGATGCCCGATAGCACGCGCACGCGCGCCGCCGAAATGAATTCCACTTCCGACTCTGGATCGATCGCGATGCCCGCGCCGTCCGGGAACATCACCTCAACGCGCCCGCCGGCAAACGTCCGTATGCGATCGCCCTGCACGATGGGCATGTTGATCACGGCCGGTTCCGAGTCTGGCCGAGTGCCGCGAGCGTCGGGGGACGAGTCGGCGAACGCGTGGGAGACAACGGCAGAGCCGTCGACGAACGAGATGTGCGCCGGCGGAGCGGCGTCCTGAGCGCGGACGGACACCGCTGTGAGCACCGCCGCGAGAAAAACCTTGAGGATTCGCATACAACCCTGTGGGCTGCAGGCAGGACTGGCTGGCTTTATAAGTATACCGCCCCACGGGACAGGCCCGGGGACAGGCCCGGGGACAGGCCCGGGGACAGGCTCGGGGACAGGCCCGGGGCCTGTCCCCGAAATTGACAGTAAGCCACTCAGATTTCATAATGAGGACATGAGCAAAATCATCGGAATTGACCTGGGAACCACCAACTCTGTCGTTGCTGTGATGGAAGGCGGCGAGCCGGTGGTCATTACCAATCCAGAAGGCGGGCGCCTGACGCCGTCAGTGGTCGCCTTTACCAAGGGCGGCGAGCGTCTCGTCGGCCAGGTCGCCAAGCGGCAAGCGGTGACCAACCCCGAAAACACCATCTTCTCGATCAAGCGGTTCATGGGCCGCAAGTTCGACGAAGTGAACGAAGAAATGAAGATGGTGCCGTACAAGACGGTGCGCGCCGGCAATGGCGACGCGCGGGTGGAAGCGAACAGCAAGGATTACAGCCCGCCGGAAATTTCCGCGATGATCCTGCAGAAACTGAAGCAGGCCGCGGAAGAATATCTCGGCCAGCCGGTGACCAAAGCGGTCATCACCGTTCCGGCTTATTTCAACGACGCGCAGCGGCAGTCGACCAAGGACGCCGGGCAGATTGCCGGACTCGAAGTAATGCGCATCGTCAACGAACCGACGGCGGCGGCGCTCGCCTACGGCCTCGATAAGAAAAAAGACGAAACAATCGCGGTCTACGACTTCGGCGGCGGCACCTTCGACGTCTCGATCCTCGAAGTGGGCGAGGGGGTCGTCGAAGTGAAGGCGACCAACGGCGACACTCACCTGGGTGGCGACAACCTGGACCAGCGCGTCATCGACTGGATTGCTACGGAATTCAAGAAGAGCGACGGAATCGATCTCACCAGGGATCGGATGGCGCTCCAGCGTCTGAAGGAAGCGGCGGAGAAGGCGAAGATGGAACTCTCCACGGTGATGGAGACGGACATCAACCTGCCGTTCATCACCGCGGACGCCAGCGGACCGAAGCATCTGCAGATGAAATTGACGCGTGCGAAGTTCGAGCAACTGGTCGACGATCTGTTGCAGAGAACGGTCGGCCCGACCAAGCAGGCGCTCGCCGATGCCGGCGTCGATCCGTCGAAAATCGACGAGGTCGTGCTGGTCGGCGGATCCACCCGCATTCCGAAGGTCCAGGCGATCGTGAAGAACCTGTTCGGGAAGGAACCGCACAAGGGCGTCAATCCCGACGAAGTCGTCGCGGTCGGCGCCGCCGTCCAGGCCGGCGTGCTTGCCGGCGACGTGAAAGACCTGCTGCTGCTCGACGTCACGCCGCTGTCGCTCGGCATCGAAACGATGGGCGGCGTCATGACGACGCTGATCCCGCGCAACACGACGATTCCGACGCGCAAGAGCGAGATCTTTTCAACCGCGTCGGACAGTCAGACGAGCGTGGAAGTCCACGTGCTGCAGGGCGAACGCTCGATGGCCCGCGACAACCGCACGCTCGGCAAGTTCCATTTGATCGGCCTTCCACCGGCCCCGCGCGGCGTCCCGCAAATCGAAGTCACCTTCGACATCGACGCCAACGGCATCGTCAACGTGCAGGCGAAGGATCTCGGCACCGGCAAGGAACAGAAGATCACGATCACGGCGTCGAGCGGCCTCAGCAAGAACGAAGTCGAGAAGATGACGAAGGACGCCGAATCGCATGCCGATGAAGACAAGAAACGGCGCGAAGAGATCGAGCTGCGGAATCGCGCCGACCAGGCGGTCTACGGCGCCGAGCGGATGTTGAAAGACACCGGCGACAAGCTCGGATCGAGTGACAAGGCGGCGATCGAGGCGGCGATGGACGGCGTGAAGAAAGCGATCGAAGGCTCCGACGCAAACGCGATTCAGAAAGCGCTCGACGCCCTCACCGCGGCACAGCACAAGGCGGCCGAAGCGCTCTATAAGTCGCAAGCAGCGCAGGGCTCAAGTGGTTCGAGTGGTTCACAAGGTTCAAGTGGTTCGGAGGGTTCAAGTGGTTCACAGGGTTCAAGAGGTTCGGAGAAGGCTGGAGACGTGATCGACGCGGAGGTCGTCGACGACAAATCGTAGAAACAGGCGATGGATTTCTACATCCTTCTTGGCATCGAGCGTGGCGCATCGCTGAACGACATCAAGCGTGCGTACAAGCGGCTGGCGCGACGATTTCACCCCGACATCAATCCGGGGGACCGCCTCGCGGCGCAGCAGTTTCGGCAAATCGCCGAAGCCTACGAAACGCTCAGCGATCCGGATCGACGGCGCCGTTACGACACCACTGGCTCAACACCACGCGCCAACCCCGAGCCGGCATACGGTTTCGAAGGATTCGATTTTTCCGTCAGCGTAAGCGGCTCGGAGGCGCCGACGTTCGGCGATCTGTTCGCTGACGTCTTCCAGCAGCGCGCCACGTCGGCCGCCGGCATCGAGCGCGGTGTCGATCTGCACGACACCATCGAACTGACCTTCGAAGAGGCGCTCAACGGCGGACAGCGAGCGTTGACGCTGACCCGCCAGGAGCACTGTCGCGTGTGTCGTGGACTCGGGCATCTGCACGGCGCGGAAGCGGTGTGCTCGCATTGTGCCGGAACCGGTGCGGTGAAATCCGCCCGTGGACACATGGTGTTTTCCAAGCCGTGTCCGACCTGTCGCGGCAGCGGGCAACTGCGCCTCGACCACTGCCCGTCATGTGGTGGTCAACAGGTCGAGATGCGATCGGAACTGCTGACGATCAACGTTCCGGGCGGTCTCGCCGACGGCGCGCGCATCCGGCTGCCGGGTAAAGGGCACGCTGGACGCAACGGCGGCCAGCACGGGGACCTCTACATCACGGTGAGGGTGCAGCCGCATCCGATCTTCAAGCGCGAAGGCGACGATGTGCACCTGACCGTCCCGGTGGCAATTCACGAAGCGGCGCTCGGCGCCAAGATCGACGTACCGACGCCGGATGGCCAGACCCGGTTGCGCGTACCGCCCGGGACCCAGTCGGGGCAGCGATTTCGATTGCGGGAGCGCGGCATCGCGTCGCCTCACACCGGCCGGCGCGGCGACCTGGTCGTCGAGGTTCGATTGGTGCTGCCGAAGCTTCTGGATGAACGGTCGAAGGAGCTGTTACGGGAATTCGGTCGGATTAATGGCGCCGATATTCGCGACGCGATCAACGACTACCGGGGGCGCGATGGATCCAATGCCCAAACCGAGTAGCAGGCCGTAGTTGCGAACTATGAAGAAGAACAGCGGCAAGGCCTATTACATGATCAGCGCGGTGGCGCAGAAGTACAACATCCACCCTCAGACGCTGCGCCTCTACGAGCGCGAAGGATTGCTGAAGCCGTCGCGCACGGAAGGAAACACCCGCCTGTATTCGGAGGAGGACCTCGAGCAGCTCGAAACGATTCTGTCACTTACCCGAGATCTCGGCGTGAACCTGGCCGGCGTCGAAATTATTTTGAACATGCGCCGCAAGATCGAACAGATGCAGAGCGAGGTGAACGAGTTCATGGAGTACGTCAAGCGGGAAATGACTCGAGGCATCGACGACTGGGAACAGCGGTTGTCGACCGCGCTCGTCAAATCGAAGCCGACCGACCTGGTCAAAACACAACGCAAGTAAAAAGGCAAAAGAAAAAACCCAAAAGGAAAGTTGTAAACTCTGCGACGTGCCTTGTCCGCAGTGCGACGACACCGGATGGAAGCCGATCGACAGCGACGGCATCCGGCGCGTCGTTCGTTGCGAGTGCTGGCGCGAGCGGGTTGGACAGACGCGGCTCGCCGACGCCAACATTCCGAAACGCTACCAGCATTGCACCCTCGCCAACTTCACGGTCTATAACGAGTCGCTCGAACGCGCTGTGGTGAAAGCGCGCCGCCTCGCCGAAACCTTTCCGGCAGCGCAGACCGGATTGTTCTTCGAAGGGCAACCCGGCGTCGGCAAAACCCACCTCGCGGTGGCGGTGCTGAAACAAATCATCGAACGGACCGGCGCGCGCGGCCTGTTCTACGATACGCGCGACCTGTTACGCGTCATTCGCAGCACCTACGACCCGTCGATTCGCACCACCGAACTCGAAATCCTTCAGCCGGTGATGACCGCCGATCTGCTCGTGCTCGACGACCTCGGAGCCGAGAAAACCTCCGAATGGGTCGAGGAAACGATGAACCTGATCGTCAATACGCGGTACAGCGAGCGCCGGCTGACGATTTTCACCTCGAACTATCCGGACATTCCGGACGAGACCGAGCCCAACTCGCTGCTGTTCCGGATCGGCGATCGAATGCGTTCGCGGCTCCACGAAATGTGCGAGTTCGTCGATCTCGATGCGGCCGACTACCGTCAGCGCCCGCAGAACGCCGGCCCGGAAGACCTGGTGACGATGTGGAAGATGCGTCGTAAGTCGGCGCTGCCATCGCCGCGCGGCGGCCGCCAGGCCCGCGCCCAACTCCGAGAACCGGCGCGCGACGGCAAAGCCGATCTGAAGTGGCCGGGAGGACGGGCTGGATCCTAGGCCATCGTTTAATGGCTGATCGCTGATGGCTGATGGCCTATGGAAGAATGGGCCGAAGGAATCCCAGCGACCCTATGCCATTAGCCATCAGCCATTAGCCATGTTGGGTCTTTATCTCCATATCCCGTTCTGTTCAGCGATTTGCAACTATTGCAACTTCAACCGCGGACTGTTCGACGCGGCGCTCAAGGAGCGTTACCTGGCCGCGCTCGAAACCGAAATTCGCCGCTCGGCACACCCGGGGCGCCCTGAGGCCGACACCATCTACTTCGGTGGCGGCACGCCGTCGCTGCTCGAACCGGAAGAGATCGGCCGGATTATCCGGGCGTGTCGCGAGACGGTCGACGTCTCGGCGGACGCAGAGATCACGATGGAGGCGAATCCGGAAACGGTCAACGAGTCGCGCCTCGCGGCATTTCGGGAAGCCGGCGTCAATCGACTGAGCTACGGTGTCCAGTCTTTCCGCAACGAGGAACTCCGCCGGCTGTCGCGACTGCACGACGCCGACCGGGCGCGGCACGCGTTGGCCGAGGCGCGCGCCGCGGGATTCGACAACGTCAGCCTCGACCTGATGATGTGGCTGCCGGAGCAGCGCGTCGACGACTGGTTGTTGTCGGTCGACGCCGCCATCGCGCTGGCGCCCGAGCATCTGTCGTTGTACTTGCTCGAGGTGTATCCGAACGCGCCATTGAAGGATGACATGGCGCGGGCGCGCTGGTCGCAGGCGCCCGACGAAGACGCGGAGGCCATGTATCTGACCGCGATGGAGCGCCTCGAATCGGCAGGGCTGATCCAGTACGAGATCTCCAATGTGGCGCGGCCCGGCCGACAATCGTGGCACAACCTGAAATATTGGACGGACGGCGAGTGGCTTGGCTTCGGCTGCGGCGCGCATTCGACACGGGGCGGCGTTCGATGGAAGAATCTCTCGTCCACCGAGGAGTACGTCGATGCGGTGAGTCGAGGACGCCCGACCGCGGTGGATGTGCGCCGTATGACATTGGACGAACAGCTTGGCGATGCGTTGTTTACCGGCCTGCGTCTGACGGACGGTATTGATCTCGATGCGGTAGAAAGCCGCTACGACGTGGATATCTGGGCTCGCTTCGGAAAGGAGCTGGAACGCTTCGTCGAGGGCGGCTGGCTGGTTCGAGAGCCTTCCCGGCTAAGGTTGACGCGTTCCGGAATGCTCCTTGCTCACGAAGTGATGACGGTTTTCGTGTAGCCCCGAGTACGTTAGAGTAACAGCCTTTCGCGAAGGAGGCCGCGATGCGGATGGCTCTTGGAGTGGTCGTCGTCGGTGCAATGCTTTCGGCAACGTCGGTGTATGCACAGCAACCCGCAGCGCCTGCTGGTCAGGCGCAGCAGGTGTCGAATGCCCGATTGTTTCCGAACGACGGCGGCATGGTGCTGAATTTCATCAAGCCAGACAAAACGGCTGATTTCGAAGCGGTCATCGCGAAGCTGAAGGAAGCCCTGGCGAAGAGCGATAAGCCGGAACGGAAACAGCAGGCCGCGGGGTGGAAGGTGTTCAAATCGCCTGATCCGGCCGGCGCCAACGTTCTCTACGTCTTCATCATTGATCCGTCGATGAAGACAGCCGACTATCAGATCTCGAACATCATCGCCGAAGCGCTACCAACCGAGGCGAACGAGATTCTGAAGAAGTATGCCGAGTGCTACGCGCAGGGCATGAACATCGTGAATCTGAACCTGATTCAGGATCTCGGCAAGTAACCTACAGCTTGATATTCAACCCGGCATAGATGCGGTGCGCTGGCGAATACAGCGCACCGCTGCCGAGTTTGAAGACACGGTAGTCCACCCGCAGTCGCAGCGGTCCCACCAGATTGATTTTGACGCCGCCGCCGGTGTTCAAGCTGAAGCTGGTGTCGCTGTGCGCCCCAAGAGTTTCGCTGTAAATCCCCGCGCCCGTGGTGAAGTACGGCTGAAATCCGGCGATCGCCACCGGTGTCTGCAGCAGCAGGTTCGCGGTTCCGGTCTTGAGCGATGGCGCCAGCGTCGCGGGATTCGTGCTATCCGACGTGTTCGAGTACTCGAATTCGAACCCAACGATTATCACAGTGATCCCGAGCGCAAAGCCGCGCGTCGGCCGATTGTCGGGTGTGACGTTGGTGCCGAGGAACGCGGTGATGTCGGCCCGCGCCGGTGTCGCTATCGCAAGCAAGAGCGCGCCGACGATGGCCGCGCGGCGGATCGTAAGAAACATGACCGGGCTCCTGTTGCAATGATAAGGCGTCGGCGACCGGAGTACAAGAAGAGCTGGAAATTAGGAATTAGGAATTGGCAAAGTCGAGCAACGAGTGGCGAGCGACCAGCGACGAGCGACGAGTGGCGAGCGACGAGTCTACGACAGCGCCGAGACGACGATCTGCAGGCGCCGTTCCTGTCCTTCGGCGGGCTGCCACTGGACCAGGATAGGGCTCTGATAGGTCCCGCGGACGACGCGTGCGCCGCTGCTGTTCGGGTCGTTCGCGGCCATGAAGCTGACGCGTCGCGACCGCATGAAGCGACGCGCCGGGACCGACATCACTTTCGCCACGAGCCGCTCGAACGACCCCTGATCGAGCTTCAGCGCTTCCATCAGTGCGTTCAGCGCACGGACGATGTCATACCGCGCGTAGCTCAGCGTTTTGCCGGGAACCGCCAGCGGATCGTGCAACATGTTGCGCCCCTTGATTTTCGCGTGGCGCAGCGGATCTTTCAACACGTCCACCAGGTCGTTCTTCATCAGGAGCGTTTCGTACTCATTGACCGTCAGGCCGACGTTGCGTTCGGTCGGTTCGAGGACCAGATCGACCCGGCCGCGTTCGAGCCCGCTGTGCGACAGAAGCTCGTTGACTTGATCCAGAAGCCCGAGACGGGCATCGGCGAGATTCACCGAGTCGATGGGATGTTTGGACACCGGAATGCGGACCGACGTCCGCGACACAATCTGCTCGGCGTCATAGGCCAGGATGGCGGCGGTCCGCTGGCGGCAGGTTGCCTCGTACGTGCCGTCGAGCTCGATGAAATACACCGGGGTGTCGGGCGCCGTTCGATAGGTGACGCAATTCCTGAGACCAGCGCCGATGAAGGTCAGGTGCGAGTCGGCATTGCGCGGTTCGACCTTACGTTGATCCGCGGTCAGTTCGGACCGCAACTCCAACTTGTCGTGGTGATACTCGGCGTCTGGTGGAAACAGGCGGTTGAACGATTCGAAAAACTGGTCGTGGCTGTCGCCGAGCCGCATCGAGAGACTTTGGTCGAGGAACCCGGCGGTGGTGTGCATCGAGCAATACATCACCCGTCGATGATGACGGAGCACGTCGCCCGCGTCCTGTGCGATGCGGGCATTGACGTCAATGGCCTCGAAGCGCCGTTGCGGCGCCAACCTGACGGTCAGTTCGGTCATTCAGCTCGACAGTGTAAGTGCTTCTAAATGTGTAACATCAAATCGACAGAACCACAAGGAAATCCCGAGTACAATCGACGATAAGTCCTGTGAAAGACCATTATTACGGGCAGCACGCGGCCGCGCTCCGGACCGAGCTCAGCCGGGCTGTTCCGCGGCCCCTGTTACGGCACCTTCACGAAAAACACGCTGCGCGCCATCTGCTTATATCCGCGCGGCAGTTCCTGATTCTCGGGCTTGGCACCTGGGGCCTGATTGTGTTCGACAACCCGCTGGTGTGGGTGCCGCTCGCGTTCGTCCAGGGATTCACGGTCTTTAACTTCACCGTTCTGTTGCACGAGGTCGTGCACCACACAGTCTTCGCGACACGGCGGCCAGCCGCGGAGCGCGCCCTGGCCTGGCTCTACGCCGTGCCGAGCGGAATTTCCTCGAGTCAGTTCACCCGCTGGCATCTGGACCATCACGCTGAACTGGGCTCGGAGGAAGACGATCCGAAGCGACATCACTTGTCGCCTAAGCGCAACGCCCGCTGGTTCAAGCTGCTGTACTGCACGCCAGCGTTGTTTCCGATCTATTTCAGGGCGGCGCGACGGGAAAGCGCAACTTATCCTCCGGCCCTGCAAGCGCAGATTGCGACGGAACGCCGCGTATCGATCCTTGCGCATTTGTTGGCACTCGCCGCCATCTGGATCGTGTTCGGATTCGGAGCGGCGCTGCGGGCGCACGTCATTCCGGTGTTCTTCGTCTTTCCGATCGCGTTCACGCTGAACCGCCTGGGCCAGCACTACGACATCGATCCGGCCGATCCCGCGAAATGGGGCACGCTGATGCGTGGGAGCTGGTTCTGGGACTTTGCCTTTCTCAATTCGAACTACCACCTCGAGCATCACTATTTCGCCGGTGTGCCGTTCTACCGGTTGCCGGCGCTGCAACTCGCGCTGGTGCCGTTCTACACGCGTCACGGCATGCGGTGGCGTACCTACGGCGGACTGTTGCGCGACTGGTTTATTCGCAACCGCGTGCCGCACACCAACTGGGAGGCCTCGAATGATCTTGGCGGTCATCGTCGTGTGGGCCCTTCGACTCGCTTCGCTCGCTCAGGGCGTGCCCCCGGCAACGTCCATTGATGTCAGCGCCGTTACGATCAGTGCTCCCACCACCGTCGTCGAACTCGATCTCGGCAAACTGAAAGGCGAGTTGCGACAGGTCGGCTGGGCACCCGACGGGACGCAGCTATACATTCAAACCGCAGAAGGTCCGGCATCGGGCCCCAGGCTTCGTCACTATACGGTGGCGATCGGCGGCGGCGCCATCAATACGCTCGATCTGCAGCCGGACTGGGCGCGAAGCTATTGGGAATTCAAGTCCGATCGAGCGGCACCAGGGATCGGATCGCTGATGATCGACGTCGAGCAGAAGTACGAGACGTTGAAGGTCGGCACCGGGTCGGCGGGGGCGCTGGATCGCGAGGGCAGTCCGCTGGGCGGTGGCAACGTCAACAACCCGGAGACGCTTGCCAAGGGCAACGATCAGAATCAGAAACAGCTGGTGACACGGTTGAAGTTGCTCGACGAAGCGGTCAGCGAGTTCGTCAACCAGACGCCGATTCCGGGGCTGATGTTCAGTTGGGGACCGGAAAAGAGCGGAGCGATTGCGTTCACCGATCGCGACGGCCGCCTGCTGTTGATGGATCAGAAAAAGCGCAAACACTCGGTGAGCGGCGCCAAAGACGCGTTGCTGCCGGCATGGTCGATCGACGGCAAACGGCTCGCCTGGGTCCAGAAGAGCGGTCGGAAGAAATTTACGCTGGTTTACGCTGCTGTCGGTGACTAAAGCCTGGATCCTCCTCATCGGCCTGGCGGCACAGTCGCCGATGGCGTTCGACGCCAGCGGCCACGCGTTTCAGCAGCCGGTTACGGTGTGTGACGTCGACCTGAACGTCCTCAAGGGCGAGCTCCGGCGGTTGTCATGGGCGCCCAACGGCGAGTCGCTGCACATTCAAACGCACGATCCGCGAAACGGCGATCTCTACGACTACATCGTCGATCTGGGGAATCACGAGATCAGTCACGCGTTCGGCGAGCCGGCGTGGGCGGCGGAGTACTGGCAGCGTAAATCGTCCTTGATTGCACCCGGTCTGCCGACGCTTCGGTTGGAGGTCACCGAGAACAACCGCCGCACGAAGCCCACACCGTTTTCGGGTGGTTTCGCCAACGGCGGCGGACAAACTTTAGACCCGCGTAACCCGGTGGATGCGTACGAAAACGAATTGACGCTGCGGTTCGAAGGCGAAGAAATCGGCAATTGGATTAACGGCGCGCCGATGGCGGGCGACACGTTCGGCTGGGGCCCTGACGGGAGTGGCGCGCTGGTGTTCACGGACAAGAGCGGCCACGTGACGGTGATCGATCAGGAAAAGCGCAAGGTGACCATACCTGGCATCAAGGACGCGGTGTTTCCCGCCTGGTCGATCGACGGCACACGGGTTGTCTGGCTGCAAAAGCTCGGTCGCAAGAAATACAGGCTGATGCACGCCGTGCTACATTGAGAGTTTATGGACTTTCGCCCGACGGACGAACAGGCGCTGCTGCGCCGCACCGTCCGCGAGTTCGCTGAAATCGAAATTCGTCCGCACGTCCGCGAATGGGACGAGGCCCAGCATTTTCCGAGCGAGCTAGTGCCCAAGCTCGCCGCGCTGGGCCTGATGGGCATTCAGTTCGACGAGCAGTACGGCGGCGCTGCGATGTCGTCGATCGACTACTGCATCTGCATCGAAGAACTCGCCCGCGTTGATCCTGGCGTTGCGTTGTCGATTGCCGCGCACAACGGGCTGTGTTCGGCGCACATCAATTTGTTCGGCACGGAGCAACAGAAGCAGACCTTCCTGGCCCCGCTGGCGCGCGGTGAGAAGGTCGGCGCGTGGGGCCTGACCGAGTCCACCTCGGGAAGCGACGCCGCCGGTATGCGGACCACCGCGACGCGGCAGGGTTCCTGCTGGACCCTGAACGGCGCCAAGACGTTCATCACTCACGGTCGCGTGGGCCACGTCATGGTGGTGATGGCCGTGACCAATCGGGCGCTTGGCACCAAGGGCATCTCCGCGTTCATAGTCGAGCATGGCACGCCCGGGATGTCGGCCGGAAAGAAGGAAGACAAGCTGGGAATGCGCGCGAGCGACACCAGTGAAGTGCTGTTCGAAAACTGCCGCATCCCGGCCGACCGCCTGCTCGGCGAGGAAGGGCACGGGTTCGTCAACACGATGCAGGTTCTCGATGCCGGACGGATTGGCATCGCGGCACTCTCGGTCGGCCTGGCACAAGGCGCTTACGAGGCGGCGCTGGCATATTCGAAAGAGCGCAAAGCCTTTGGCAAAACGATCAGCAATTTTCAGGCGATTCAGTGGAAGCTCGCCGATTCGGCGACACGAATCGAAGCGGCGCGCTTGCTGACCTATCGCGCCGCCTCCCTCAAAGACCGCGGGCAGCGCATGACGCTCGAAGCGGCGATGGCCAAGCTGTACGCCAGCGAAATTGCCGTTCGCATGACCGACGACTGCGTCCAGATCCACGGCGGTTATGGATTCGTGAAGGACTACCCGGCCGAAAAATACTTCCGCGACGTCAAGCTGCTCACCATTGGGGAGGGCACGAGCGAGATTCAGCGGCTCGTTATCGCCCGGCGGCTGTTGGCGCGCGCGTGATGCTGTGACGTTGTCGCTTGCCGACCGGGTGCTCGCGGCCGACCCGCGGGCCATCGCCCGCGCCATTTCCCTGATTGAGGATGAAGATCCAGCGAGCTCGGAGCTGGTCCGTGCGATTTTCAGCCGGACCGGCCGGGCCTACCTGGTCGGCGTCACCGGACCGCCCGGCGCCGGAAAGAGCACGCTGGTCGATCGGCTGGTCGCCGAGATGCGGAAACGCGGCGACAAAATCGGCGTCATCGCGGTCGATCCGACGAGCCCGTTCAGCGGCGGCGCGGTGCTTGGCGATCGGCTGCGAATGCAGGCTCACGCGCAGGACGACGGTGTCTTCATCCGCAGCATGGCGACGCGCGGGCACCTTGGCGGTCTCGCCCGTTCAACCGGCGATGCCGCGCTGGTCCTCGACGCCGCCGGTTACGACATCATCGTCATTGAGACCGTCGGCGTCGGTCAGGACGAAGTCGACATCATTCGGACTGCCGATCTGTCGATCGTCACGCTGGTGCCCGGCACCGGCGACGAAGTTCAGGCCTTGAAGGCCGGCATCATGGAGATTGCCGATATTTTCGTCGTCAACAAGGCGGATCGCGACGGTGCCGATCGACTGGCGTCGGCGGTCGAGGCGAATCTTTCGCTGTACGCCTACGCGGACGGAGAATGGCGGCCACCGGTGATGTTGAGCGTGGCGACCAGCGGCAAAGGCGTGCCGGAGATCGTCGAGATGGTCGAACGGTTCCGCACCCACTCGGCCGGGAAGCAGGATGCGCGTCGCAGGACGCGGAGCGAATTCCGGCTGCGCGAACTGATCGCGCAGCGGTTCATGGATCATCTCGAGCGGCAGGTCCTGGCCCCGAATGAGCTGACCCAGGTAGTCGAGCGGATTGCGGCCCGCGAAGTCGATCCGTATACTGCGGCGGCGTCGCTGCTGGAGCGCGCGCTCAGATCCACAAATCCTCAGATCCTTAAATCTTCAGATCCTCAAATCCTCAAATCCTCAAACTCATGAAGGCGACCCTGGACCACGTCGGCATTGCGGTGAAGGATCTGCCGGCCGCACTCGCGTTCTATCACGACGCGCTTGGCCTCGAGGTCGAAGCACCCGAGGAGGTGCCGTCGCAGCGCGTCCGCGCGCACTTCATCCACGTCGGGCAGTCGAACCTCGAACTGCTCGAGGCGACCGCCGGCGATTCGCCGATCGCGAAGTACATCGACAAGCGCGGACCGGGCCTGCATCACATCACTCTCCGCGTCGACGATGTCTACGCGGCGGTGGAACACCTGAAGGGCCGCGGCGTCCGGCTGATCGATGAGACCCCTCGACCAGGAGCCGAAGGCTCGACGATCGCGTTTGTCCATCCGTCCGCCGCGCAGGGAGTGCTCGTCGAACTGAAGCAGAGCGCACCCAGCACCCAGCACCCAACGGCGGTCCTCCGCTTCACCCTCGGCGACTTCGAATTGATCGCCGTCTGCGACGGTTTTATCCGCTTTGACGGCGGTGCGATGTTCGGTGTCGTTCCGAAGCCGCTGTGGTCGAAGCAAGTCTATTCCGACGAACGCAATCGCATCACACTGGCGATGCGCTCGCTGATTGTCCGCGGCGCGCGGACGATGATCATCGACGCGGGGCTGGGCGACAAGGAGAGCGTGAAGTTTCACGATATCTACGGCGTGGACCGGAGCCGCAATCTCGATCACACGCTGGCCGAAGCGGGTCTCGCTGTCGAAGACATCGACATCGTCCTCGCCACGCACCTGCATTTCGACCACGCCGGTGGCTTCACGACTCGGGCGGCCGATGGAACGGTCAGGCCGAGGTTTCCGCGCGCCCAGTACGTCGTCCGCCGCGGCGAGTGGGAAGACGCAACGCATCCTACCGAACGCAACCGCGCCAGCTATCTGCAGGATAATTACGTCCCGCTGGCCAAAGCCGGAGTGCTGCAGCTCGTCGACGAAGACCGGATGATCATGCCAGGCGTGCGGGTGCGCCGTACCGGTGGTCACACGATGCACCATCAGATGATCCTGATCGAATCGGGCGGCCGAACTGCAGCGTTCGCGGCCGATCTCATGCCTACGACTGCGCACCTGCGGGACGCGTGGATCATGGGCTACGACCTGTATCCGCTCGACACGCTGTCGGCCAAGCAGCAGTTTGTGAAGGAGGCGATCGAGAAAAACATTTTGGTCTTTTTCCAGCACGACCCGGCGATTGCGGCGGCTTACATCAGAGAGCGAAATGGCAAACGGGTCGTCGAGCCGGCCGGGAACTGAGAACTGAGGGACGGGCTGGGGACGGGGGACTGGGGACTGGGAACTAACGAGCAACGAGCAACGAGTAGCCAGCGACGAGCAACGAGCAACGAGCAGACCAGCATGAATCCATCGATTGGCATCATCGGCGGCAGTGGCCTTTACGACATGGCCGAGCTGACCGACCGCGAAGAACGCACCATTTCCACACCGTTCGGCGATCCGTCGGGGCCTTACGTGCTCGCGACACTGCGCGGCAAGCGCGTCGCGTTCCTGGCGCGCCATGGGGCCGGCCACCGGATCATGCCGTCGGAGCTGAATTTCCGCGCCAACATCTACGGGTTCAAGCTGCTGGGCGTCGAGCGCATCATTTCGGCGAGCGCGGTCGGCAGCCTCAAACAGGAATACAAACCGCTCGACATCGTCGTGCCGGATCAGTTTTTCGATCGCACCAAAGGGCGGATCAGCACATTCTTCGGCCGCGGCATCGTCGCGCACGTCGCGTTTGCCCATCCGATTTGCGCGGACCTGGCGAAGGTGGCGGCCGACGCGGCGCAGACCGTCGGCGCGACGGTTCACCGCGGCGGCACCTACGTCAACATGGAAGGCCCGCAGTTTTCGACGCTCGCCGAATCGAAGCTGTATCGCTCCTGGAATATGGACGTCATCGGGATGACGAATCTTCAGGAAGCGAAGCTTGCTCGCGAAGCGGAGCTCTGTTACGCCACGCTGGCGCTGGTCACCGATTACGACTGTTGGCATCCGGACCACGACTCGGTGACCGTCGATCTGATCATCGCGAATCTGATGCAAAATGCGGTCACCGCGCAGAAGACGATCGCCGCGGCAGTGGAACACCTCAACGCATTGCGCACCTGCACGTGTAAAGAGGCGCTGGCGACCGCGATTATCACCCGGCCCGATCAGGTGCCGGCGGCGATCAAGAAAGAGCTGGCGCCGATCATCGGAAAGTACATTCAATGAAACTGGTCGTCACCGGATCGGTCGCTTACGACTACCTGATGTCGTTTCCAGGGAAGTTCACCGATCATTTCCTGGCGGAGCACATGAATCGGGTCAGCCTGAGCTTTCTGGTCGACTCGATGGATAAGCGGCGCGGCGGCTGTGCGCCGAACATCGCCTACACCCTCGCACTGCTCGGGGAGCGGCCGCTGCTGATGGCCACCGCTGGCGAGGACTTCGGTGAATATCGGCTCTGGCTCGAGGCCGCCGGCGTCGACACCTCGGCGGTGAAACAGATCGCCGGCAAGTTCTGCGCGTCGTTTTTCTGCAGCACCGATCAGCACAACAATCAGATCGCCTCGTTTTACACCGGCGCGATGGCGGACGCGGGCCGCCTGTCGTTTCGGACCATCGGCAGCGTCGGGCTGACGATTATTTCGCCGAATGACCCCGGGGCGATGGTGCAGTACGCCGAGGAATGCCGCACGCTGGGCGTTCCGTTCATTTTCGATCCGGGGCAACAGTGCGCGCGGATGGACGGCAGCGAACTACGCGACGGCGTGCGCGGCGCGGCGATTGTGATCGTCAACGACTACGAGCTCGAGCTGTTGCGGCAGAAGACCGGGATGAGCGAGCGCGACCTGCTGCAACAAGCCCTCAATCTGATCGTCACCCGCGGCGAGCATGGTTGTTCGGTGATCAGCCGCGACGGTCAAATCGACGTGAAGGCGGTGAAGCCGGATCGG